>JABLTS010013929.1_pt1 | contig 10944 bp, 5 predicted proteins | sample 7160081 | NCBI WGS metagenome assembly JABLTS01 (sample SAMN14651231, study PRJNA627086) | human gut metagenome | isolation source: feces | host: Homo sapiens
CGGGCGTGTCTGCATGCGGCGCTGCCGCCGCGTGCCGCGGGCAGTGTGCTGGAAATCTGCCGTCTTGCCAACAAAATTTTCAGCGGCTACATCGGCGGGCAGCTGGTGGACGCCCTGCTCGTGGGCGGGGAAACATTTGCATTGATGTCAATCTTCGGGCTGGAATACGCGCCGCTGCTGGCCGTGCTGGTCGGCGTGACAAACATTGTCCCGGTGCTGGGGCCGTTCCTCGGTGCAGTGCCGGGGCTCATCATCCTGCTGCTGGAATTGCCCTGGAAGGCGGCAGAATTTGCCATCATTATTTTTGTTGTCCAGCAGGTGGACGGCAACTTTATTGCGCCGCGCATTCTGGGCGGGGCCACCGGCCTGCCGGGGCTGGGCGTGCTGTTGGCCATCGTGGTGGGCGGGGCGTGGTTCGGCATCCCGGGCATGGTGCTGGGCGTGCCGACGCTGGCCGTGCTGGCGGCGCTGCTCAAACAGGCTGTCGGGGCAGGGCTGACGGCCCGCGGCCTGGATGAAAACGGTGAGCCGCGCCGGAATTTACCAGGCGGGCCGCAAGAAAATTAACAAGTTATTCCTTGCAATACAGGCGTGCATAGCGTACAATACTCTTGTAAAATGATGTAAAAGGAGCGGAGCATTTGAAAGAGGAACATATCTGGACCAAAAAGCCGGAGACGATGCTGGACTGGTTCTGCGTGGTTGGGGCCTGTATTGCGCTGTATCTGACTTTGAACAATCTGGGGTACTTTCTGGGAAAAATCGGTGTGTTTATCGGCATCGTGTCGCCGTTTGCGGGCGGCATAGTCATTGCCTATGTGCTTGACCCGATGGTCAAGTTCTTCTACACAAAGCTGTTTAAAGAGAAGAAAAAGACACGCGGATTCGCGATCCTTCTGGCGTATCTGGTGGCAATTCTGCTGCTTATGTTGCTGGCATGGCTGGTCATCCCGCAGATCGTGGACAGCATCGCCATGCTGGTTACGAACTTCCCAAGCTACATACACAGCGTACAGGATATGCTGGGCATGGCTCAGGAGCGCTTCGGCGTTGACCTGTCGTCGGCTACAAAAGTGCTGGACGATTCCGAGGCGATGGTCAAGGAAATCTACAGCATGGCCAGCGCCGCCATGCCGCAGATCGTGGCCAGCATCGGCAGCGTGGCATCGAACTTTGTGGCAATCTTCACCTCGATTGCGGCCAGTATCTATATGCTGGCGGACAAGGAGCATCTGCTCCATCAGCTGCGCACGCTGGCGCATGCCTTCCTGCCGGAAAAGGCTGCGGAAAACACGCTGCGCATCTGCCATTATGCCAACGTGAATTTCACGGGCTTCTTTGTGGGCAAGATCATTGACTCGGCCATCATCGGCGTTATCACGTTTGTGGCAATGGCGATCCTGCGGCTCGATTTTGCACTGCTCATCAGTGTGTTTATCGGCATCACGAATATTATCCCGGTATTTGGCCCCTTCATCGGCGCGATCCCCAGCATCTTCATTCTGCTGTTGGTTGACCCGATCCAGGCGGTCATCTTCGGCGTGCTGATTCTGGTCATCCAGCAGGTGGACGGCAACTTCATTGGCCCGAAGATCCTGGGCTCGTCCATCGGCATCTCTGCCTTGTGGATCCTGTTTTCCATCGTGGTCGGCGGCGACCTGTTCGGTCTTGTGGGCATGGTCGTCGGCGTGCCGCTCTTTGCGACCTTCTACGGCCTGGCGCGGGAATTTGTGCACTATATGCTGGACAAGCGCGGGCTGGACAGCGAGGGAAACCACGTTGGTGAGGTGGTGGAGGATGAGGAGAACGTGTTTGAGTGATGCAAGGGGGGAACGGGCGGTGTAATTCACGCCCGGCAAAGCCCCTCCGGCCATCGCTGGCGCTCGGCCACCTCCCCTGTGAGGGGAGGCTTTAGACGCGGGCAAAGCCGGCCTGAGGGACTCTGCCCGGTTACGGCTGCCCGGCACTTGGCCCCCTCTGTCCTTTCTTTATAAAGAAAGGACCAAAGAAATTTCAGCGTCTTACCCCAAAAGCAAAGCACCTGTTTACTGCTTTTTACCGCAGCAAACAGGTGCTTATTTTTTATGGCTTTGTCTGTGGCTGATTCTGTGCGCCCGGCAGCAGGGTCACCACATCCCGCAGCAGTACCAGCGGGCTTTCGCCCTTCTGCACGCGCAGGCTGAAATAAGGTCGGCCCAGTGCATTGTACAGCACCCGATGCGGGAACTTTTCCATGACCTCGCCCAGCTGCTTTGGCCCGACAATGTCACTATACAAAATCAGCTGGTCGCCGCGCTGGACGATCTCCGCAATGCCGACGCGGGCTGCGGTCACGCGCACGAGGGAGACGTCCACCAGCCCCTGCACGCTCTTGGGCGGGCTGCCGTAGCGGTCGATCAGCTCGTCGAGCACGTCCTCGGCGTCGCTCGTCGTCTCGATGGCTGCAATGCGCTTGTATGCCTCGATGCGCCCGGCAGCGTCCGGGATATATTCCTCCGGCAGGAATGCGTCCACGGTGATGTCCACCAGGCAGTCGCTCTTGGCGGGGGCGGGGGCCTCGCCGCGGGCCGCGGCAATGGCCTGACCCAGCATCTTCACGTACAAATCGTAGCCGACGGCCTCCATGTGGCCGTGCTGGCTGTGGCCCAAAAGACTGCCCGCACCGCGGATCTGCAAGTCGCGCATCGCAATGCGGAAGCCCGACCCGAACGACGTGAACTCCCGGATGGCCGAAAGCCGCTTGGCCGCGATCTCGGTCAGCACCTTATCGCGTGTGAAGGTGAAATACGCATACGCCTTGCGGGAGCTGCGTCCCACGCGCCCGCGGATCTGGTACAGCTGGCTCAATCCCATGCGGTCCGCATTTTCAATAATCAGCGTGTTGCAGTTGCGCACGTCCACGCCGGTCTCAATTAAGGTGGTGCAGACAAGGATGTCGATCTCGTTGTCCAGCAATTGCTGCCACACCGACGAAATCTGTTCCTCGGTCATCTTGCCGTGGGCAATACCGATACGCGCCCCGGGCACGAGCTTGCCCACCCGCGCGGCGCATTCCTCAATGTTGTCCACGCGGTTGTGCAGGTAGTATACCTGCCCGCCGCGGGCCAGCTCCTTGCGGATGGCCTCGGACACGATGCCCTCGTCGTACTCGAGCACATAGGTTTCAATCGGCTGGCGCTCAAACGGCGGCTGCTCAATTGTGCTCATATCGCGGATGCCCGACAGCGCCATGTTCAGCGTGCGGGGGATCGGCGTGGCCGACAGCGTCAGCATATCGACGCCGATGAAGCTCTCTTTGAGCTTTTCCTTGTGCTTGACGCCGAACCGCTGCTCCTCGTCGATGATGACAAGGCCCAGGTCCTTGAATTTCACATCGCCGGACAGCAGCCGGTGCGTGCCGACTACAATGTCCACGGTGCCGTCCTTCAGCCCGCGCAGCGTCTCCTTCTGCTCCTTGGCGGTGCGGTAGCGGGACAAAAGCCCGATGCGGATGGGGAAGGACTCCATGCGGGTCAGCGCGGTGTTGAAGTGCTGCCACGCCAGAATCGTCGTGGGGGCCAGGATCGCGCACTGCTTGCCGCCCATCACGCATTTGAACGCGGCGCGCAGTGCGACCTCGGTCTTGCCGACGCCGACGTCACCGCAGAGCAGCCGGTCCATCGGCCACGGCTCCTCCATATCGTGCTTGATGTCTGCCGCGCAGGTCAGCTGGTCGGGCGTTTCCTCATAGGCAAAGCGCTGTTCAAAATCACCCTGCCAGGTGTCGTCGGCGGGGAAGGCGTAGCCGTGCGCCTGCTTGCGGCGGGCGTACAGCTCGATCAGCTCCTTCGCCATCTGCTCCGTCGCAGCCTTGACCTTCTTGCGGGTCTTGGCCCAATCGCTGCCGCCCAGGCGGCTCAGCTTCACGTTGTCGCTGTCGCCCGGCGCAGTGTAGCGGGACAAAAGGTCCAGCTGGGTGACGGGCACGTACAGCACGTCCTTTTTGTCGTACTCGATGCGCAGATAGTCCTTTGTGACGCCCTGCACGGCCATCCGCTGGATGCCCGCGTACCGCCCGATGCCGTGGTTCTGGTGGACGACCAGATCACCCACCGAGATTTCGCTCAGGCTGTTCAGCGCGTCCTTATTGCGCTTTTTCTTCTTCTGTGCGCCGCTCACGCCGAAGGCGCGGGCCGTAAACACGGCGTATTTCGCAAACGGCAGGCTGCACCCGGCGGAAAGCTGCCCCGGCAGGATCTGCACCAACCCGGCGCTCGGCTCCGCCGCCGCGTCCGTCGTGACGTTCAGCCCTTTGGTGCGCAGGTCGGCGGCCAGACCTGCCGCCGCACGGGGCGTGCCGGCCATGACCGTGACCGCCGTGCCGCCGCTGCAAAGCGGCTGGATGTCCTCCAGCAGCGCCGCGACCTCACCGCCCCAGGCGGGCAGCGTGTGGGCGGGTGCGTTGACGATGGTTTTCAGCGGCACATCGGGCATGCTGCGGGCAAAGTTCTCGGCGCAGAGCGTGCGGTGCGTGGCGCACTGCGCCCAGAGCCAGCCGCTCTCGGCGTAGTGCTTATCCAGCCCTGCCGCCAGCACGCCGTCCTCCAGCAGGGCGGAAAGCTCCTCGCCCCGGCGGAACGCGGTGGCGCGCTCGGCCTCCCGCAGGGAGGCCGGCTCCTCCAGGATCAGCAGCGGATCGTCAAAGTAGTCTAAAATCGTCGCGGGCTCGGGATAGCGCAGCGTGAGATATTTGTCCATGTTGACGGGCATCACGCCGCCGTCCAGCTGTGCCAGGTCCGCAGCGGTGCAGGTCTCTAAGGCGGTGCGCCGCCTGCCGCGGGCCTTTTTGATATAGGAGCGGATCTTCTCCGCTGCGTCGGCGGGCTGACCGAACAGTATCTCCCGCGCGGGGGAGACGTAGATTTTTTCAATCGGCTCGTCGCGGCGCTGGGTCGCCAGATCGAAGGTGTGCATCGTGTCGATCTCGTCGCCCCAGAACTCCATGCGGGCGGGCTGCTTCATGTCGGGCGCGTAGATGTCCGCAATGTCGCCGCGGATCGAAAACTGACCCGGGCCGTCCACCTGGTCGCGCCGCGTATAGCCTGCGCCGTACAAAAGCGCGGTCAGCTCGGAGCGGGGCAGTGTGTCGCCGGGGCGCAGGCTGCGGGTGTTCGCGCAGAAATCCGCCCGCGGCGTCGTGTATTGGGTCAGGCCCTCGTCGGGCACGCAGACGGCCTGCAGCCGCCCGCCGACGAGGTCGCCCAGTACGGCCAGACGGCGGTATTCGTACTCGCGGCCCGTGCCCTCGATGGGGCGCAGCACATAGTCGCGGGCAGGGAACACTGCCGCCGCCACGCCCAGCGCGTTCAGGTCGCCCGCAAACCGGGTCGCCTCGGCCTCGCCGGGTGTCACGATGCAGAGCGGCTTGTCGAGGGCCTTCGCCAGCGCGGCATAGACCATCGCCCGGCCCGACCCCGGTATGCCAAATAAGGCGCAAGCCCCCGGACCCCCGAGCGCCTGCGCCAGTCTTGCGTATTCGTCTGTTTTGGTGAAAAGTGCGTTGAACATACATTTCTCCTTGGCCCCCTCTGCGAGGTGGCTGCCGCCGCAGCGGCTGGGGGAGAGAACCTTGCCATTGCCCTAAATATTTCGGATGGCCGCAAGGTTCAACCCTTCCGGCCCTGCGGGGCCACCTCCCCTGCTAGGGGAGGCAAGAGAGCTTTTACCCGTTCAAGAACTCCGTCTTGAGCCAGCCGTAGGTGCCGTTGTAGTTCACAACGACCCAGCTGCCGTCCTCATTGGTGCCCAGCGCGGTCACGCCGGTGGAGGCGGGCACCTGACCGATCTTGTCATAGTCGGTGCCGGGGCCGCCGCGCATGTTCAGGTTGTTGCCGTCGGTCACGGTGTAGGTCGGCTGCTCACCCTCATTATAATAGGTGGTGGGCTGCACGCTCAGACCCTCGTACTCGGGCACGGGCGTGGGCTCCGGCGTCGGCTCGGGGGTAGCCTCGGGCTCGGCGGGCACCTCCTCGGCAGGGGTGCTCTCTGCGGTAAAGTTGTCGGCGGTGGGATCGTCAACGCCCTCCGCGGGGGCACTGCTGCTGATGGTATCGCCGGAGGCAGGCTGGCTGCCGCCGGTTTTGCCGTCAAAGGTGCCGTTCAGCAGCAGGACACTGAAAATGATGGAGGCGACGAGCGCTACAGCGCAGAGCACCAGACGGGTCATTGCTTTTTTACGGATTTCACTCATGATTCACGTCCCCTTAGTGGTTGAACTTGTTCTGGGCGTACTGCAGATTGTCGTCCATCAGCAGCTTGCAGGCTTCCTCAATGTCCGGGTAGCGGTCCGTCATGGCCTTGCGGTCTGCGGCAGGCAGCTTGCCCAGCACCCAGGCGGCCAGGTCGTACTGCGGGTTCGGTTTGGCGCCGATGCCGATGCGGATACGGCTGAAATGGTCGGTGCCCAGGCTGGCAATGATGCTTTTCAGCCCGTTGTGCCCGCCGGCAGAGCCGTGGGGCCGGATGCGCAGATGCCCCGGCTCCTGGGTGATGTCATCGCACAGCACAATGATGTGGTCTGCCGGGATCTTGTAAAAGTTGGCGGCGGGGGCAATGCTCTGGCCGCTCAGGTTCATGTAGGTCAGCGGCTTGAGCAGCACGACCTTGTGGCCGTTCACCTGTGCCGTGCCGTACAGGCCCTGCCATTTGGCCTTGGCAATGTCGCACTGCCACTGCGCGGCCAGATAGTCCAGCGCTTCAAAACCGGCGTTGTGGCGGGTGCCGTCATATTTCGGTTCGGGGTTGCCCAGTCCGGCAATCAGCCAGTCCGCCCCGGAGGTCATTTCGAACATAGATATATCCTTTGAAAAATCGTGAAGTACCGTAGGGGCCGGGCATGCCCGGCCCGGCAGCGTAAGATAAGCGGCTGCTTATGGGAAGGCCGCGGGGCGTCGAGGACGCCGCCCCCTGAAACGCTTTACTTCCCTTTCTTCTCCGCTTCCAGCTTCTGCTTCTTGGCGATATACTTCTCCAGCTTGCGCTCGCCCCAGCCGTCGATCTCGGCCTGCTTAGCGCGCTCGATGCCCAGCGCACCGGCGGGCACGTCATGGCCGATGGTGGAGCCGGCAGCCGTGAACGCATGGTCGCCGATGGTGACGGGTGCAACTAGGTTCGTGTTGCAGCCGATGAACGCATAGTCGCCGATGGTCGTGTGGAACTTGCCCTCGCCGTCGTAGTTGCAGGTGACGGTGCCGCAGCCGAAGTTGCAGTACTTGCCCACCGTGGCATCTCCGATGTAGGTCAGGTGGCTGACCGTGTTGCCCTCGGCAAAGTCGGCGTTCTTCGTTTCGACATAAGCGCCCAGATGGCAGCCCTCGGCGGTTTTGGTGCCGACGCGCACATGGGTGAAGGGACCGATCTTGTTGTTGGGGCCGATGTGGCTCCCATAGCACTGGCTGGCATTGATCGTGGACCCGGCGTCAACGACGGTATCCTCCAGCAGGGTGTTGGGGCCGATGACGCAGTCCGGGCCGATGACCGTCTGGCCGCGCAGGATGCAGCCCGGCAGGATGGTCGCACCGGGGGCAATGACGACCTCCGGCTCAATGCAGACGTTATCACTGATAAAATTCACGCCGTTATCCAGATGGCGCTCAAACGTGGCGGCATAGCGCTGCTGTGCCAGCTCGAAATTCTCTCTTGCGGTAGACATATAGCGGTTCTTCCTTTATACACTCATTTCGTGCCCGCGGCGCACGGGGGCTGCCGACGGACCTTATACCTATATATTGTATAACATGCGGCGCATTTTAGCAAGCCGAAAAACGCCGTTCGCCGTAAAAATTTACCGCGGCACTCAAAAAGAAAAAAGTGACAGCTCGAAAAATATTTCGAACTTCCCACCCATTATAAAATACACGATTTTTGTGCAAATTGCAATACCTGAACCAAAAAAGTTTGGCTACTTTTCAGCGAAACTATTGAGCATTTTTTTAACAATCTACTGGAAATCTGTCTTTCGGTCTGTTATAATGGACTATGCAAACATGATTTATGTGATGCAAACACGTCACCAATTTGGGAGGTAACTATGAGCAAGAAATTCTTGTATCTGTTCAAAGAGGGCCATGACGCCTTCGGCGGCGACCAGACCACCATGAAGAACACTCTGGGTGGTAAGGGTGCCGGCCTGGCCGAGATGACCCACGCCGGCATGCCGGTTCCGCAGGGCTTCACCATCACCACCGAGGCCTGCACCCAGTACTATGCTGACAACCGTGAGATCAACGATGAGATCAAGGCAGACATCTTCAAATACATGGGCATCCTCGAGGAGCAGACCGGTAAGACCTTCGGCTCCATCGAGAACCCCCTGCTGGTTTCCGTCCGTTCCGGCGCACGTCAGTCCATGCCCGGCATGATGGACACCATCCTGAACCTCGGCCTGAACGATCAGGCTGTTGAGGGTCTGGCCAAAAAGACCAACAACCCCCGTTTTGCCTACGACTGCTACCGCCGCTTCATCCAGATGTACTCTGACGTCGTCATGGAGCTGGGCAAGAGCTTCTTCGAGGAGCGCATCGACGCTATGAAGGAGCGCAAGGGCGTCAAGCAGGACGTTGAGCTGGACGCCAACGACCTGAAGGAGCTCGTCAAGGAGTTCAAGCAGATTTACCTTGAGAAGCAGGGCGAGGAGTTCCCGCAGGATCCCAAGGAGCAGCTGATCGGTGCCGTCAAGGCCGTTTTCCGTTCCTGGGATAACCCCCGCGCCAACGTGTATCGTAAGATGAACGAGATCCCCTACGAGTGGGGCACTGCCGTCAACGTGCAGCAGATGGCCTTCGGTAACTCCGGTATGCGTTCCGGCACCGGCGTTGCCTTCACCCGTAACCCCGCCACCGGCGAGAAGAAGCTGATGGGCGAGTACCTGATCAACGCTCAGGGCGAGGACGTCGTCGCCGGTATCCGTACTCCTTCTCCCATCAGCAAGCTGCATGAGGAGATGCCCGAGGTCTACGATCAGTTTGTTGAGATCGCTACCCGCCTCGAGAACTACTACAAGGATATGCAGGACATGGAGTTCACCATCGAGGATGGCAAGCTCTTCATGCTGCAGACCCGTAACGGCAAGCGTACCGCCCAGGCTGCTCTGCAGATCGCCTGCGACCTGGTCGACGAGGGCGTTATCGACGAAAAGACCGCTGTTCTGCGCGTCGAGCCCAAGCAGCTGGACACCCTGCTGCACCCGCAGTTTGATGCTGCCGCTCTGAAGGCCGCCGAGGCAATCGGCAAGGGCCTGGCCGCTTCTCCGGGATCTGCCTGCGGCCGCGTCGTCTTCTCTGCTGAGGACGCCGAGGAGAAGGTCAAGGACGACGCTTGGAAGAAGGTCGTTCTGGTCCGTCTCGAGACCTCTCCCGAGGACATCGTCGGCATGCAGGTCTCTCAGGGCATCCTGACCGTCCGCGGCGGTATGACCAGCCACGCTGCTGTTGTCGCCCGCGGCATGGGCACCTGCTGCGTCTCCGGCTGCGGCAACGATAACAACGTCGCCATCGACTATGACGCCAAGGTCATCACCATCAACGGCCACACCTTCCACGAGGGTGACTGGATGAGCATCGACGGCTCCACCGGCAACGTCTACGAGGGCCAGATCGCTACCGTCGCTTCCACCGAGAACGCCAACTTTAAGCGCTTCATGGGCTGGGCTGACGCAAACCGCCAGATGAAGGTCATGACCAACGCCGACAACCCGCGTGACGCGCAGAACGCCGTTGACATGGGTGCCGAGGGCATCGGTCTGTGCCGTACCGAGCACATGTTCTTCGCCGAGGACCGCATCAAGGCTGTCCGTGAGATGATCTGCGCCCGTACCGTTGAGGAGCGCAAGGCTGCCCTGGCTAAGGTCGAGCCGTTCCAGGAGGCCGACTTCACCGCTATGTACCGCATCATGGGCGAGCGTCCGATGACCATCCGTTATCTGGATCCGCCGCTGCATGAGTTCCTGCCCACCAAGGCCGAGGACATCGAGGCTCTGGCTAAGGACATGGGTATGACCACCGAAGAGCTGAACAACGTCGTTGTCAGCCTGCACGAGTTCAACCCCATGATGGGTCACCGTGGCTGCCGTCTGGCTGTTACCTATCCCGAGATCGCCGAGATGCAGACCAACGCTGTCATCAAGGCTGCCATCAAGGTTTCTGCCGAGACTGGCAAGATGATCACCCCGCACATCATGGTTCCTCTGGTTGGCGAAGTCAAGGAGCTGAAGTACGTCAAGGACGTCATCGTCAAGACTGCTGATGCCCTGATCGCCGCTGCCGGTGTTGACATGAAGTACGAGGTCGGCACCATGATCGAGATCCCGCGTGCCGCTCTGACCGCCGGCGAAATCGCCAAGGAAGCTGACTTCTTTAGCTTCGGCACTAACGACCTGACCCAGATGACCTTCGGCTTCAGCCGTGACGACGCTGCCAAGTTCCTGACTGCTTACTACGACAACAAGATCTACGAGAGCGATCCGTTCCAGCATCTGGATCAGATCGGCGTTGGCAAGCTGGTCAAGATGGCTGCCCACGATGGCCGCGCGACCAACCCGAACCTGGGTCTGGGCATCTGCGGCGAGCACGGCGGCGATCCCAGCAGTGTCGAGTTCTGCCACAACGTTGGCCTGGACTACGTCAGCTGCTCTCCCTACCGTGTTCCCATCGCCCGCCTGGCCGCCGCACAGGCAGCAATTAAAAATCCACGCGCTTAAGTCACGTAGATTTTTACAATTAAATGTGGATTACGATAAGGCTCGTTCTTATCGAAATTCGCGTGGCTGCGTGCTTTGGCCGAAGCAATGGAAAGACCTGACAGTTAAGGTCGCTCTATAAATCATAGCAAGCCCCTAATCGCTGTACTACAGTGATTAGGGGCTTTTTTTATGCAAAAATGCCCTTTGGGTACATTTTTGGCAAAAAG
>JABLTS010089123.1_pt1 | contig 10907 bp, 7 predicted proteins | sample 7160081 | NCBI WGS metagenome assembly JABLTS01 (sample SAMN14651231, study PRJNA627086) | human gut metagenome | isolation source: feces | host: Homo sapiens
AAAAAGAGTTAGATGCACTACTTGAGAATGAAGATTTTTGGAAACCAGGTAAATCAGAGTGGGACAGTGAGATCCTGGATATTACGAATAAACAACGGGAACTGGAAGAATCGCAATATGTAAAAGTAAGGTGTAATAAAGCTTATTGTTACCTGCTTTCGGAATTGTATCCTATGGCTGAAAAAGTTGCATATGCACAAGGTTGGGACGTGATCTTGAATATTGATGAAGAGGAACATACTGCAACATTGGGATGTTGTGGAAGGTTTCTTATAAAAACTGTGGGGGACGATGGAATACTTGAAAAATTTCTTTCACAGGCATTGAAATTTTCTGAACAATGTATTTTTTCTGCTCATAATGATCTCATAAAAATCAATTTTATTTTTAATCTGTATAAAAAAGAAAAAACAGCAGATCATTCAGAAGAAATTGAAGCATTAAAGAAACAACTTGAAGATAAAAAAGAAAGGGTGAGAGAATATTTGTTGGAAGAAATGGTTGATAAATGCAGAAAATAATGGATAAGACAGGATTGCATCTTTATTGCAACAGTAATGATATTGACATCTGATTTTGGAATTTATACAATGTTAGCGTAAAATTCTGTGCATGCGTACCATGCATGGAGAGCCATAGAATTTTATATTAAAGACAGCTGTTTCTATAACGGCTGTCTTTTTTTGCCCGAAAACTTAATTCTTGAAGTGTGACTTCGGAGCCTATCAGGAAAGGGGGATTTTTATGGCAGGAAGATTAAAAAAAGAAAAACAGAAGATTTATCTGTCACAGGGAAATCTGAAAAAAAAGATGATTCCCCGTATTTTCTTTATGGCGTATCTGGGAATTAATGTAATTGTACTGACAGGTATCCCGGTTTATGCGTCAGATATCTTTGCAACGGCAAAAAATGCAATGCAGACAGTATATACAGATGTGGCCGGCATTGCTACCGTAGCAGCAGTGGTATGTGCCGCGGTGTGTTTGTTTTTAATGAATTTTTCCAAATCGGGCAGAACTGTGGATGAGTCAAGATCATGGCTGAAACGTATTGTTGTATGCTGGGCTGCACTTATGACATTGGGTGCTATTGTAACATATTTGGAAAAGATTATTCCGAAAAGTATGTTTACGGGCTGATGCATGATTTCTTACCGGCGCTCTCCCGGTTTTTGAAAGGAGGGTATCTCTTTATGGATATGAATAAAACATGAGCTGGCTTTTGGAACTGTTGGTAGATGCCATTCGCGAAATGTGCAGTCAGTTTATCGTGGATATGATGGAGCTGATTACAAATATGTTTACAGAACTTCTGTCCTGTAATCTTTCATTATTTGAAGAATTGTTTTCAGTAGTGGGGAGCCTATACAAAAATGTGATTGTTCCTACAGGAATTGCAATCCTTTTGATGATTCTTGTATGGCAGCTTTTTAAGTCCATGTTTGGTGGAAAAGCAGGGGTAAATGCAGAAGAACCAATAGAACTTATCTGTCGGTCGGCCATTTCTTTATTTCTCCTTGCCGGATCGAAACCACTGATTGACTACATTTTGAGAATTGCGGGAACGCCATATCAATGGGTTGTAGGAACAAAGGTCAAGGTCGCTAGCTTTTCAGGCTATGTATCAACTCTGGAAGGTGTTACAGATACACTTGGAATCAGCAGCCTTAGCATTTCCGTTTTGATGCTGATCATGCAGTTTGTTGTAGCATGGAACTATTTTAAGATGTTAATGGTCATTGCTGAACGTTATGTATTGCTCGGTGTATTTTCCTACACAGCACCTCTTGCATTTGCAACCGGTGGTTCTAAAGCAACAAATAATATCCTGGCTTCATGGAGCAAGATGTTTGGAGGGCAAGTAGTGCTTGTTATATTAAATGCCTGGTGCATGAAGATGTTTTTATCTGGTTACGGAAATATGATGGCAAGCAGTTATGGGTTTACGAAATTCTTCGCAGCTACACTTTGTCTGGTAGGCTTTTGTAAGATCACATTTAAACTTGATTCTTATATGGCATCGCTTGGAGTGAACCTTGGCCGTCCGGCTCCTGGAATGGGAGCAGCAGGAGCAATGCTTGCAGCGAGCAGGATCATCTCTCAGGCAGCAAGGACAGCTTCTGGCTCTGGTGGAACAGGAGATGTCGGTGGAACCAGAACAGATATGGGATCGTCGGATGGAATGACAACCAATTTTACTGGGCCAATCCCAATGACTCCTAATGGTGGAAATGCAATGGATATAAATGATATGACTTCAGATGGAGATTTTGATAAAGAAAGTCCATCTGGTCCAGGAAATCAACAGAATGAAGCGTCGCCAGCAGATAAGACTGTTTTTGAGGAACTTGGTATGACAACGGGAAGCAGCGATACGGCAGAGATGGATTTCGGATCTGGAGATCATATAAATGGCAACATAGATTCTATGTCTGCTACATCAGAAACTATGTCTGGAATAAATGCTATGGGAACGAAAGATGATGCAGAAGCATTTGCGGGAGCTGTTTCAGAGAGTAATTCTGAAGGAGAGACACTTTTGGACGTTTCCGGAGGTGAACAGGATCTTGCAATTCCGGCTGCAAGCAATGTATCTGCAAACGGATTCAGCGAAAGTGGAAGTGAGCACGGCATTCTTGGAGAAATGGGAGATTATCCAGTTGAAGAGGAAATGAGTGATTTTGATACAGAAATGGATCTGGAAAGCGGAAGCATTGAAATGGCTGGCCAGGAAAGTATGTCCTATGGAAAAACAGGAACAGCTTATAATTCTTCTGTAGCTGGTGAGGTTTCGAATGCAGGAGAAGGACTGGGATCAGAAACAATGTCTGCACTTCAGGGAAATGGGATACCTTCTGTGAGCCAGGAGAAAGGTATCTTAGATGAAGTTGGTACTTCGCCTGTAATCGGGTTTGATACTGCAACACGCGCAGGAATGAACTATAATGAAAATTCTATGCCGACAGGAATGGAATCCATGTCTGAAAAAGGAATACAGTCAGATGGAATTATGGATACAGGAGAAGATCTGGCTGAAGAAACAGATGAGGCCGATTTTTATGCGAAATCGGCAATGGGTATTTTGGCAGATACAGCAGGAAATCCGCTAAAGGCTGAAAACACGAAATTGAGTGATTCTAGTGTGCAAAATGAAGATGATATTCAGCCTACAGCTGATGAAACAGGTATGACAGCTGATGGATTTATGAATGTTTCAGGATCCATTCCAACAGGAGATATTTCCTTAAAAAGAAGCAGACCAGATACCCGTAGAATACGTGAGGTTCCAAAATCGAGAGCAGAATTAAAAGAAAAAGGTTCGGACAGACTCAGATAGGGGGATGAAAATGGCAGAAGAAGATAAAAATTCGTCCCCTCTGGATGAAGGCACAGAAATTATTGCACATACTGCTCAAACTGCATATGCAACAACAGCGGCAGTAGCAGCTGGAGGAACAGCAGCAGGAATGGCAGCAGGAACAGCCCTTGCAGGTCCTCTTGGAACTGTGATCGGGGCATTGGTATCCAATAAAACTGTTTGGAAAATACTCGTTTCTATTTTCCTGTTTTGCTTTCTCTGGATGTTTATTATTGCAAATATGATAGGAATTATTTTTAGTTATCTTGGATTTGCAAATGCAGATTCGTATGCGAATGAAGTTCAATCTACGCAGCTTACGAATATACGTGACCGGGTTGAAGAAGTTCTGCAGCAGGAAGATTACAAAAAAGAAATCTTGAAAATAATAAACAAAAAGCACAAGGCTGTTTTAAAAGAAATTGACCAGGACAAAGCAGAAAAATATGCAGGCCATGAGCTGGTTGTGGTGGATGAATATGAAACGAAGCTGAAAAGGAATCTTGGATATTACCTTGCCGTACTGATGATGGAAAACGAAGATAACAGTACGGTTTTTTCTTTTTTAGGTTATGCAAATAGTTTGGGGATTGATATGTCCACAAACTTGTCCAGCCCATACGACTCATTTTTTTATGAAGCGGCACAGACGTACAATGTGCCGGCAGCGTTGTTGATCGCAATGGGTAAAGTAGAATCAGACTTTAATCCAAATGTTGTTTCTGGTGCAGGGGCATCTGGTATTATGCAGCTTATGCCATCTACAGCAGCATCTCTAAGGGTATCTAATATTTTTGATCCCAGAGAGAACATTATGGGCGGAGCAAAGTATGTTTCTCAGCTGATTGAACAGTTTAAAGGCTATTCAAATGGATTGGAACTGGCAATCGCAGGGTACAACGCAGGGCCCGGAGCAGTCATGAAATATGGATATCAGATTCCTCCATATGCGGAAACGCAGGCATATGTAAAAAAAGTGTTAGGCTATGTTGAAATTCAGCAACATCAAACATCCACTTCTTCAAGTTCTGCAAAGGATGTTCAAAAATCGGATGCAGATACTGAAAAATTACAAACATCCTATGAACTTTTAAAAGAGTCGGTTGAAAAGCATCTGGATAGTTTTTTTGACTGGTCAGTTACAGATGAGCGAAAAGGCGAAGCAACGGAGACCATTTATTGTATGAAAGTAAATGGGAAAAGAGGTGAGATAGATCGAACAACCTATGAGCAGATTCTGGCACAGGGTGGAAATGTATGGCAGGAAAACCGGACAGTAGTATCCCAGAAAATAGAATATACATTAGCGTTGCTTTTGAATGCACAGATTACAGGCGGAAGCGGGTATCAGTATAAATTTGTCACAAACAAGACAACCTTTGATATTGTGATCAAATTGTTGGAATATTTACAAAAAGGCGTAGATGCTGTTAAAAATGCACTTTCCACGATTTTTCATTGGACAGATTTTGTTACTGGTGGGAGCAGTGGAGATTCTTTTGTTGCAGGAAATATAGATGCTTCAGGCGATATCATTACATATGATACAGTCGGAAAAGGCGTAAAAAAAGTAGTTTATTTTAATCAGACAGAGGAACCGTGGAAAGGCATGTCTTATGGCTCCAGTACGATCGGTGCGTCCGGTTGTGGACCTACATCTATGGCAATTATAATTTCAACGTTAACTGGACAGACGGTAACACCTCAGATGACATGTGCTTATTCCATTGCAAATGGAGAATATGTGCCAGGCATGGGAACGTCTCATTCATTTCCGACGAATGCTGCCTATCACTGGGGACTTACTTGCGAAAGAGTCGGAAAGGACCGTATGAATTATGTCGTGCAGTCCCTTAAAGAAGGCAAGATGGTTGTAGAAATCTGTGAAGCCTATACGATTACAGGAAGTGGAAGCGGACATTTTATCGTATTGACTGGTGTGACCAGAGATGGTTATATCACGATAGCGGATTGTGCAAGCAGAGAGCGAACTGGAAAAGTGTACAGTGTGGAAACTATCAAATCCTACGGACGTGATCTTAGCGAAGGAGCGTTCTGGATTGTCGGAAAAAAATGAGGGAAATACAGTGAAAAAGATTAGGAGCACAGAGCAAATACTGGTATTGGCAATATTGCTGTTCACATATTTCCTGGAAACCTTCCAAGTGGCATATGCACAAAAGGCAGAGGACTTGCCGCAGATTGTTTCCTGGCAGGATGGCAAAGGTTATCAGTCAGATGGGACATTTATTGCTGATGGCTGGGGGTATGATACAGTGAACCCGGCTGGGAAATATGTATTGTTTGATGAAAATGGCATGGTGCAGCTTCGAACTGAAACGATGGATCCTGTAAATGCGGAGGATGAGTATTCTGGGACAGAACTTGAGCCAGCAAATATTGCAGTGCGGGCAGAGATTTTTGAAGGATTCACTGGAAAGGTTCATGTGACAATAGAAGAAAATGGAGGAGTTCAAAGAGAAATTGATTTGGATTCCTCTGTTTTTTTTGAATGGAACCTGTCCGTGAATAGCGGAAATTATCGCTTGAAATCTGTGGAAGCAACACAGAATGACCAGAAATATGTTGCAGAATTTGATAACAACTATAAAAATCTTCCGGAACAGGGTCTTATTATAATGAAAATTAAAGTGAAAAATGAGCTTGTGGAAGCTGTTCAGACGGAGAAAAAGCAGAACAAGACAGATCAACAAAATAACATTCAAAATCCAGAAAAATCGGATTCAGGAATTAAAAATACGGAGGTGGTGACAACTGTGAAAAAAATAGGACAGAAAACAGGAATCATTATTGGCGGTTTGAGTTTTCTGGGTGCGGCAATGTGGTTATTATATCGGAAATTTCATCGTAAAAAATAATTCGGGAGGTACAGAATGATGCAGAGAGAACGATCCGATGTTTATATCATTCCACCCAATTTTGCAAAAGAGGGAACCCTGTTTTCAGGGAGAATTGAAGGCAGGAATGCTTTTGAGGCAGCTGTCCTTTTTATAGTACTTTTTAGGATACTGTTTTTTATAGATGTTTCAATAAAGCTAAGAATCTATATTGGTATAATTGTAATCCTGCCTTTAACAATACTGGCGGTAGTCGGTGTTAACGGGGAAAGTTTGCTTTCTTTCATTATTCAGTTTATACGCTTTGTAACAAGAAGGCGGGTAGTGACTGTACCCGATGGACAGTATAGATTAAAGAGAAACCGTCGTATTAGGAGACAGCAAAAGAAACAACAGAAACAGGAGAGAAAAAAGAAGAAAAGGCAGCAGGAAGGCGGTGTAAAAGATCGGAAGCGAAGTCGCAGAATTGAAGCAAAAGCTGAAAGAAGCTCAGCTTGCCGAGAAACGAGAACGGCGGGAGCAGAAGCAACAGCAGAGAGAAGACAAGGCGATGTCCAGGAAGCAGGAGAAAGAAAATCGCCAGATGCTGAAGGAACAGCAGAAAAAAGACGCACAGAAACAGAAAGAGCAGGCCAGGGAGAATTTCAGGCAGATCCGTGAGCAAGAGGCAGAAGAACGTAATCTGAGGAATCAGCTTGTTCAGAATGTAGAAAAAGAAGAACGGCCAGTGCGACCGCCAAAGAAAGAACTTTCTCGAAAAGGAGAGAAAAGTGAGAAAGTCCAGGAAGTACCGGATCTTCTGCCAATGAGCTGGACAGCCTCTTATATACCATTAAAACAAGTAAAAAATGGTATTATCCAAACTTCCGACAATCGTTTTGTTAAAATTGTTGAAGTATTGCCAATCAATTTCTTATTACGGTCATCTTCAGAACAGAGAAGTATCATTCTCTCTTTTATGTCATACCTGAAAATCGCACCGCCCAATATCCAGCTTAAAGTGCTCTCCAGAAAGGCAGACATTCAGGAGTATATTGATAAGATTGATGAAGAGGCTGAAAAAGAAACAGATGAACGTTGTAAAATTCTGCAGGAAGATTATGCAGAACTGATTAAATCCCTGGGTATGAAGGAAGCGATTACACGTCGCTTCTTTTTGATTTTTGAATATCCTTCCCGTAGTGGGAGTAAGAATCCAGACGAAAGAGATGTACATCTTTATATGCGTTCTGCTGTGCAGACTGCAAAAAAATATCTTGCCATGTGCGGGAATATAGTTTTGGAGCATGAGAATGAGACGCGCTTCTGCGTGGAAATCTTATTCCAGCTGTTAAATCGCCAAACATGCCTGACAGAATCTCTGGATGATCGGATAAAAGAAGTTCGGAAGTACTATACAGAAGAAAACGGTCCAGAAAGTATACGATATATTCCTGTAACAGAACTGGTCGCTCCGAGAACCATTGATTTCAGGAACTGGAACTATGTGGTTGTAGATGGATTATATTATACATATCTGTATGTTCAAAAATACCGTTCAAGAGTCCCGGCCGGATGGCTGTCACTGTTGATCAATGCAGGTGAAGGAATAGATGTAGATGTTTTTTTCTTCAAGCAGGATAAAAACCGCTGTGTGGAGCGAATTGGACGCAGAATACGCTTGAACCGTTCAAAAATCAAGGATACTTATGATTCAAACAGCGACTTTGACAGTCTGAGTGAATCCATTCAGGCTGGTTATTACCTGAAAAGGGGGCTGAGCGGCAGTGAAGAATTCTACTACATGAGCATTCTGGTTACGATAACTGGACATAGTGAACAGGAAGTAGAATGGCGTTCAAAGGAAATGACAAAGCTGTTAAGCTCTCAGGACATTGGCACAGGTAGCTGCATTTTCAGAGAAGAACAGGCTTTTTTATCTTCTCTGCCATTTTTACAGATAGACAAAAATATTTATGAGAAGTCCAAACGGAATGTACTTACATCCGGTGTAGCAGCATGTTATCCATTTGCTTCATATGAAATGTCTGATAAAGATGGCATCATGATCGGAGTAAATAAAGCAAACAGTTCGCTTGTCATCATAGATATTTTTAATTCGTTAAAATACAAAAATGCAAACATAGCCATATTTGGAACATCTGGCTCGGGAAAAACATTTTTGATGCAGCTTATGGCACTACGTATGAGACGAAAAAACATACAGGTATTTATTATTGCTCCGGATAAAGGACATGAATTTGCAAGAGCCTGTAATAACATTGGTGGAGAATTTATACAGATTTCTCCTTCATCGTCGAACTGCATCAATATAATGGAAATACGGCCTACAGATATGGAAACTCGCGATTTATTGGATGGGTATACATCTGAAAGGTCAGAACTTGCAAGCAAAATTCAAAGCTTACATATTTTTTTCAGCCTTCTGATTCCAGATATGTCACATGAAGAAAAACAGCTTTTAGATGGTGCAATGGTTACTTGCTATCAGGAAAAGGGAATCACACATGATAATCTGAGTCTGACGGATCCGGAACATCCAGGAAAATACAAAAAGATGCCGATTCTTGGTGATCTGCATGAAGTGCTTATGCGTAAAGAAGAATGCAGACGTATGGCGAATATATTAAATCGTCTGGTGAGTGGATCGGCATCCAGTTTTAATCAGCAGACTAATGTGGATCTGGAAAATAAATATGTTGTGCTGGATATTTCGGAACTTTCTGGTGATCTGCTCCTGGGAATGTTTGTGGCACTGGATTTTGTCTGGACAAAAACAAAGGAAGACCGGACAGTAGAAAAAGCGGTTTTTGTAGATGAAGCATGGAAACTTCTGATGTCTAATGATTTGGCAGGAGAATATCTGATTGAAATATTCAAAACAATCAGAGCTTATGGTGGATCGGCTATCTGTGCCACGCAGGATCTGGCAGACTGTTTTGCGGTAAGAGATGGAAAACTTGGACGCGGTATATTAAGCAACTCAAAAACAAAAATTGTTCTGAACATGGAAGTTTCAGAAGCAGAACGGATTCAGGAGGAGTTGGATCTTTCAGAAGCCGAAACCAATTCTATTATTCATTTTGAAAGAGGAAATGGTCTGATTTCCACAAATAATAATAATTTGATTGTTGAATTTAAAGCAAGTGATCTGGAAAAAGATCTGATTACCACTGACCGCAAAGATCTTCAGGAATTGAAAGACAGAATCCGGAAATATGGTACAGATGCTTATGGCAGGAAATAGTGTGAATAAGAAACGGCATTAAAAACGTTACAAAGGACGTATAAGAGGAATGAAATTAATTATCTGTCATAAAAAACGTTTTGTGATGACGTGTAACAGATGTCTTTTGAAAAAGGCATGAAAAAACACATTATATGCCACATAAAAAACGTCATTTATGTGGCACATATTTATCATGGAAAGGATAGACCAGATGGAAAACAAACAAAAACCCGTGGAACGTGAAACCAGACAGTTAATTCAGACATATAATGTGCTCTTAAAATCTCAGATTTATGCATATTTCGCAAAAACCCAAAGAGATCATTTTGTAGGACGTGCATTTAAGACGCTGGAAAAAGAAAAACAGATTTATATTCATCAGGATCTGGAAATGGCAGCAATAAATGAAGAGGCATTTAAAGCCAGAAATGTAGGAACTTTGCAGGCATTTTGGGTTCTTCTGGATATTATGGATCAAAAAGAGGTAGACCAGCACTTCCTTGCATCAAAAGAGGAATATCCTGTTCGCATTGTGTTATGCGGTGAAGGAGAAATCTATGACATTTTGTATGTGTCAGAGAATGAGGTACAGGTTACCAACAATTTGTTTACCCGGAAGATGACAGATGATTGCGGGCATATCGTTATTGTGGAAAAGCCCGGGTACATACATGAAATCAGGATACCGGACGTGCTTGGATTTTGTACAGTGAAAGAAGGTGGAGAAATCGAATATTACAGAAATGCGGATGGATGAAAATGATTCATTTTTTAAATTAAAAGAACAGTTAGAAGATGCTCAAAAACTAATGGGAAGGATGGAACAGTATATAGTGGAAGCAAGAGGGGTATTGCAGTCCTGTATCCGGCGGCAGTCAGAATTCCAATATGCTTATTTGGGAGATATGATTCAGGAGACTGCGAAAACTTCAGAACGTTTGACAGATAAATTAAGACGCATGACGCTTGAAATTGTAGTAAATCCCAAAGAATATGAGAAATACAAAGAAGATCTGGTACTGATACACGGAATTGAACTGGAGTATAAGGATGAGATTCTTCGGGTATCTGCTCCCGTCCTGATCCCTCACCGGAAAGATTGTTATACGGATTATCTTTATAAACCATTGCATACCGCTTTTCGAAATTGGTGCATGCAGAGAGCGGAGGAGAAGCTGGAAATTCCGACATATACAAATTGTACGATTTGTTTTGTACATGTTTATGATGAAACACTTCCGCTTGCAAGAGTGAGAGATCATGACAATTATGAAGAAAAACATGTGCAGGATATTATTACAAATTTTTTCCTGCGGTCAGATAGTGGATTATACACGAATACCTGTCATGTGACACGTATGGGCGAGGAAGACCGTACACTGTTATATGTGATGGACAGCAGCAAATTTCCAGCGTGGATTTCTGATTTTTGCAAAGAAACAGGTATCGAAAAAAATCATGA
>JABLTS010024241.1_pt1 | contig 10870 bp, 6 predicted proteins | sample 7160081 | NCBI WGS metagenome assembly JABLTS01 (sample SAMN14651231, study PRJNA627086) | human gut metagenome | isolation source: feces | host: Homo sapiens
TGACCGTTGCCCCAATCAATGTGGGAGCGTGTTTATTACCGGAATCCGTTCAAGAGCCATAACTGCACATGCACCTGCTGCTTCTGCAATTTTTGCCTGCTCCGGTGTCGTTACATCCATGATGACACCACCCTTTAACATCTGAGCCAGATTTTTGTTCAGTTCATATCTTTCGTTTGTATTCATTGGTAAATCCTCCCTTTAAGAATCGTATTTTAGAATATAGTGGAAATTCTTTACAATTTCGACAGGTATTAGTATAATTGCATTGTGACTATAGAAAAATATTCAATTTAGATATAATCAAAAAGGTCAGAATGGAGAAAATAGAATAGATGTTGACATATAATTTTGAAAATATAGGGTCAGATTCCCTGTATGAATTTTTGTATAAATGTATCAAAAATGACATAATACAGGGGATAATCTTAAGTGGTGAGAAGCTGCCTTCCAAGCGGGCACTTGCGAAAAATCTGGCTATAAGCGTGATCACGGTAGAGAATGCCTATGGTCAGCTTCTTGCAGAAGGATATATTTATTCCATTCCTAAAAGCGGGTATTATGTGTCGGATCTGAGTGGGATTCCGGTACATCAGACAGAGTATACGTCAGAAACGTATGAGGCGGAAGAGCAGGGGACAGATTCACGGACTGCAAAAGCCGGGGACAAAGTACTTCTGACCGGAGGAGAAAATGCATTTATTGCGGATTTTACGAGCAATCAGACGGAGCATGCTGCATTTCCTTTTTCAATCTGGAATAAGACCATGCGGGCAGTCATGAATGATTATCAGGAGGAAATGATGATCAATCCCCCCTGTGGAGGTGTGATGGAACTGCGGAAAAGTATTTCCAGTTATCTTAAAGAATTTTGTGCCATGTATGTAAGACCGGAACAGATCATTATCGGAGCAGGAACAGAGTATCTGTACAGTATTCTGATCCAGCTTCTTGGGAGAAATGTCTGTTATGGAGTGGAGAATCCGGGCTATCCAAAGATTGCAAAAATCTACCGCAGTATGGGTGTAAAGTATGAGTATATTGATCTGGATGAAGAGGGAACTTCTGCAAAGAAACTGGAAGAAAAAAAAGTAGATATCATGCATATTTCCCCATCTCATCATTTCCCGACCGGAATGGTGATGCCGATCAGCAAGAGGTATGAATTGCTTGGATGGGTTACGAGAAAAAAGGAACGGTATATCATAGAAGATGATTATGACAGTGAGTTAAGACTTGCGGGGAAACCGATTCCGTCTCTACAGAGTATCGATGTATCAGGCAAGGTGATTTATATTAATACATTTGCGAAGACACTCTGTTCTACTGTCCGAATCAGTTATATGGTACTTCCTGAAGCACTGGCAGAGAAATATTACAGAGAACTTTCATTTTATTCCTGTACTGTGTCTAACTTTGAACAGTATACACTGGCAGCATTTATGAATGCAGGTGCATTTGAGAAGCATATCAACAGGCTGAGAAACTATTATCAGCATAAGCGGGATCTGATCTTAAGTACATTTCTCAGAGAGCCTTTGGGAAAATATATTACGATCAGTGAAGAGGATTCAGGTGTGCATTTCCTGATGCATGTCAATACTTCCATGAGTGAGCAGGAATTTCTTTTAAAGACAAGGGCGAAAGGAATCCGGCTGGCAACGTTGTCTTCTTTTTATAATGCGGAACAGAAAGACAGCAGATATGAAAATACGTATGTTATGAATTATTCCTTTGTGGACTGCGACCGGTTGGAATATGTGGCACAGACGCTTTATAAGATCATTCATCCATAGAAGGAGGAGTTTAGTATGGAGCAGCTTTTTACTGTATGGGGAGAGACGCTGGATAAAGAGCATGTACTTGACGAATATCCAAGACCGCTGATGGTAAGGGACAGTTATCTGAATCTCAATGGGTACTGGGACTATGCATTTACACAGGAATTTGTATGCCCGAAAGAATTTGACGGGAAGATCTTAGTTCCTTTTTCACCGGAGGCAGCATTATCAGGTGTGAACCGTCAGTTAATGCCGGATGAATATCTGTGGTATCACCGGACATTTTCTGTTGACGGGCATAAGACAAAAAGAGCAGATGAATCCTTTTCAGAGGAAGATCCGGAATCCGGGATGGGAGCAGACCTGACAGAGGAAAGACTGCTTCTTCACTTTGGAGCTGTGGATCAGGCGTGCGTTGTATGGGTGAACGGACAGCGGATCGGAAAGCATACAGGTGGGTATCTGCCTTTTGAATTTGAGATCACAGAGGCAGTGCAGGCAGGAGAAAATGATCTGGTTGTGGCTGTGAAAGACCTGAGTGATACATCGTATCATTCCAGGGGAAAGCAGAAGCTGGAAAGAGGCGGCATGTTCTATACGGCTCAAAGTGGGATCTGGCAGACTGTCTGGCTGGAAAGAGTCCCGGAAAAGTATATAAAAGAAGTGGAGACGCTCCCTGAACCGGATGAGGAAAAAGTCCGTATCATAGTCCGGTCTGGTGCAGAATATGCTGTAAAGATTGTGCTGCAAAAGCCAAAGATCCACAAAGAGCTGAAGAAAAATGTACCGGATGATCCAGTGGAGGACATGACCGGGAGCAGAATAGCAGATCCGGTGGAAAGTACAACAGAAACTACCATAGGAACATTTTATGGAAAGACGAATGAATGGCTGGAGATTCCGGTTCAGGATGTGCAAATGTGGACATGTGATACACCGTATCTTTATGATTTTACTGTTGAGATGGAGAAAGACAGGGTAGCAGGTTATTTTGCCATGAGAAAATTCACACTGGAAAAAGATGGACAGGGATTCGTGCGGATCTGCCTGAACCATCAGGTACAGTATCAGAATGGAGTACTGGATCAGGGCTACTGGCCGGATGGACTGTATACCGCACCTTCAGATGAAGCTATGATCTTTGATCTGGAGCAGATGAAGAAATGCGGATTTAATATGGTACGGAAACATTTGAAAATAGAGCCGCAGAGATGGTATTATCATTGCGACAGGCTGGGGCTGGTCGTATGGCAGGATATGGTCAATGGCGGAGGAAAATACAAGCACTGGTTTGTGACGTATGCGGCAACGCTGATGTCCTGGTGGAAGATTCGGATGAGAGATATTTATTCGGGGCTTCTGGCAAGAAAAGAAAAGGAAGGCCGCCTGGAATTTGTGAAAGAAATGAAGGAGACGGTACATCGGTTAAAAGGGCATCCAAGTATTGCCGCCTGGGTCATCTTTAATGAGGGCTGGGGGCAGTTTCAGACAGAAGATATGACCGCTATTCTCAGAAAAGAAGATCCTGACCGGCTGATTGATCAGGCCAGTGGGTGGTTCGATCAGGGGGGAGGAGATTTTTGCAGCCTTCATAATTATTTCTTTAAGCTGAAGATCCACCCGGAAAAGGAGAGGGCATCAGTTCTCTCGGAATTTGGAGGATACAGTTACCGGATCGAAGGACATAGTGCCTGTGGAAAACTTTATGGATATGGGATCTGCAGGGGTAAAAAAGCACTGAACCGTCGATACAGAAAAAGAATGGAACAGGTGAAAAATCTGATAGATGAAGGTTTGTGTGCCAGTGTCTATACACAATGGTCAGATATTGAAGAAGAAGTCAACGGAGTTTATACATACGACCGAAAGATCAGAAAGATTGATTGAAAGAGTGAGAAAAGAATGAGAATCATGCAGGAGAGGACAGACAACAGGAGTCAGTAGTAGAAAGGAAAAATGAAAATGATGTTACGCTTTGTAAATGCAAGAAATGATAAAAAGAAACTGAATGAAATTAAAAAATTATATGATGAGGCATTTCCAAAAGAAGAACAGATTCCCTTCTGGATTTTGAGAAAAGCAAGCCGTACATCAACAGCAGATCTGATGCAGGTATATGATGATGATCTTTTAGTAGGATTTATCCATCTGGTTTATTTTGAGGATGTGGTCTATCTGTATTATTTTGCAATCGAGCCGGATGAAAGAGGTCAGGGGTATGGAAGCAAAATCCTGCAGGCATTACGCCGCCGGTTTTCGGCACGCAGGATCATTTTGAATATAGAGGTGGTAGATGAGAACTGTGACAATTATGAAGAACGGAAAAAAAGAAAAGAGTTTTATCTGAAAAATGGATTCCGGGAGGCAGGATACAGTACAAGAGAGTATGGCGTAGAATATGAGATGCTGTATCTGGGAGGAAATGTATCCTATGAAGAATTTCTGGCATTGATCCGGAAATATTTCGGACGGACACTGGCGTTGATGGTGAAGAAAAATTTTAAAAAAGCGTAAGGAAAAAGGCATAGATAAAAGGTGGGCAGAACCCGAGTTTGAGTTCTGTCCACCTTTTTAGCTGCCAGGTATGCGGCAAAAGATCCAATGGACTTTTTCAGCTACTGGAAAGCCGGGATGATGCTAAATCAGATGTGTACTTTCCAGCTTTTCAGTAAATGCATCATTTAATTTTATAACCGGTTTGCGAAGCAGCAGTCCGAGTAAAAGTGAAAAGATCAGGAAGATTCCTAAATACCCCAGTTCTTTGACATAGTTCATACCGTAGAAGCCTGCAACGCATTCACGCATGGCATTCATGCTGTGTGTAAATGGAAGCAGAGGATATACAGCCTGGAAAAATTTCGGAGCACACTGGATCGGGAATGTACCACCACTTCCGGCTACCTGCATGACCATAAGGACAACGGCAACCGCTTTACCAATATCACCAAAGGAGACAGTCAGTGCATAGATCAGATTGACATAAACAAAACTTGTAAACCAGCCCGTTACCAGGAACAGGAAAGGATGTTCGCACTGAATACCAAGGAAATACAGGTCTCCCAGACAGATCAGTCCGCTCTGTAACAGCCCGATACATACAAAGAGGAGCTGACGTCCAAAGTAGAGCTGATGTGGTTTCGCTCCGGAAAGCTTCTTAACTACCGATTCAGAGACATTGACTTTGAGCATGGCTGCCATAACAACAGCCCCCACCCAGATTGCCAGTGTGGAATAAAAAGGAGCCATGGCAGTTCCGTAATTTTCAATGGGATAGATTTTTGTCTCATTCAGGCTTACCGGTGCTGCAAGGAAAGCTCCGATTGTCTGTGGATCTTCGGCAAGAATCTTTTCCAGCATCTGCACACCATCACTGCCATCTGTGGAAAGTGTGGTGGAGACTTTCTGCAATTTTTCAGAAGATTCATTCAACAGACTGACGGTCTGTTCAAGAGCTTCTTTCACAGTGGAAAGATCTGTGGATGCAGATCCGGTGACAGAACGGATTTGTTTTACACTGTTGTCTACCTGCCCTAAGAGGCTCACAAGGGAGGAACTGGTGGAGTCAAGATTCGTGGCGAGACCATCCAGGCTGCTTTTCACATTCTGCTCATAAGAGGTCTTTACCGAGTTGACAGAAGCTGTTCCCCGGGCAAGCAGATCATCCAGTTCTTTCTTTAAAGTGGAAGCATCGGCAGTGGCTGAAGGAAGGGCAGCAGCAATTTCATCCAGTTTATTTTTGATCTGTGTCTGCTGGTCGATCGCCTGTTGGATCTGTACGTTCAGTCCATTGATCGCCTGAACGAGAGCTGTCTGATCCGGGTGTGCATTAGCAATGGCGGTCAGGGAATCTGATAATTCCTGATAACCGGAAATCAGATTCTGCACACGGCCGCTGACTGCCTGAATGGCATTGGAGCAGGATGCAGCGTCAGTTGAATAAGAGTCGAGTGCTTTGTCGATGGCAGCAGATACAGAAGAATAAAAATCAGCATTCTGCTTCAGTGCGGTATTGATATCAGAAGTTGTTCCTGTCAGGGCAGAAGTCAGTGAATCAATTCCATTTTCTGCCTGATTCAGTGCATTGACACTGCTTTTTGTTCCTTTTCCCGATTGCTCAAGAAAAGAGGTAGTCGTATCCAGCATTAATGCTCCGGCATCGGTCATATCAGAAAAGGCTTTCACCGTACCGGAAATATTTCCGAGGTCATCGGAAATCTGTGCCAGAGAAGCAGCGAGATGTTCAGTCAGGGACTCATCTCCGGTTTTGGCGGAAACATCATTTACGAACTGAAGTGCCTCAAGTGTCGTTTTGGAGACTGTGGTAATGAACGTTTCATTGACCTGATGCTGGACAGAGCTGGCACCTTTCTGTGTGACTTTCGGGGCGATGGCATTTTCTTTTTCATTGATGTAGTAGGTGATATCAGGATGTACGACATCTGAAGTAAAAAGACTCATCATATCTTTACTGAAGTCTTCAGGGATGACAATGGCAGCGTAGTACTTACCGGATTGTACCCCTTTTTTCGCATCTTTTGCATCTGTGAAGACCCAGTTCAACTGCTTATTTCCCTGCAGTTCACTGATGACATCGTCTCCAAGGTTCAAATTGACAGGAAGAAGTTCCCCTTTATACCCTTCATCGTTGCTGGCTACGGCAACCTTCAGATTGCCGGTATTTCCATAAGGATCCCAGCTCGCAGCAATATTGAACCATGCGTAGAGTGTCGGGATCACGGTAATTCCCATGATGACGATCATTGCGATGACATTTTTATGGATCCTGAGTAGATCATTTTTAAAAATCTGAATGATATTTTTCATCGGTTAATCCTCCTTTTTGCGGAAAGTCTCCAGCATTTCATCAAAAGTCATGCCGGCAAGCTGCTGCTGTTCTTCCAGTTTCGAGTGAATAAATTCAACAATGATCAGGAACAATGCGATGGCAATGATCGAAATGATCCAGAGTACAAGGAAGATGATTTTCGATTCCAGGCTGAACATCAGAATCAGGAAGATCAGAGGAATCAACGCAATTGCAAGGAATCCATAGCGTACCATTCTTCTGTAGTTCTTTTCAAAAGCCTGTGCCTTGGCAGCGGTTGTCAGTTTCAGCTCTTCCTGTGAAAGAGAGGCTTTCAGAAGGAGAGCAAGCTGCGTACTGCGGTTGACGGAAATTTCATGAGGTTCGCACATCATAAATTCAGTCTCAGCCAGTTTCTTGTCAAAAAGATGGTTCAGTCCGGCAAGAAGCGGGCGAAGTCCAAGTCCGATCAGTAAAGAGAGTGGAACATAGGCGAGCAGCAGGATCATAAGATCTTTTCGGAAGGTTGTTCCGTAAAATCCTGCGATACATTCTCTCATAGCTCCGACTCCGTAAGTAAATGGAAGGAGTGGATGGAGCTTCTGGAAAAATACAGGTGTCATTTCAACCGGATAAGTACCGGAAGAGCCGGGAATCTGTAAAATAACGAGAATGACGCACAGTGCTTTTCCAATATGTTTAAAAGTAAGCGAAAGTGCGTAGATGATATTCACGTATACAAAGGAACAAATCACACCGGTCAGAATAAACTGAGCCGGATGTACGCACTGGATTCCCGGAAGAAGTACATCTCCAAGGCAGACAATAAAGCCCTGGATCATACCTACTGTGACGAATAACAGCCAGCGTCCGAAGTAAAGTGAGACAGAACCATAGGAACGCATGGTCTGATCGCGGTTAACCTCCATTTTTAAAATGGCGATCAGGACGATTCCGCCAACCCAGATCGCAAGGTTTGTGTAAAAAGGAGTCATGGATGAACCGTAATTTTTTACAGAATAAAAAGTTTCTGTTTCAATCTCCACCGGGGAGGACATAAATTCGGAAATCTTATCAGCATTCATTCCTTCCAGAGAAAGGAGCGTCTGGAAAGTAGCCGAACTGGTAATGGCATTCAGATCCGTCTGCACAGTTCCAAGCCGGTCGGAAACGGTAGAAAGGGCATCTTTTGTACCGTTCAGTGCGTTGGCTGTATCGGTCAGACCAGAATCAAGTTGCGTCAGGATTCCCCTGAGCTGTTCGGAAGTTGCCGGAACACCATTCAGGATTCCGGTCAGTTCTCCGGTGAGCGAGGAAAATGTATCCAGCGTCGCATTGAGCTGTGGGAGCAGATTTTCGTCCAGTGTCGTTCTGAAAGAATGCAGTCCGTCGATACTCTGCTGCGTGAGCGAGGAAATATCCTGCCGGGTCTGAGAGGTTGTATCCAAAGCGTTTTTAATACTTGTATTTGCAGTACTTAAGCTGTTGAGCAGAGTCTGGTTTTCCTGATTCTGTGCCTGTAATTTTGCAATAGCGGCAGAAAGCTGTTCACTGACAACCGGTGTGGAGGCAGCAATTTCCTGCATTTTTTCCAAAAGGGATGCATTCAGAGCGGTTACATTTCCGGCAGAGTCCAGAGCCTGCTGGAGAGACTGGTTAATCTTTCCGGCACTTCCTTCCAAAGAAGTCAGCCCCGAAGAGACAGAACTATTCGCACTGTTCAGGATCTGTTCTCCGTCGGAAATGGATTTGGAAAGTGAGGAGGAAAAATCTCCCGCTGCCTGGCGGCCTGTTTTCAGTGCATCCTGTGCATTTTCAAGGGCAGATGATCCGGAAACGGCTGCATTTCCAAGAGAATCAGAAGCATCTTTTGCATCTGAGATCAGATCATGGGACTGGGAAGTCTTTTCTGTAAACTCAGTTAAAAGTGCTTCGTATTCATTTAAGTTCTTATCTGCTTTTTTCAGAAGCGAGACAATCTCAGAATTAGTAGAATTTACAGTTCCGGACAGATCCGAAATGGATTCTTTTAACACTTCTGATACAGATTCAGCGGCAATAGATGAAAACGTATCGTTGATCTGAGTCTGGATCGTACTTGCTCCGGTATCTGTGATTTTTGGAGCGATGGCATTTACCTTTTCATTAATATAGTAATTCAGTTCCGGTGTTTCAAGAGTACCGGAAAGAACACTGAGAAGGGAATCGCTGAAGTCTTCAGGGATTACAATGGCTGCATAATATTTTCCCGAACGGACTCCGTCAACCGCCTTTTCTTCAGAAGTAAAAACCCAGCCAAGTTGGTCATTTTCTTTCAGATTTTCCATGATCTGGTCACCGGCATTGATTGTGAGGTCATTGGTGGAGGCATCCTGATCATTATTGGCAACGGCAATCTGAATTGCTGAAGTATTTGCATAAGGATCAATATTGGCAGCAATATTGAACCAGGCATAGAGTGAAGGCAGGATCGCAACACCTGCCATGACCAGCATGGCTGCCGGACTGTGAATGAGCCGCCGCAGATCGCGACAAAAGATTCGCATTGCTTTTTTCATAAATAACACTCCTTTTAAAAGAAATATTCTAGTAATAGATACAATGTTGATTTTCTTGCTAAAAAGTATTATATTAATGAAGAAACTAATTTACAACCATCAATGAACAAGTTATCTGTCTTTTAGTAGACAAAATGATGAGAAATGACCAGTATTTATTTGCCTGACAGGGCTGCTCAGAGAAAAAGATAGCAGGAAATGGGAGTAAAGAGGTGTAAATGGTCACATAAAGTCCAGCGGTGTGATGTCAAGAGATAAATAATAAAAAAAGCATATATTTTTGTATATATCTTATGAAGACAAAAAACACCCACCTAAGCCCTGTCGACCAGATTTTTAAAAATGAGCAGGGCATAGCTCATCAGCAAATAGATGAAATCTACTTTGCTGGACAGTATAGGCGGTTGTCTTTCAGCAGTCGAAAGACTAAACGCACAAATTTACGGGCAGTTAATGCGAGTGCACGTTTGTGTTGGCATCTGTTGACCTCTTTATATTTGAGGTGGTAGAAGTCGCTGTATTCCTTGTCGCATCTTACAAGAGAAAATGCAGCTTCACACAGATAGTACTTTAAAAATCGGTTGCCGGATGGGATGAGCCTTGTAACTTCGGCTTCGAAACCACCGGACTGGTGCTGTTTCCAGGCAAGTCCCGCATATTTAGCAAGGGCAGCCTGACTGTTAAAACGATTGATATCACCGATTTCAGCCATGATTCCGGCTGAATATACAGGTCCGATACCCGGAATGGATATCAATACGTTTGGCAAGAGTTCCATTTGGGCTTTAATAGCTTTATCGAACTCTTTGATCTGAGATTCCAATGCCTTCATGGAGGTTATGGATATAGAAAGCACCTGATTGACAGAATCGTTCACCGTCTTGGGTAAACGGTAAGAACTGCGGGCAGCTTTCTGAATGGCTTTGGCTACTGCATCAGGATCTGGGAAACGATTTTTCCCTTTTTTCATGATGAAGTCAGTAAGCTCATGTAAGTCCATATTTGCCAGTGCTTCTGCGGATTCAAATTCATCGTAGACAGCAAGGGCGGTAGTACTGAAGGTATCGCTGAAGACCTTCTCCTGCGTCATCGTAGAATACTTCTTGAACAGCACATTCATAAATCGCTGCTTTTCTTTTACCAGATTTTGAACAGCGAAGAAACGTGCCCGTGTGAGGTTCTGAAGAGCTTTGTAACGATAGTCTCCCATATATACCTCTTTGTTGATTCTACCGAAACGCAGGCAGTCAGCAATTACAAAAGAGTCCACATAATCATTCTTTGGCAGATCGTTATAAGTATCATGAAACTTTTTGACCTGCTTAGGATTGAGGACATGAATCTTTCTGTTAAATGGTGCCAGAGTGGCATCTTCCCTTAAGAAGTACACGAGATTGTCTCCATAAACAGAGGTTGCTTCAAGACCAATCAGAACCGTGTCAAGGGAATGTGAAGTTAAAGCAGAATGAATTCTTTTTACCAACTGGGTAGAACCTTCGTGTGAGTTTGCAACAGAAAAGTTACTGTGTTTGTCACCATTTGGAAGCATTAAGTAAATGACATTGGATTTGCTGCTTACATCAATACCGACGTAAAGTGTGTTCATTGTAATCACCTTCTTTCGTAGTAGATTAAAGTGTTCAATCGGCTTGGTAAAACCCATGATCATGGAGCATCGACACCCTCGCATATAAGAATCCAGCTTAAGATGGACAGATGCGAAACCA
>JABLTS010011635.1_pt1 | contig 10863 bp, 7 predicted proteins | sample 7160081 | NCBI WGS metagenome assembly JABLTS01 (sample SAMN14651231, study PRJNA627086) | human gut metagenome | isolation source: feces | host: Homo sapiens
GACGCCGCCGTCACGGCGGAGGGCGTCACCTCCCCCACAAGCGCCGACGGTGAGGTGCCGGTGGGCGGCAGCGTGGCCGTCACCGTCACCAACGCCACCTATGACTACGCCATCTCCCTGCCGCTGACCAAGACACTGCTGGGCGCGGCGGCAGGCCAGCGCCAGACGTTCCGGTTCCTGCTGGAGGAGACGGACGCGGAGGGAAATGTGCTGCGGCAGGTCCACGAAACGGGCATCACCGTCACCGGTGAGGAAGCTGCCGATGGGCGGCTGGTCATCGGTCTGGCCGCCGGCGACACCACGCCCCGCTGCTACCGCATCCGCGAGGCGGGGGCCGACGGCTTCTGGTGCGGCGGCGAGATGTACCGTGTGACGGTGCTGCCCAACGGTGTGGATGGTGCGGTGCGCATCACCGTCAACGGCAGCGTATGGGACGGCGGTGCGCTGGCCTTTGTAAACCGCACTTCCCGGAGCCTGACCGTCCGCAAGACGGTGGAGGGCGAGATGGGCGACCGGTCGAAGGCATTCCCCTTTACAGCGGTGCTGACGGTGAACGGTCAGGCCGTTCCCTTCCCAGTCGGCGAGGGCTACACCGTGTCCGGCGGGCAGGCGGTCTTTGCTCTGCGCCACGGGGAGAGCCTGACCTTCACCGGACTGCCTTACGGCGGGGTCGTGACGGTGACGGAGACGGAGCACGCCGGTTACACCGTCACCAACAGCGGCCGCAGCGGCGACAGCGGTGCGGTGACGCTGGGGGACGGTGGGGAGCTGGTGTTCGTCAACACGAAGCGGGCCGTCCCCGATCTGGGCGTAGCCGGAGGCACCCTGCTGCCGGCAGGAGCGCTGGTATGCTGCGGCGGCGGGCTGCTGCTGTGGAGTCGGAAGCGCCGCGCCTGACCCTTTTTTGTGCTGCGCCGCATGTGCGGTTTTGATACAGCAGAACACATTATGTTGCAAGGAGGACTACGTATGAAAAAATGCTTTGCCCTGCTCCTGACGCTGCTTCTGGCGCTGGGACTGACCGCCACAGCCTTTGCCGTGGAGGGAGAGACGCCCACGAGACCCAGCATCACAGTGGACGGCCAGACCTACGAGGACATCACCGAGGTGCCCATCACCAAGCTCTATCAGCTGGTGAACGACGGGACCGTCAGTCCCGCCGAGACGTTCCGCTTCTCCATCGCGGCGGACAGCGTGACGGACTCCGCCATCACCGCTGCGGCGGATATGCCTGTCTTTACGCCCAGCACCTTTGACATCGCCTTCAGTGAGGGCGCCGCCACGGCGGCCGGTGCGTCCGGCAGCTTCGCGCTGCCCCTGCCGGAGTTCTCCAGCGTGGGCATCTATACCTATAAAATCACTGAGAGCGCGGGCAGCACCGCCGGTGTCACCTACAACGGGCAGGCGCTGTATCTGAAGATCACGGTGCTGCAGCCGGAGGGGGAGGGCAAGGTCCGCGTGGCCGCCGTCCATCTGGGCAGTGCGGATGGCAGCAAGCAGGATAACATCCTCAACACCTATTCCGCCGGTACGCTGAACGTAACCAAGACCGTTGCCGGTCTGCTGGGCGACCGTGACAAGGACTTCCGGTTCCATGTGACCCTGACCAGGCAGTCGGGCTATGACATGAACAGTACCATCGGCTTCTCCGTGGCCGGCGTGGACCAGCGCTTCACCCCGGTTTGGGATGACAACGGCCAGTGTACTGTGGACTTCACCCTGAAGCACGGGCAGACCGCCAGCCTGACCAACCTGCCCTACGGCATGAGCTACACCGTCACCGAGGATGACTACACCGGTGAGGGCTACACCACCGCCGTTACCGGCGACAGCGGCACCATTGAAGCTGCCGCCGCCACGGCGGAGTTCACCAACACCAAGGGCGGCAGCATCGACAACGGCGTGCTGCTGGACAGCGCTCCCTACGCGGTGCTGCTGACCATGGCGGCGGCAGGCGGCGCAGCGATGTTCCTGCGTCGGCGCAGCCAGAGGAGCTGACGGCGGTATGACGAGAAGGATACCGGCCGCAGCGGCGCTGCTGGCCCTGCTGACTGCGCTGTGTGTCGTCACCGCCATGGCCGCCGGCGCAGCGGTAGAGCTGCCGGTGCGCGTGACGGTCAGCGGCGATGCGCCTGACGTACCGGAGGTGTTCACCCTGACGCTGCGGGCGGCATCCGACGGCGCGCCCCTGCCGGAGGGGAGCCTTAACGGCGCGTATACCTGCGCCGTCTCCGGCGGCGGCAGCGCGGTGCTGACCATCCCCTGCACCCGGGAGGGGCGGCATGTATACACTCTGCGGCAGGAGGAGGGACAGCGCCACAGTGGGCAGTACGATGACCGTGTGTACTACATCGCCATCACGGTGACGCCGGAGGGCCGCACTGCGGCGGTGTACGGTGATGCCGACATGCAGGGCGGCAAGTACGACGTGCTGGAGTTCCGCAACCGCTATCACGGTGGGCGCAGCCCCGGCGATGCGCCTACCGTCTCCCCCAAGACGGGGGACGGCGGGATGGCGGTGTACGCCGCGCTGGCGCTGGTCAGCGCGGCGGGCATGGCCGTCACCTCGGGGCAGAAGCGGGATTTCTGAGAACAGAGGCGGAGGCGCGAAAAGCGTCTCCGCCTCTGTTTCATCTTAAAGGATTCTTAATCCGGCGGTTCCTTGTTTCTTAATGGCTTTTTCTCTACCATAGGAGACACAGAGAAAGAAAGGAAGTGTCTCTCATGGAAACTGCTCTGCGGACCGTGAACGCGCTGATCTCGGCGCTGTTTTTTATCTGCTATGCCTATCAATTCCTCTACATACCGCTGGTGCTGGCCAAAAAGCAGCGCCCCCTTCCCTGCCCTCCCTCGCCCCACCGCTATGCTGTGCTCATCGCGGCGCGGAACGAGGCTGCCGTCATTGGCGGTCTTCTGGACAGTCTGCGGCAGCAGACATATGATCCCGCGCTGCTCACGGTGTTCGTGGTGGCGGACAACTGCACCGACGGCACCGCCGACATCGCACGGCGCCGCGGCGCCGTGGTGTATGAGCGGTTCAACCACATCAACGTGGGCAAGGGCTACGCCCTGGACTTTCTGACTCAGCACATCAAGGCCGACTATCCCGACGGCTTCGACGGCTATTTCGTGTTCGACGCGGACAATGTACTGTCGCCGGACTACATCGAGAGGATGAACGCCGTGTTCTCCGGCGGGTACGAGATCGTCACCAGCTACCGCAACAGCAAGAACTATGCCGACAACTGGATCAGCGCCGGCTACGCCCTGTGGTTCCTGCGGGAGAGCCGCTACCTCAATGGCGCACGCATGCGGCTGGGCACCAGCGCCGCCGTGGGTGGGACAGGCTTCCTGTTCTCCCAGCGTATTCTGGACAAAACCAACGGCTGGCAGTTCTACCTGCTGACGGAGGACATTGAGTTCTCTGTCCGTCACATCACTGACGGCGAGATCATCGCCATCTGCGAGGACGCGGTGCTCTACGACGAGCAGCCCACGGATTTCCGTCAGTCCTGCCGCCAGCGGCTGCGCTGGGCCAAGGGCTACATCCAGGTGTTCCAGAAGTACGGCGGCAAGCTGCTGAAGGGCGCAGCCCGGGGCAGTTGGAGCTGCTTCGATATGGCCATGGCCATCATGCCCGCCTTTGTGCTGACGTGCGTCAGCATCCTGGCCAATGTGACGCTGGCGGGCATCGGTCTGGCCGAGGGCGCAGGACTGTGGTTCGCCATGCGGTCCCTGCTGGAGTGCCTGGGCGGCATCTATCTGACGCTGCTGGCCATCGGCGCCGTCACCACTGCCACCGAGTGGGACCGCATCCAGGCTCCCGCCTGGCAGAAAGTGATGTACACATTCAGCTTCCCCCTGTTCATGTTCACCTACATCCCCATCTCCTTTGCGGCGCTGTTCATGAAGGTGGAGTGGAAGCCCATCCGCCACGGCGCGGCGGCACGCCTGCCGGCAAACTTAATGAAAAACTAAACTTCCCCTATTGTGCCGCGCCTCATTTTCCCGTATGATAAACGGAGTATGAAAAGGAGGCGCGGCACATGTATACCATTCTTGTCTGTGACGATGAGCAGGATATTGTTTCAGCACTGGAGATCTATCTGACGGCGGAGGGCTATCGCGTGCTGAAGGCCTACAACGGGAAAGAAGCGCTGTCTGTGGCTGCCCGGGAGGAGGTGCATCTCATCCTGATGGACATCATGATGCCGGTGATGGACGGGCTCACCGCCATGGCGCAGCTGCGCCAGACCAGCAACGTGCCGGTGATCCTGCTGACGGCCAAGAGCGAGGACACCGACAAGGTGCTGGGTCTCAACGTGGGGGCGGATGACTACATCACCAAGCCCTTCAACCCCGTGGAGATGCTGGCCCGTGTGCGGTCCCAGCTGCGGCGCTATCTCCAGCTGGGCGGCGGCACGGTGCAGCCCAGCACACTGATCATCGGCGGTATCCGGCTGGACGACAACGCCAAGGCCGTGACCGTGGACGGTGAAAACGCCGCACTGACCCCCAAGGAGTACGACATTCTGCGCTTTCTCATGAAGAACGCGGGCACCGTGTTCTCCCCCAGCGAGATTTACCGCCGTGTGTGGGACGACGTGCCCCTCAACGCCGCCGGCGCCATCGCCGTCCACATCCGGCACCTGCGGGAGAAGATCGAGATCAACCCCTCAGAGCCGCGGTACATCAAGGTAGTCTGGGGAAAAGGCTATAAAATGGAGGGCGGTATCAAGTGAGAAAATGGCTGGACAAGGCCTGGGCCAAGGCCGCTGCCTTCGTGCTGACGCTGGTGCTGGGCGGTCTGACCGTGCTGGGCGGCATCGGCATTGGCATACTGGTCAGCTACAACGTCTTTCTGGACGACGGCGCATACCTGCGGCAGACCCTGTATCAGGAGCAGTGCTATGACAGTCTCAGCATGGCCAACGACTATCTCTGCGCCCAGCTGGACAGCGTAGGGCTGCTGGACAGGTCGTACTACTTCGTCAACACGGACACGGCCGACTCCGCCGAATATAACCCGGAAGCCGCCCAGCAGCTTTTGTCGGAGCTGCCCCGGCTGTTTGCCGATGCATTCTCCCGGGAGCTCTCCTCCTGCCAGCTTGTCATATCCGACCCGGACACTGGCGAGACATATCTGGCCAACTTTGATCTGACGGAGAGCGACAAGCTGCTGTATGACACGCAGGAGCTGTATGTCTACCACCTGTCGGAAAGCACGGGTCTTACCTCCATTCAGGTCGCCATCACTGCTACCCTTCTGGAGAAAAGCGGTCAAGCCCCCAGCTACTCCTATCTGGTCTGCTCGTGGCTGCTGACGCATACCGGTCTGACCATTTTCCTCACGGTGCTGTGCGGCCTGCTGACGCTGTTCTGCTTCGGCTTCTCCATGGCTTCCGCCGGGCACTGGCATGGCCGCGAGGATATCCACCTGACGTGGCTGGACAAGGTCCCCTCCGACGTGTTCGCGCTGGCGCTGCTAAGCGCCTTCTTCATCGGATGGGACGCCTTCTATTCAGAATGGGGGCGGGTTCTTTTCTGTGCAGCGTTGATACCGGTCATGCTGCTGTTTCTGTGCGTCTTTGCCGCCCAGTGCAAGGCCGGTTCCGTCATCCGCGGTTCCCTGACCGCCCGGGTGCTGCGGCTGCTGTGGCGCATCCTGCGAGGCGTGACCCTGTGGCTGTGGCGCATCGTTACCGGCATCCCGCTGGTGTGGAAAACGGCGCTGGTGGGGCTGGGTCTGGCGCTGCTGGAGATCGGACTGTATCAGATGAATTACTACGGAGAGTATTTTCTGGTGCTGAAGCTCGTGGAGCTGCTGGCGGTGCTGGCCATCGCCCTGAACCTGCGGACGCTGGAGAAAAACGGCAAGCAGCTGTCAGAGGGCGACCTGTCCACGCCGGTGGACACCAGGCGGCTGTTCGGCGCCTTCCGGCGGTACGGACAGGCCATGAACCGGCTGCAAAGCGGCATGGAGAGCGCCGTGCAGGAGCAGATGCGCGCCGAGCGGATGAAAACGGAGCTGATCACCAACGTGTCCCACGACATCAAGACGCCGCTGACCTCCATTGTCAACTACGTGGATCTCCTGAAGAAGGAGGACATCCCCTCCCCCGCCGCCCAGGAGTACATTGCGGTGCTGGACGGGCAGAGCAAGCGGCTGAAGAAGCTGACGGAGGATCTGGTGGAGGCGTCCAAGGCATCCTCCGGCGCGCTGCCGGTGGACGTGCAGCCCATAGATGTGAGCGTGCTGTTCAGCCAGATCGCCGGCGAGTATCAGGATCGGCTGGCGGACTGCCATCTGACGCTGGTGACCCAGCCGCCGGAGGGACAGCCCGTGGTGGCCGCCGACAGCAAGCTGCTCAGCCGCGTCATGGACAATCTGGTATCCAACATCTGCAAATACGCCATGCCGGAGACGCGCGTCTACGTGTCCGGCGTGGTGTCCGACGGGCAGATGACCCTGAGTTTCAAGAATGTGTCACGGGCAGAGTTGAACATCTCTCCCGACGAGCTGATGGAACGCTTTGTGCGAGGAGATACCTCTCGCCACACGGAGGGCAGCGGGCTGGGGCTTTCCATCGTGCGAAGCCTTGTGCAGCTGATGGGCGGCACGTTCCGGCTGTCCATCGACGCAGATCTGTTCCGAGCAGATGTAACGCTGCCGCTGGTCCAGCAGGACTGACAGCGAGAGAACGATACAAAAAAGCAGCAGAAAGCGGGCAGAAAATCCGCCCGCTTCCTGTTGCTTTTTTCCGCGCGGCATGGTAGGATGGGAGAAGTGTAAAATGACCACAGACAGAAAATCTTTGATTTTCTCCCTCGCCGTGGTATCATGGCAGAAAAATGAATATCCGGGTATAGCGAAGTTGGTATCGCGCCTGGTTTGGGAGTGCCGTGGTTGTATCCGGGACGGGTCAGGGCGAAACGCCGCAAAGCCTTGTGACACCTGCGTTTGCTGGACTTCACCCGGTTGCTGAAAGTGGCATAAAAGCGGCTTTGACCACAGGAATGACCACAGACAGAAAAAGCTTTATTTTTACCGCTCGCCGTGGTATCATGGCAGAAAAGTGAATATCCGGGTATAGCGAAGTTGGTATCGCGCCTGGTTTGGGAGAATACGACCAGCCGGATAAATAAACTTAATAACCGGGTGTAGCGCAGTTGGTAGCGCGCCTGCTTTGGGAGCAGGATGCCGCAGGTTCGAATCCTGTCACTCGGACCACCTTCCATCGAAAAACCGCCTTTTAGGCGGTTTTTCTGCGTTATAAGTTCGATTTTTGAAGTGTGCTTGACCACATTTCAATTGTGGTCAGAGCGGTAAAATAACGGTTGCGTCCTTGGTACGGAGGAATGCCGAAAACCGCAAAATCCCTAACCCATCCCTAACGGGTATAGCTCAAGCATTTGGGGGTGTAGTTGCGACAGAAACTTGAATTTTCCGGTGTTATCCACTATAATAATTCTACGGAGGCCTTTGTGCCGCCAAGGCAGCCGTGTGGGTGTATTCCCATGCGGCTTTTTGACTTTAGAAACAGGATGGAGACGATGTGATGCTCGCCAACGATCAGATTTCATATTTACCATATGATGATTATGCTCAGAGCGCCAATACGCTCTTTCATTTCATGACAAAACAAGAATACTTAGACTCCATTCTTCGCCGTAGAGCCATAATTCCGCGATATTGCATTGAGACCATCGATTACTTAAACATTCATAATGGCACTCGAGTATTTAACGAAGCTGCCATTTTGCAAAAGTGCTTCTGCGATATTCCTTTTCATAAACTTGCAGACTCATTTGCTGTAAATGGTGTTGGCGATGTTTATGAATCCTTAAGCAAGGATGAGCGGGCAGACCTTGAAAAGAACAACACCCATTTTGCATATTATGGAGAATACGCAGTCGCCTTTTCGAAAAGTTGGGGCGAAAGAAAGCATCTTCAGCCGGTTCACTATCTTAACAAAGACTCCCAATATGCAAAAGATTTTTCTTCTCTATTCGAACGCATTTTTCAGGATGATGACATTCCGGAAGAGTATTCTCAAGATGTACTCAACCGTTTAGCGTACATCAAACCGTTGCGGGGAATCATGAAGAGGAGAATTACTCGTAGTGATTCAAGTTCTGCTACCGTCGAAATCTACAAGAATTTCCATGATGAACGCGAGTGGAGATATGTTCCAAATGCCGATATCCTTGCTTCCTTGAATACAGAAAGTATCATAGCTAATCCTCGTGTACTTCCTTTTGCCAATGAAATTAGCAAGGGTTTAGAGCAGGAGAGCTACAGAAAACTTTGGTTGGATTTCTCGTATGATGATATACGGTATATCATCGTTCCGAATATCCACGCTCGAATTAGCATTATCAAAACTATAACCGATTTACCTGATAGTTGTTTTGAAAACCAAGACGATATCCCAATGCAGAAGAATATTCTAATCAGCAAAATTCTGGTGCTGGCAGAAATCAGAAAGGATTGGTAACATGCCTAATAAAATCAAAGATATTTTTTCTGATGACATGTTTAATATTAACGGCACCTTGCGTTTTAGTGATGACGAGGCATATAAGAACTTCTTATCTGCTTTAGAAATTGCATACGCCGAGGGGCGTGTCGTTCCGGTCGAAGGCGTTACTTCAGTCGCTACAACAGTCGGACATCTGGGCGCAAAATTTCCATTAGAAGAACACACCAACATAACCCAATTCTTTGTTGGTCCTGCAGTAGAGACTGTACCTATTACACTTGATGTAGACGGAGAAGAAAAAACCATAACACTGTTGCGTAGTCGGACTAAAGATAAAGTAATCTTGCGTTCTGAACCCGATTCCATTGTTACTTTTAATTTTACGTTCCTTCTTGGTGAAAACAGACATACCGTCAACTATAAGGTACAATTTGAGAAGGCCAAAAGTATTAGAGAAGTTGCTGACAGTTTTAGCATAGCTGCGGCGCTCTTGGCACATCTTTATAGCCGTGAAGATAACACCCCTGCCGAAAATGGCAAGGTTCCTTTATCGGATGTAAAAGAGTATTTCCGTTGTTATAAATCTTTCTTTAAGCGTTTAAGCGCGATAGAGAGCAAACTTGCGATTTCAATTTCCCCGAGTTTATTGAACGACTTACCTCGTGAAGAACAGAAAGATATTGATGAACTTTATTTGCTCCTATGCGAGAAGAAAGTTGTTCGCTTGGATGCCAAACTCACTTCTACTGACTCAACATCTGTGGCTATGAACCGCACGGAAACGCCTCTCAGTATTGGCAGCAAGATTGCGTTAACTTTCTTAAGTAGTATAGAGTTCAACTTCTTAAAGCAGACCGTTACCCTTCACACCGCTAATCTATTGGTAAATGCACTTGTGAAAGATATTCAAGAGAGTGATGACGGCACAGTAAAGATTTTATATGGTGACACCGATAGCAAGCCCATGTATATTTCGTTTTCTGCATTTAAAACAAAAGAGGAAGCAGAACAAGAATCGGATACCATACTGCAGCACGATGAAATCTATGTTAACGCCCTAACAAGCAACGCATACATTAACCAGTACTATGAAGGAAAGCATTAAGCCAGCTACGCATAAACAGAACAGAGGCCCAAGGGACAGTGTTTTGTCCCTTGGGCCTCGTTTCTTTTATCCCACTCTCTCGAACGGTATCACCTTGCACCGGCTTTCCTCCGGTGGGTCGGGAGGTTCCGGGGTGGTGGTTGCCGTGGCGGATTCCATGAAGCCGCCGATCTTCTCCGCCGCGCCTCTCTGCATGTCATTGGTAATGTGCGTGTAGGTGTCCAGAGTGAAGCCGGCGCTGTAGTGGCCCAGCATACTGGACAGGGTCTTCACATCCACGCCGCTGGAGATTGCCATCGTGGCGAATGTATGTCTCAAATCGTGAAAGCGCACGTGCTCCTCGATGCCTGCGTTTTTCAGTAGCTTCCGGTTGATCCTCGACACGGCGTCCGGACTCCAGTAGCCGCCTGTGCGGGGCGACGGGAACAGGATGGGGTTGTCCGGGTGCTGCTCGTGCTCCTGTACCAGCAGGTCGACGACCTGCTGCGACAGCGCCACCTTGCGGACAGAGTTTTTCGTTTTTGGTTCTGTCACATCCAGCTCGCCCTCCATGCGGGTGACCTGCTTGTTTACCGTCAGGATGCGCTCCTTCACATTCAAGTCCTCCCACTGGAGCGCCAGCAGTTCTCCCCGGCGCAGGCCGCTGGACAACTCCAGATAGAACATGGGCAGAACGCCGTATTTCTCCGCTTCCTGGAGGTATCTGCCGATCCTCTCCGGCGGCAGGATGGTCATCTCTTTCTTGTCCTTGGGCGGGATACGGCAGTTCTCGCAGGGGTTGTACGGGATGAGCCGCTCTTTCACCGCCTGCTTCAGCGCCGCCTGCAGCACCGCATGGACACGCCGCACGAAGGTGTTGGACAGGGGCTTGTCGTTCTGCTTCGCCCCACGGGGCATCCTGCCGTTTTCTTTCAGGTCGTTATACATTCTCTGGATGTGGATGGACGAGAGCTGCTTGAGCTTGATCGCACCGATGGCCGGGATGATGTGGTGCTCGATGATCCCTTCATAGCCCTTGGCGGTGTTGTAGCGGATGTTGGGCTTGCTGTAGGTTTCAAACCACAGCCTGCACCACTCCGCTGCGGTGTAGTCGCCCGTGTGATTGAGCGGCACACCGCGATTCTCCCGAATGGCTTTCGCCAGCTTTTCTTTGCACTCCGCCTGGGTCTTGGCGGACACGCTTTTCTGGATGGCTCGGCCGGTGACCGGGTCGATGCCCTGGGTATATCTGCCCTCCCAGCGGCCGCTGGGCTTTTTGCGGATGCTGCCCTCGCC
>JABLTS010021536.1_pt1 | contig 10852 bp, 9 predicted proteins | sample 7160081 | NCBI WGS metagenome assembly JABLTS01 (sample SAMN14651231, study PRJNA627086) | human gut metagenome | isolation source: feces | host: Homo sapiens
TACATTTCTACATCATTCTCAAACATATCATATTATATATACTCTGTCAAGCATGTTTGAGCACCATACATTTCTACATCATTCTCAAACTATGAGCGTCGCTCTTAAAATCTTTCATAAGTTTGAGCACCATACATTTCTACATCATTCTCAAACGGCAGAAATCACATTTCAGAAACACGTGAGGTTTGAGCACCATACATTTCTACATCATTCTCAAACCAATCTCATCTTCTGCGTTCATCTTTCTTTGTTTGAGCACCATACATTTCTACATCATTCTCAAACAAACCTCGGTATTTTTTGTATGATATTGCCGTTTGAGCACCATACATTTCTACATCATTCTCAAACTTTAGGTATTTATAATCGTTTTTCGTGAAAGTTTGAGCACCATACATTTCTACATCATTCTCAAACCTCAAATTAGAAAATGAAATGCCATCACTAACATAAAATGTATCTCTGCTGTGCTCAAACACACTTATCTAAATAATAGTATAACGAGATCTTTCTCTTTTTTCAATAGATTTCACAGTTATCCTTATCAATAATATACCACTTCTCACCATCTATTCTACTGTCAATATAATGTTCCATTAATAAAACATTCCATTCTCGACAGCACACTTCTGAATACAATAATTTCATTTCTTCAGCAGAAAAGTATTGTCTTAAATTCCAGAATATTAATAATTTTGGCTTTATCAATTCCTGGAGCAATATACAATATTGCAATAACCGCTCCAAGTCCGTTTCATATTCAGTAACTAATTGAATACCCATAGCTTTCGCCAAACTCGAATAATCAAGTTCCTCATTGATACTGAACTCAAACGAATACTCCACCTCTAGATTACCAAAGAATGTTTGGATATGTGTGTTTAGCTCCTGCCCCTCTCTCCAATGCATTTCGTTCACTGCTTTTTCTGCAAAAGATTTCAAAAAGGCAGTAACCAGCTTTCTTTGATTAACATCTAGCTGCAATGGATTAAATATCATTTCCATGACTTTGCTGATTTTTAATTCTTTATCACCTTCCGACAATACCCAGTTACCGCTATCACCACTTTGCTGAAATATTAATTCCTTTTGAATCTCCCGCCATCTTACCGGCGATTCTACAACACACACTGGTATCAGAGAATCAGCCTTTCCAAATTCTATATCGAAATGAACATCCGGATGTGTTAATTTCAAACATCCCCCTCCCCTCTTTTACCGTGATTACAGTATAATTAACCGTTCATCACTCTGAATCACTTCACTTGTAACTTCCCCGACCAAAAGTTCCATTCGACCATACTGTTTTTCGGTAATCGTCAACATTTGCACCAACCCTTCAGGAGGTTTGTTTTTGCGAACATTATCTTCAATCCTTTGAGCTATGCTGGTATTTAATGCTAACTTGCTATAGATTGACTCCTGCTGCATGACAAACCCACTCTTCAGCAAATATTTCCGAAATCTCGTATATTCTCGTCGCTGCGCACTTGATAGTACAGGAAGGTCGAACATTACTATCACTCTCATGTACCTATAACTCATAAGAATAAAAGGAAAGCTGCGCAATGTCCGACTCATTCAAAGCATCGAATACACTCTTAACATATTGCTTGATCGCATTTAGGATGACAAAATGTTTGCCTTCCATTATTACTTCTTCATTTAGCAAAGCAACTAATTTCATTTTTTGTTCATGCTCAAATTCTATTGGTTTCATTTCACATACCTTTCGATCGACAAGCACACGATACGGCTCCATTAGATCTGAACCCAAATTAAATTGGTTAAACATATTATCATGGAATAACCCCAGCTGCGTAATGTATCCATTCATTACAATTTCACGATTAATTGCAGAAAGCATCAGTGAATATCCATAATTCAATGCTGCGTTAATCGGGCAATCTTGACTCCGTGAGAAATCCATGCCAAACAATGCGTTAAAATATACTTTTGCAGCATGACCTTCACGATTAGTGGCATCATTCCATTGTATCTGTTGAACATAGTCTCTCAGCAGCGCAGCTTCCGTATTCTTCCCCCTTTCCAGCAAGAATTCCGCCTGCTTATTTATTTTCTCACGAACAATTTCCGTCCACACGGCTTCCTTCACAGACTGTGGCCACGTAATTTGTGTACGGATTTTATTGCTTGTATCATGTGAGCCATAATACGAAATCAACTCCGAGGATGGATTTCGCTTATGGTCACAAAATATCACTTTCACCTTCTGTCTCGTTAATTCCGCCAACAATCCAACTGTCAGCGATACAGAAGTAGCTTCCACAAGCAGAAGTGCTATTTCTGAAATATGTATCTTCTGCGTTTTCATCTCACTTCGTACCACTAAATATTGCAATTGCAAATCCAACTTTGCCGTGTTATGCACGACAACAATCCGCCAACTCATATCGTTTTTAGATCAATCACTTGTTCATAGAAACCTGTAATTGATTGGTTGATGATTTTTATATCTTCTAATTTTGATATATCATTATTAAGCACCAATATTCCCGCCTTCCCCGGTCCATCTATTAATTGCAAATTTGCAGCTTGACTGGCACATTGAAATAAATGTAGAATTTCCATTAATATCAGACATTTCTGCTCATTGCTCATAGATTGAAAAATCTCTTTTCCTTTTTCTATCTTTTCTATTTGCGCTGACAGCCTATGCCCATACAAGCTATTTCTTAGCTTATGCAGAAATTCATCATAGAGCTCTTCCAAGACTTCTTGTGTCACTTCACTTTTTTCGGATAGGACAGCCTCTTTATTCTCTTTATAGTCGGCACAATATTTGCCTATCTTCTTTACTATCAACTGCAACTCTTCGCTCAAAACCAGTTGATTTGCTCCCTTAAATAATAATTGCTTTCCTGTTCTTCCCGACAAATGCATCTTAAACCCATCCACGTCAAATAGCGTATTAATCTTTATCTTAAGTATTCGCACGTCTGGATTCACAAGACCGAGTTCCTCCTCGCAATATCGTCTACGAAGCTCCACAGATTCCTCTAAGCTTTTCGCCAAATATACCGGCACGAACTCAATCGTTCTCTTTCTCTCTCCCTTCTTACCATCGGATTCCACCAGCATAAAATAAGCACCACTCGCCTTATTATACGCTCCATATTTCTCAATCGACTGGAGTCTCTCATCGGCACCTCCCTTGATCGGTATCTGTCCTTTCCCTTTCTTCAAAATATTTTGATCAAAAAGCCCTCCTTTCACTTCGTATGCTCTTCTGGTGAATAAAACATTATTCTTTCGCATCCATTTCTTCACAGTACATATTGTCCCGTTATCTCCAGGAATCCATGCTGTTTCATTTCCACGTTTTACCGTTTCATTCTCAAACATTTTCTTTAAGTTGTATGTACGTCCCGGATTGTTGCGCACAAACCAAGCCGCATCCTTTGTAAATTTTACATAGTATGTGTTGCCGACAACAATATTCAAATAGGCATCTTTGGCATGATGGAAATCATTCACCTCACGCACTTTGATCATGTCAAATTTATGCCGGAATTCACTAACTGCACGAGCTTTTGCATAAACGATTTCGGCATCAGGATATGCCTCTTCCAATAAATGCGCAACTGCTTTGGTACTCTGACGTGTCTCCACTAATTGTCTGGCAATAAAACCAGCCAACTCATCTTCACCAAATGGCTCTGTTCTTGTCAATCTCTTATATTTTTCTTTAGAGATCAATCCCTTTTTCAACAGCGTGCTCCATAATGCTTTTCCTGCTTTTCGGTATTCCTCAGAGACCGGGAATGTATCTGTCTTTTTGCTATTTAAATCTCTTTTGACCAATACGCGGTTGTCTATACTATCGTCCATAACCTTCGATTGTGGATATATATGATCAATATCATATCGGTTTGTGAATAACTCATCCAAATCAATGGCATCTCCGGAATACATACATCTTCCCATCTGCGAATAATATAAGAAAAGTTTGTCACTGCGCAATGCATTGTCAGACTCCTTATTTGCCAGACGGTCGTATAATTCCGGTGCTTCCTTTTTGCAGGCTTTGTAAAGATCCAACAACTGGTTTCTTCTAGAAACTTTTCTCACGCCTTTTTCACCGGGCTCTCTTGCAACCTCGACAAAAATGCGTTTTGGTGCACCACCCATTATATTTGTAATTTCCCTTACAATTTTTATAGTTTGCCAAATTGGGCGCTTTACTGCAGGAGACACATAAAGCTCTTCAATGTCTTGATATTCTATCTCTCCTTTTTTCATCTGTCCGGCATTCCATTGCTCAATCTGCTTTGTATAATCGTATTTTCCACTTAAAAGTTTCATTAAGTTCTCATTCGTTTCCCAAAGCGCAGTGATGATATTCATTACTTCACCAGTCTCTTTATTGACTGATTCAATATTTTCCAAAAAGGTGCGCGACAATCTGCCCCACCCTGCATATTTTTTGTTGGCAAGCTGAGCAATCTGTTTGTCAGACAACATCGGATATTTTCTATGAATACGCTGTTTCAACATCTTTTGAGAATCTGCAAATAGCGTAATATCTCTGACGATATCCTCCTGTTCACTTTCCGAAAGGACCCCCGTTCCAACGATCTGCTTAAAATCATGATACGCTTTCAACGAACTCTTAAAATTCTGATCAAATCCGGATAGTTCTTGTTCTTTAGAAATTACGCCGTTGATTCTAAGGTAATCCTTGACCTTTTTCCCTGTTACACGTTGGTATTTCTTGAAAACATTATTATAAATATCCTGCTTAAGTTCCGGAGCTATCAGTTCCCCATCAATGCGCAGATTATTTAGCTCGTTCAATACATTGAATTTCGCATACAACAATGATTCCTTCGGCAAAACATCCTCTCCGATCAGATACGTGCATTTATTCGTCATGCGTTCAATAAATTTCGTTGCACTTTCTTCCTCGTCAATCATTTCTGAAAAATTCCATGGATAAATTTTGCCTTCCTTTTTACGTACAGACCAGCTATGACCACCTTTATCTTGATGCGCCGTGTTCAAAGGTCCTACGTAGTACGGAATGCGGAAGCGGAATATCTTTTGTATTTTTTCCACTGGTGTATAACCATCTTGATCTTTCTCCAACAAAAACGGATAGAATTTCTGTGCGTTGTCCAATATTGCATTCAATTCATTCTCATGCAATTGATAAGGAATAACTCCATTATCGCGAATCATTTGTTTAGGAAATAATGTTCCAAGATCCATCTCTGCTTTTAACTCATCGATTATCTCTTGCCCCATTTCATCCACAGACAGACGATCCAGCTGCTTTTTTAAGAATTTATAAAAATCTTCCTGTGAACATTTTTTCTCAATCGGCTGTTTTTTTCCATTTTTCTTTGCCATGCCAATATAAGCACTATAATTTGCCTCATTTTTCTCAGACACACCAAAAACAGCCTCGTAAACTTCTTTATCCATCCGAAGAAGCTGCTTCACTTTCCGCAGATCATCACGGTGTTTCTCATAGGTTTTAACTTTTGCTTCCGACAAAAAGCGCGCATCCCCCAGTATATCATGCAATACCGTCCAATCATACACACCCTTTGCTGCTGCTATAAGCAAAAATCGATCCGCCAATACAGACTCTATTTCTACCTCTTTTTCTTCATAACCATTATCAGAAAAGCATATTTTCGAGATTTCTTCTTTATCCAACTCCGGATCAGCAAAAATATCACTTAGCTTTACGGTGCAACCCGTAATTAAAGCTGCTATCGCTTTCTCCTGTTTTTGCTTCTGCTTATCTGTTCCTACTATGAGCTTGCTGACCTGCGTCTTTTTATCTGATTTTGTGCATTGAGCATCACTCATAATGTGTTCCAATTGAGTCAACACTTCTTCTTGCGTCAAAGATTTCAGATCAATCTCTTGTTCTTCAGCCTGCTGCACTAATGCCTCAATCGCTGTTGAAAATTCTTTTACTTCTGATAATTTCTTGCCCTCAAACAGAAAATGTCCTCTATGCTTAATAATGTGATGCAATGCCAAATAAAGCAATCGAATATCGGGCTTATCTGTTGTATTCGTTGCCAACGCATAGCGCAAGTGAAAAATTGTCGGATATTTCTTATAATAGTCTTTATCTGTAAATCCATCATCTGCAAACAGTGCATACGGCAGCTCCGGCATGTTTCCATTGATGTCTTTCTTATCCTCATGCCAATACTTACTCTCTTTCATCCGCTGATAGAATCCCATGTCTTTCTTGCTAATCTCTTCCGCAAAGATTTCCTGCAATAAATGTAATCGATTTTTACGGCGCTCTGTTCTTCTTCGGGACGTTCGAAAGATTCTTCTTTCTTCGGCTGTCTTAGCAGACTCAAACAGGCGAATTCCCCATAATGCCTTACCATGACGTTTGATAATATTGTACGCTGAATCCGTCACTGCCCATCCTACAGAACCGGTTCCCATATCCAATCCAATATAGTACTCTTCAAATTTTTTCATAAAATCCTCCTTTTTCTCTTGACATGTCGTAGTTTATGCTTTATTATTGATGTCAGTTAAGTACCATACGTATTAACTACATCATAAGTTCAAATAAAAATTTATTCAAATCGCCTTTGGGCATCACAGTGTGTGATTTAATTGAACTTTAGGAACTCGCCTCGGCGAGTTTTTTTGTTGCTTGTTCATACCAGATCATCTCCTCCCCATCACTTCAATCTAAGAATCAGCACTTGTTATCCTTCATAGCCAATTCCATTTCCAGATCATCCGCAAAATATTGTCTCCTCATTCTTTGAATTTCCTTTTGTAGTTCACTGACAACTTCCTGCGGTGCAGTAATCTTAACCCCTTCTCCTAATCCTAACACCCATCCAAAAAAATTATTACTGACAACCACTTCAACTTTTGCTTGAAAGTGATCCTCATCCACCGGGCGAATTTTAACGTCTCTTCCAAATCTATCTACGATCACACCTATAAACCCATTTTGACAAAGCAGCGTGACCGATTCCTCTTTTCCCGAAAACATTCCAAAATGCTTCTCTGCGTAGTTTGCTATATTTCCCTGTGGAAATAACTTTTGACCTTTTCTTTTGCATTTCATCGGTTGAATACGTAACATCTTGTCGACTCGAAAATGCTTGACAAGCTCAGCCTTTGCGTCATATCCTACCATATAATAATTCTCATTATCCCAAATCAGCCCCCACGGAGATATTATGTATCTCTCTCCTTCGTGTCTTGGCTCCATCTCCTTTTTCAAATTCCACTGAAAATATTGAAATGAAATCATTACGTCTGCTGTAATTGCATTATGTATTTCATCTACATTATAGTAGATACTTTCGTTCATGGTTTTTATCCGACCGTGAACATATACCTGTTGATTTAACTGTTTCGCTTCGTATTGACTAACGTAACGTTCCAGTTTTTCTATAAGCTGGCTGGATTTCTTCTCTGTGATAAATTTAGAAGACTGTACTGCGTCTACCAAAAGTTTCAATTCTGCCAATTCCAAATTTCGATTTCCTACACAATAATATACATATCGTCCTATGTGCTTTTTTTCAATATCAATTCCAAACAATTGCAGAGCTTCTAAATCAGAATATATACTCTTTCTCTCTGCCGCAATGTCATACTTGGCCAACTCATTGATAATCTGCTCTACCTGTAAACCATGTTCATCATCCGTCAGTCGAAGCATAATCTTTGCTAAATACAACAATTTTAGCCTTTGATTCGGTCGTTTTGCCATTTACCCTCCCATCTCTTATACGCATACCTATCGTAGATTTCTTGGTACAAAATTTAACATTACTTGTCTTAGTGTGGATTCTCTACACATTCTTTTATGACATGCCACTATTATAGCACATTTATTGTCCCATAAAACGTACTAAATCGTATTTTTCAATAATTTAAGTTCTTTTTTGGATCGGTGATTTTTGATTTTGTATCCACAATTCGGACATTTTCTTACGGTATCCGAAATTTCCCGGTTGCATTCCGGGCAACTAATTAGTGCCCTTTGCTTTTCATCCTTTCTTTTATCGTAATAGATAACATAACATTTTCTATTTTACGAAATCCTCTCATATGCAGTGCACCACCCCGCCCACCTTTTGACTTTCTCCCCCAAACTTTGTATAGTATATATGTTGTGCCATCGGGCACACGTTACATTATACGACTGCAAGGCATCAGCTTTTGATATACGCCCGGTTTCTTTAGAACAGGGGGATGGTCGCTGGTCTTTTGCAGCAAAGCAAACATTGGAGGGTACCTATGAAATCTTTTGGTAGTGAGGGGATTTTATTCCCTGTATATTTTATTATGCTGGCTTTGGCCGTATATCTGAACGTGTTTACGGGTTCGGGTCTTGATATCGCCAACATTATCATTAATATTGGAATGTTTTTAATTGTCGGCGGGATTATTTTGTATTCTACGACACATTGTTTCATGCCTGCTAATCGGATGATGGCTAGCCTGCATCTTGCGGCACGCAACTTTCAGACTGACTTCAAACGCAAAGGCGATTATTTGTGGGATGATTATAAAGATAATCCAAAGCTCTTTGGTAACAAATTGGCAGATACACGTTTTCGTGAATATTGCGAGGAGCGCAGAAGATTAACGATGTTAGAGCGAAGTGCCCAATGCGATATTGATGATTATCTGAATGAATATTACATTGACAGCGTAATGAAATGTGGATTGATCAGCATTGTTCCCGGCGTAATGACCGGTCTTGGTATTTTGGGTACTTTTATCGGTCTGTCGTTTGGTCTTCAGAATTTTAATACCGGCAGTGCGTCCGCAATTACGGACAGCATTCCGCAGTTGATGAATGGTATCAAGATCGCGTTCCACACATCTATTTATGGTATGGTATTTTCTTTGGTATTTAACTTTGTTTACAAGAAAAACTTAGAAGATGCTTATAATGCCATGGACGATTTTTTGGACAGTTACCATAAATATGTCGCACCCCGTGCACAAAATAATGCGGCAAATATTTTCTTGGATTATCAAGCTTTGCAAATGATGCAGACAGAGAAGATGATGGAGAAATTTAGTGATGAAGTAGCTGATAAGATTGCTCGGGCACTCAGACAGTAACACCACTCGGTTCCGCGTACAGAAAAGAGGTTTATTATGCGCAGAAAAAAGAAAAGACATTTGGAGGAAACCAGTTATTGGCTTTCCTATTCCGATATGATGGCTGCTCTTTTGTTGATCTTTGTGTTGATCATTTCGTTTACAATGCTGCAATCGCAAAGACGTTACGAACAAAAACAAGAGGAATTAAAGCAGCAGCAGGCTTTGGTTCAAAGCCAACAGGAACAACTGCAGGAGCAACAGGAACAGTTAGACAAATTGATCGGTATTCGAACGGAACTGATCGAGGCTCTCAAGAAAGAGTTTGACGGTACGGATCTCAGTGTGAAAGTCGATGAAAAGACCGGATCCATCGCGCTTGACTCAAGCATTTTGTTTGATTCCGGACAATTTGCGTTGAAAGCGTCGGGTGAGGAATTGCTGCAAAAGTTTTTACCAAAGTATATTGGCGTATTAACAGACAAGCAATTTAATGATTATATCTCAGAGATTATTATTGAAGGACATACAGATACACAGGGAGATTATTTATATAATCTGGAGCTGTCCCAAAAAAGGGCCTTGTCTGTCGCAACTTTCTGCTTGGATGAAAACAAGAAAGTGCTGTCGACTGCCAAGATCACGAAACTACGCAAAATTGTGACGGCAAACGGCAAGTCCTTTAGCAATCCTATATTGGATAAGGATGGCAAAGAAGATCAAAATGCATCTCGTCGCGTGGAATTTCTTTTCCGCCTGAAAGATGATGAAATGATAAATGATATCAGTGACATTTTGAATAATTGATATTAGTGACATTTTGAGCAAAAGATATCAGCGACATTTTGAGCAAAAGATATCAGTGACGTTTTGAATAATTGATATCAGCGACATTTTGAGCAAAAGATATCAGTGACATTTTGAACAAAAGATATCAGCGACATTTTGAATAATTGATATCAGTGACAGGAGGAAAACATGGAAATTCATCCGATTGCCCGGATACACTCTGATTTTCCGGGAAAGTTTGGCATTCCACGACAGAGCGGTCTGGTTCCGGAGTTACGCAGCCGTATCATATTTGAACCGGAATACCGCAATCGCGATGCGATCCGCGGCTTGGAAGATTTTTCTCATTTATGGCTGATCTGGGAATTTTCAGAAACAATGCGTGGGGAATGGTCACCTACCGTTCGTCCGCCCAAACTTGGCGGCAATAAGCGCATGGGAGTATTTGCAACGAGATCTCCATTTCGACCAAATTCACTGGCGCTTTCCTGTGTAGAATTACAGGACATTATTTTTTCAAAAGAAGATGGACCAATCCTGGAAATAACGGGTGCCGATCTCATGGACCGCACCCCGATCTATGATATAAAACCATATCTTCCGTATGCCGACTGTAAACCGCTGGCTACGGGTGGTTTTACAGACAGCGTAGAAATTCATTTGCTGCGCGTAATACTTCCGGACAATGCGGGCCAAGTATTGCCTGCCGAAAAGCTTCTTTCTCTGGAAAAAGTGCTGGCACAAGATCCTCGCCCTTCTTACCAAAACGATCCGGAACGCATCTATGCATTCGAGTTCGCTGGCGTTACTGTCCGCTTTTTCGTACAGAATGACATTCTCACCGTAGTATCTATGAGTTAGCTGCCTATATACGCCAACTTCCCATACCTCAAAGCCTCCACAACCACATATTGCTTATTATGTCAAAGAATACTAAGTATTTTGCAGTCACAACATAGTGATTTCTGCCGGA
>JABLTS010126235.1_pt1 | contig 10841 bp, 10 predicted proteins | sample 7160081 | NCBI WGS metagenome assembly JABLTS01 (sample SAMN14651231, study PRJNA627086) | human gut metagenome | isolation source: feces | host: Homo sapiens
AAAAAAGACCGCCCGAGGCGGTCTTTTTTTCCGGTATTTCGTGTGCGCTTACGCCAGGAAGCCCTTGAGAATGGTGTCCTCGGCCTCCTCCTCCGTCAGACCCAGCGTCTCCAGCTTCAGCAGCTGGTCGCCGGCGATCTTGCCGATGGCCGCCTCGTGGATGAGCTGCGCATCGGGACAGTTGGCGGTGATGGCCGGTACGGACTCGATCTTGGCCCGGCCCATGATGATGCTGTCGCACTGGACGTGGCCGAAGCACTGGGCGTTGCCCACCATGACGGGGCGGAATACCTGATGGGACTGGTCCTGCGCCACGGAGCGGGAGATGACGCGGCCCTTGGCATCGCAGCCGTTGAGCTGGATGTTCATATCGCTCTCCGCCGTCTGGCTGCCATGGGTCAGCAGGCGCTCCGTCACCACCACCTCGCTGCCGGCCTCGCAGAAGAAGTCCGTCTCCCGCTTGGTGGAGTCAATGCCGCGGATCTGGATGGTGTCCATCTGCATGGTGGAGTTCTCTCCCAGATACACCACGGTCTTGGGGTTCATCACGTTGCCGCCGGTCTGACCGGGGTCGTTCTCGCCGTAGTGCTTCTCGCTGTACCGCACCCGGGCGTTTTTGCCGATGTGGAACGTATGGATGCCGTCGTGGCGGCTCTCATCGCAGCCGGAGTTGTGGATGCCGCAGCCTGCCACGATCTCCACGTCGCAGTCGTCGCCCACGTAGAAGTCGTTGTAGACCAGCTCACTCAGGCCGGTCTTGCTGATGATGACGGGGATGTAACACTTCTCCCCCTTGGTGCCCGCCTTGATGCGGATGTCGATGCCCTGCTTCCCGTCGGCGCGGGGCGTGATGTCGATGTGCTCCGTGGACTGGCGGGCCTCGCAGCCGCTGTCCTTCCGGATATTGAAGGCGCCCACGGGCTTGCCCGTCAGGTCCGCGATTTTTTCCAGCAGCTTGGCATCAATATCGGTGATCATTGTACGCCCTCCTTTCTATCCAGCACGGGACAGCCGCCCAGCGTATTCGCCAGGATCAGCGGGAATATCTCCTGGGTGCTGCCGCGGTGGGCGATTTGTCCGTTGGCGACGACCACGATCTCGTCCGCCAGACGGATGATGCGCTCCTGATGGGAGATGATAATCATGGTGGCGTGACCCTCCTGATGGATCTGCTCAAAGGTCTCGGTGAGCCGCGCGAAGCTCCACAGGTCGATGCCGGCTTCCGGTTCGTCGAAGATCATCAGATCGCTCTGCCGCGCCAGAATGGTGGCGATCTCGATGCGCTTGACCTCGCCGCCGGACAGGGACACATCCACCTCGCGGTCCAGATAGTCGTTGGCGCACAGGCCCACCTTGGTCAGGTACGCGCAGCACTTGTCCTTGCTGAGCTTCTCCTGTCCCGCCGCCAGAAGCAGCAGGTCGTGGACCGTGATGCCCTTGAACCGCGGCGGCTGCTGAAAGCCGTAGCTGATACCGCGGCGGGCCCGCTCCGTGATGGACATGTCCGTCACGTCCTCGCCGTTATACAGTACGCGGCCGGACGTGGGCTGCACCAGTCCCATGATAACCTTGGCCAGCGTGGTCTTGCCGCCGCCGTTGGGGCCGGTGAACACCACCAGCTTGTGGTCGGGAATGGTGATGGAGACGTTTTTGAGAATGTCCTGCTCCCCATCGGGAGTGGATACGCGATAACAGATATTCTGCAGTTCCAGCATGAATGCCTCTCCCCTCTTTGAGGTAATATCTGACAGCAGTATACCAGAGCTTTCCACGCCGCTTTATGGCATCTGCAACAGTCAAAAGAAAAAGTGCTGTGACTTCACAACCCCGTCAGTGTAACAGATTCCCCCGCAAAAAGCAATCTTTTCCTGCGTATTTTGCCGCAACCAGGCGCCGCAGGCGCACCGCCGCCCTTCTGCGCATAGTATGCCGTGAGAAGGAGGCGTTCAAACATGGAGCAGGAACTGAACATCGCCTATGACCAAAAGCTGACCCGCGAGGTCTGGCAGCGGGTGGCACAGTCGCTGCCGCCGCTGGAAGCGCCCGCCGCGGATACCGGCAGCTGCGGCATCGCCGCACCGCCGCCGGAGGACAGCACCCATCGCCTGCGGCGGTTTATCGATGAGGAGCTGTCCATGGCCCGCGCCTACCGCCGTCAGGTCCGCTGCGCCCCGCCTTCGGCCCGCCGGACGCTGCTGCGCCTGTCGGATGAGGAGTTGGCCCATGCCCGCACACTGCTGGCCGCCCACTATCTGCTGACCGGCCGGTACTACCGGCCCCCCACCCCCGTGGGAGAGGAGCCCCGCTCGTCCTGGTGCCGGCTGCTGCGGGAGCTGTACCGCGAGGAAACCTGCGGCGGCTGGGCCTACGCCCAGGCTGCGGAAGACACGGAGGACGTGTGTCTGCGGGACATTTTCCGCCGCTTCAGTCAGGCGGAGTACGGCCACGCCGCCTCCCTGCTGCACCTGTTGGAAAGCAGCTTGACAACAGGGAATAACCTGCTAAAATAGGGGGCAATCCAACACCACAAAGGAGGTCTGGAAGATGAAAGAGTGCATCTCCCGCGAAGCGGCGCTGGCCGCCCTGAAAGAATATAATAAGGAACCGTTCCACATTCTGCACGGTCTGACGGTGGAGGGTGTCATGCGCTGGTATGCCAACGAGCTGGGATGCGGCGAGGATGCGGACTTCTGGGCCACGGTGGGCCTGCTCCACGACATTGACTTTGAGATGTGGCCGGAGCAGCACTGCGTCAAGGCGCCTGAGCTGCTGAAGAAGGCCGGCTGTTCCGATGAGTTCATCCACGCCGTCTGCTCCCACGGCTACGGCCTGTGCTGCGATGTGGAGCCCACCCACGAAATGGAGAAGGTGCTGTTCGCTGCCGACGAACTGACGGGCCTCATCGGCGCCGCCGCCCGCATGCGTCCCAGCAAGAGCGTCATGGACATGGAGGTCAGCAGTCTGAAGAAAAAGTACAAGGACAAGAAGTTCGCCGCCGGCTGCTCCCGCGATGTCATCAACACCGGCGCCGAGCGCCTGGGCTGGCCCATCGAGGAGCTGATGGAAAAGACCATTCTGGCCATGCGCAGCTGCGAGGAGCGCGTCAATCAGGAGATGGAGACTCTGGCCTGACCCACGCAGCACTGTAAAGCGTGTCCCCTGTACCGCCGCCGCACCCCAAAGAACGCCCTGTGTGAATACACAGGGTGTTCTTTTTGCCGTTTTATACGATTTGTTGTCGTTTCTCCGCGCTGTATTGCCGTTGTGCTGAATAAGCCGCCGATAAGAAGCAGCCTTTTTCCTTGCCTTTCCCTCCCGTTTATGGTACAGTAAAAACGTTGAAAATCGCGGGTTTCTCCCCGCATTTGCCGGGTATCCCGCCCCTGCGGCGCAAAAGCCTGTACATACTTCATCCACTTCTGCGCCCCCGCTCATAAGGAGGTCCCCTATGCGTATCGCCATCGCCGGGACCGGCTATGTCGGTCTGTCCATGGCCGTCCTGCTGGCCCAGCACAACACGGTCACAGCCGTGGACATCGTCCCCGAGAAGGCGGACCTTATCAACCGCCGCATCTCCCCCATCGCCGACTCCGAGATACAGGAGTACCTGTCCGCCCGCCCGCTGGACCTGACCGCCACCACCGACGGCGACAGCGCCTATCGTAATGCGGAGCTGGTGCTGATCTCCACCCCCACCAACTACGACCCCGACCAGAATTATTTCGACACCTCGTCGGTGGAGAGCGTCATCCGTCAGGTCATGGCCGTGAACCCCAGTGCCGCCGTGGTGATCCGCTCCACCGTGCCCGTGGGCTTCACCGAAAGCGCCCGGATCAAGCACGGCTGCCGCCGTCTCCTGTTCAGCCCCGAGTTCCTGCGGGAGGGCCGCGCACTGTACGACAACCTCTACCCCAGCCGCATCGTGGTGGGCGTCTCCCAAGACGACTCCCAGCTGCGGCAGACCGCAGAGGACTTCGCCGCCCTGCTGCGGGAGGGTGCCGTCAAGAAGGACATCCCCGTCCGCTTCATGGCCCCCACGGAGGCGGAGGCTGTCAAGCTGTTCGCCAACACTTATCTGGCCCTCCGCGTCAGCTACTTCAACGAACTGGACACCTACGCCCAGGTCCGCGGTCTTGACACCCGGGCCATCATCGAGGGCGTCTGCCTGGATCCCCGCATCGGCGACCAGTACAACAACCCCTCCTTCGGCTACGGCGGCTACTGCCTGCCCAAGGACACCAAGCAGCTGCTGGCTAACTACCGTGATGTGCCCCAGAACATCATCTCCGCCATCGTGGCGGCCAACAGCACCCGCAAGGACTTCATCGCGGAGCAGATCCTGGCCAGACACCCCCGGATCGTGGGCATTTACCGCCTGACCATGAAGGCCGGCAGCGACAACTTCCGCCAGTCCTCCATTCAGGGCGTCATGAAGCGCATCAAGGCCAAGGGTGTGGAGGTGGTGGTCTACGAGCCCGCCCTCCGCGAGGACCGGTTCTTCAACAGCCGCGTCATCCGCGATCTGGACGAGTTCAAGCGCGTCAGCGACGTGATCGTGGCCAACCGGTACAGCGACGATATCCGCGACGTGCCGGACAAGGTCTACACCCGCGATCTGTATTTCCGTGACTGACCCCAAAGGAGGTGCCCCTATGGACCGGATCACCGGCGTGATGATGTCCCTGCTGACCGGTCAGGTCTGCGGCGGAGAGCCGCCCCTTCCCGCCCTGACGGCGGATGAGGCGGCACACCTGTACGCCCTGTCTAAAACCTACGATCTGGCCCACCTCGCCGGCAGCGCTCTGCTGCACCGCGGCCTGCTGCCGGACGGTTCCCTGCGGGCCGCTTTTGAAAAGCAGGTGCTGCTGGCCGTCTACCGCTGCGAGACGCAGGGCAGCGACCTGGCCCAGCTGGATGCCCTGCTCACCCACGGGCAGATACCGTTCCTGCCCCTGAAGGGCTCGGTGCTGCGGCAGTACTACCCCCAGCCGTGGATGCGTACCAGCTGCGACATCGACGTGCTGGTACACCCCGCCGATCTGGACCGCGCCGTGGCCCTTCTCTGCGAGAATGGCTTCACCATCGGCGAGAAAAGCACCCACGATGTGGCCCTCACTGCCCCCGCCGGCTCCCACATAGAGCTGCACTACGACCTCATTGAGGACGGCATGGTGAACGACGCCGCCGCAGTGCTGCGCCGCGTCTGGGATACCGCCGTGCCCCACGGGGACAGCACCCTCCGGTACGACATGCCGGACGATCTGTTCTACTTCTACCACATGGCCCACATGGCCAAGCACTTCGTCTCCACCGGTGGCTGCGGCATCCGCCCGCTGCTGGATGTCTGGGTGCTGACCCACCGCATCCCCTTCGACCGCCGGAGCCGCGACCGCCTTTTGGCGGAGGGCGGCCTGTCCGCCTTCGCCCAGCAGGCGGAGCTCCTGTCGGAGGTGTGGTTCGGCGGCGCGGCCCCCACCGCCGTCACCGACCAGATGACCTCCTACATCCTCCGCGGCGGCCTGTACGGCAGCATGGAAAACCGCATCACGGTGCGGCAGCAGAAGCAGGGCGGCAAGCTGCGGTACGCCGCCTCCCGCATCTTCCTGCCCTACGACACCCTGAAGCACCACTACCCCGTGCTGGAGCAGCACCGCTGGCTCACCCCCCTGATGGAGGTGCGCCGCTGGGGGAAGCTGGTGTTCTGCGGCGGCCTGAAGCGCTCCGTGCGGGAGCTGCGCTGCAACAGCGCCACGCCGCGGCAGCAGGCGTCGGAAACCCAGTCCCTCCTGTCTGTTCTGGACCTGTAACCGAAACCAAAAGGACCCGTGACCACCCTTACAGGGCGTTCACGAGTCCTTTTTCTCTACTGCCCGCAATATTCTCGTCGAATATTACGCTTTGTTGTCGCTATTCAATGGCCACGATGTAGTAATACACCGGCTGCCCGCCGGGCAGGGCGCTGACCTCCGCCTGAGGGCACACTGTCTCGAACAGGGCCGCAGCCCGGGCGGCGTCCTCGTCGGACACGCCCTCACCGGCGTAGATGGTGATGAACTCGGCGCCCTTGTCTGACGCCATGCGGGCCAGCCGCTCCAGCAGCACGTCCAGATTCCGGTCGGTACCCATCAGCTTGCCATCGCACAGGGCCAGATAGTCGCCCTCGTTGATGGCAAACCCGTCGAAATCGGAGTTGCGGGCGGCGTAGGTGATCTGTGCCGTGGTGACGTTGGCCGCAGCGTCGGTCATGGCCTGCAGGATCACTTGGGCGTCCGGTTCCTCGGGGTCCACGTTCATCATGGCGGAGATGCCCTGGGGCACGGTGGCCGTAGGGACTACCACGACTTCCTTCTCCGACAGGCCCACGCACTGCTGGGCTGCCATGATGATGTTCTTGTTGTTGGGCAGAACGAACACCACCTCGCTGGGGGTCTGATCGATCTCCCGCAGGATGGCTTCGGTGGAGGGATTCATTGTCTGGCCGCCGGAGACGATGCGGTCCACACCCAGGTCGCGGAATACCGCAGCCAGGCCCTCACCGGCGCACACCGCCAGGAAGCCGTACCGCTTCTCCGGTGCGGCCACGGCGCAGGCGCTCTTCTCCAGTTCCTCCTCGATGGCGTCCAGATCATCGGTGGACTGGGCCTTGCGTCCCGCCGCCAGATCCGCCGCCTGAGTGCGCATGTTCTCGATCTTGGCCAGCTCCAGCGTGCCGTACTTCTGGGCCTCGTTCAGGGCGTCGCCCGGGGTGTCGGTGTGGACGTGAACCTTGAAGGATTCGTCATCCTCGCCGATGACCAGACTGTCGCCGATGCCGCCCAGATATTCCCGCAGGCCGTCCAGCGGGCGGTTCGTGGTCTTGCGCACGATGAACACGGTGTCGAAGGCGAAGGTGATGTCCTCATCGCCGATGGCGGCAAAGTCCGCCTTCTCCTCGGCCTGCTCCTCCACCTCGGGGATCTCCTCGCCCCGCAGGGCGCGGAGCATGCCCTCCAAAATAATGAGGTAGCCTTTGCCGCCGGCATCCACCACGCCGGCCTTCTTCAGCACCGGATTCATCTCCGTGGTCTCCGCCAGCGTGGCATAACCGGTCTTGATGGCCTCCTCCAGCACATAGTCGGCGTCGTTCCGCTCGCCTGCCGCCTCCAGCGCGCGCTGGGCAGCCAGACGGGACACGGTGAGCACCGTGCCCTCTGCGGGCTTCATCACCGCGCCGTAGGCGGTGGCCACGCCCTCCTGCATGGCGGCGGCCAGCTGTGCGCCGTCCGCCTCCGCCACGCCCTTCAGAGCCTTGCTCATGCCGCGGAACAGCAGGGACAAAATGACGCCGGAGTTGCCGCGGGCACCCCGCAGCAGGCCGGATGCCGTGATCTTGGCCGCCTCCTCCACGGTGGCGGGCTGATTCTTGCGCAGCTCGTTCACCGCCGTCTGGATGGTCAGGCACATGTTGGTGCCGGTGTCGCCGTCGGGCACCGGAAAAACGTTGAGGTCGTTGATGGTCTGTTTCTGCTGTGCGATGCACGCGGCGCCGAAGGCGACCATCTGCTTGAAGGCGCCGCCGCTGATCCTATCTGTCATGTCCTAATTCTCCTTCTCGGCGATGTCACACAGTGACGGAATCCACGCAGACGTTAACCGCCTTCACGGTGACGCCGGTGTTGAGACTGACCACATATTTGACCTCGCTCATAATGGAGCGGCAGACAGTGGCGATGTTGACGCCGTTCTCCACCACGATGTGCAGCTCGATGGAAACGGTATGGTCATCGTTGTACGTGACCTTGACGCCCTTGCTCATGGCCTCCGGCCGAAGCAGATGGACCAGACCGTCCGTCATGCTGCGCTGTGCCATGCCCTTGACGCCGAAGCAGTTGGTGGCCGCCGCGCCGGTGATGGTGGTGAACACCGCATCGCTGATGGTGATCTCGCCCTGCTCAGTGGGGACTTTTATCATAGCTGACTTCCTTTCTGCGGAATACCGCCATCCGTCCCGCCGGTGCAGGAACCTGCCCGCTTGCCGCGGCGGATAGCAGCAAAAATAATAAGCCCAATTTAATACGTTATATTATATACTACTTCCCGCCGGAGTACAAGAGAAATTTCCTGTGCCGCCTGCCGCCGCGAAAAAAGCGGTTCGAACGCGCAAAAATGCGGAGAGCGGCACGGTGTGCCGCTCTCCGTAGCCCTTACCTTCACCGCGCCGCTCAACCGCGGTTGCCGAAGAAGTAGTTGTAGAATTCCTGCCAGTTGTCGGGCATCTGGCCGCCGTAGCTGTTGCCGCCGTTGCCGTAGCCGTAGCTGTTGTCGCTGCTCTGGCTGCTGTCATCGGAGCCGGTGGTCTGGGGCTGCGCGTCAAACGTCAGCTCCACTTCAATATACTGCCCGCCGCGGTAGACCGTCAGCGTCACGGTATCACCGGCGCGATAACCCTTCATAGCCGCGGACAGATCCTGACGGGAGGTCAGGGTCTTGTCGCCCATCTTGGTGATGACATCGCCCAGACGCAGACCGGCCTTGTCACCGGCGCCGCCCTCCACCACGGAGTAGACGAACACGCCCTCCGTGACGTCGATATTGAACTGTGCCGCCATCTGCTCATTCATGGTGCCGGCGGTGATGGCCATGTAGGCCTTATCCGTCACAGCGCCGTTTTCCATAATGTCGGTGATGATGCTGCGCACGTCACTGATGGGAATGGCGAAGCCCAGGCCCTCCACCGTGGTGCTGGAGTAAGTGGAGTACTTGGCGGACACGATGCCCACCACCTCGCCGTACAGGTTCACCAGCGGGCCGCCGGAGTTGCCGGGATTGATGGAGCAGTCCACCTGGATCATGTTGAAGGGGGTACCGTCCACGTTGATGGCGCGGTCACAGCTGGACACGATGCCCTGGCTCATGGAGAATGTCAGCTCGCCCAGCGGGTTGCCGATGGCCAGCACGGTGTCGCCCACGTTGACGTCGGCGCTCTCGCCCAGCGTCACAGGCTGCAAGCCGGAGGCGTTGATCTTCAGCACCGCCACATCGTAGTCGCTGTCGCCGCCGATGACGGTGGCATCATAAGTGTCGCCGTTGTACAGCGTCACCTCCACAGAGCTGGCGCCGCTGACAACATGGTAGTTGGTGACCACATAACCGTCCTCGGTGATGATGAAGCCGCTGCCGGAGGAGGCAGTCTGGGTCTGCTGGCCGAAGATGTTGGTGCTGGTGGCAGAGCAGTTGATGGACACGGCGCTGTTCACCACGGAGGCGTACACCTCGGCAGGCTCCATCTTGGTCTGACCATCCACATTCTTCACCTGCACCGACACGGGCTGGCGCGAACTCTGCTGGATAGCGGTCCTGGACGTACTGCTCCCGGCGATGGCCGCGCCGCCCCAGCCTGCCAGTCCGCCTGCCACGGCGCAGGCCAGGATCAGTGCCGTCACCTTCACGGCAGTGCGGTGGAAGAATCCCTGCTTCTTGGGAGACTCCGGCGCAGGCGCCGGTGCGCGGTTGGGGCCCGGCGCGTAGTCGTCGTGGGGCAGTTGATCCCGATTGGTGTAGCGATACTGGTCGCTGCTTCTGAAGTCATCGTTGTAATACATAAAAAATACCTCCTCTTTCGGCGGACCATATGATTTTTGATGCTTGTGGCAGCGGGAAATTCGTGGTATGATACCGCCGCCGGGAAATTTCTTTTTCTATCTTATAGGATAAGCACTTTCCTTAATCCAAGCTTTAAGTTTCCGCTGGAAATTTTAACTTTTTGAAAACGAGGTGAGACATTTGCTGCGGATCGACCAACTGCGCCTGCTGCCGGACCAGCCGGAATCGGACCTGACGGCCAAGTGCGCCCGTCTGCTGCGGACAGACCCGTCGTCCCTGCGGGACCTGACGGTGCTGCGCCGCGCCATCGATGCACGGGAGGGTCTGACCTTCGTCTACACCGTAGCCGTCTCCGCTCCGCAGGAGGCCGCCCTGCTCCGCCGCTGCCGCGATAAGCGCGTCACCGCCTACGTACCGGAGCATTACGTCCTCCCCGCTGATGAGGAATACCTCGACGCTGTGAAAAATTACCTCGATATCGATGCTTTCGCGGACGCCATGCTCTGTGATATTCGCTTCAAGGTGCCATACATTGGGGAGCTGATCCGTGATACGGATTGCCCTGCCGTGGAGGATTACAACGATTTTGCCGAAGCCTTGGAGGACATCTGGCAGCAGGACGGGCTGCTTCTGACCTACGCCGCCGTGCTGGAGGCCGAGAAGCCGGAAACCTTGCACCGTGCCTGTGAGCTCCTGCAAGATTTGGACAACTATCAGCGCATCACGGAGGGCGCCTATGGGTACGGTCAGCAGCGATTGCAGGAAACGCTGGGGCTGGATGATGAAGCCATCTATGAGCTGGACGGCTACATGGATTTTGAGAAATACGGTCAGGACTGCATGGAAAACGACTGCGTGGCAAAAACAGAGTTCGGCCTGCTGCGCCGCCTGGACCCGCCCTTTCCGGAGCAGACGCAGGGACAGCAAATGTTTCAGTAGACTTTGTGGCAGATGTGTAGTATGTTTGCCGTTACCAAAATAGGAAAGGAAGGAAACCCAAATGGCTGTAAACGCAAGAACAGAGGAATTCCAACACATTGAAGTATTTGATAAGCCCGCGCTGTTCACCAACGGGCGCATCGCCCGTGATACCGTGCCGAAGGGCTGGTACTGCTATGACATTCGCGGCTCTGACGATGATCCCGGTGAGCTGTGCTACATGGAAGAAAATGTTGTGGTCAACCACGCAGGCTCGGTACTGATGCCGGAAAAGCTGGCGATGCCTAAGTTCGGACGGCGGGATGTGCGGGATGAGCGCG
>JABLTS010089672.1_pt1 | contig 10815 bp, 10 predicted proteins | sample 7160081 | NCBI WGS metagenome assembly JABLTS01 (sample SAMN14651231, study PRJNA627086) | human gut metagenome | isolation source: feces | host: Homo sapiens
AATTGATAAGAATCTAGATTTAATGACTTTTGATACAAATAAAAGGTGGATTGACCATAAAAACGAGGTGTTTCAGGATTTGATGTCAATTGACACAGTAACGAAAGTATCTATTCTTTAATTGATAAAGAGACAATGTATGAAATAAGATGTTCGCAATTGAGTGGTAGTAGATTTCTTAAATCAATTCGTTACATTTAAAACTCGCGGATTTCCTTTGAACCGGAAATATTCTGCGAGTTTTATGCGTTCATAGATGAATTTAGTTTCAATGGTTAGATGTGATGGTCGATTAAATGGGGAAAGTAGAGTTTAAATAGTGTTGAAATTAATAGTTAAGTGTTTATAGAAATAAGAGGATGGCTTAAATAGTGTTATCTGTATGGAAAATAATACTAAAACATATAAAATAGGGTCAGTAAGAGGAGATTTATTATGGATGCACATATATTAATTATTATAATGACTATATTCAGGTTGGTGTGGTAGCTAGTGTAATCATTGAAACTGGAATGGCTGATTTTGTAGTAACAGGAAGTGGTACAGGGTAAGGCGCAATGATTTCATGTAATGCATTTAAAAACGTGGTGTGCGGATATGCCTCTACACCATTAGATGCATATTTGTTCTCTCAAATTAATGCAGGCAATGTAATTTTGATTCCATATGCATCACAACAATTTGGCTGGGAATCAGAAGTGAATTTAAAAATGTTGTGTGAACATCTATTCAGCCAAAATTTTGGTGGAGGATATCCAGTACGTTTTGCGGATGAAGAAAAAATTTCACGTGTAAAAATGTGTACAGATATTAAAGATTGTTCGCAAAAAGATACGTTAGACGCTTTAACATCTTTGAATCAAAATGATTTAAAAGCATTATTAGATTATGAAGAATTTAAAGAACTATTCAAAGCACATGCAAAAGATTGTGAAGTAACAGAATATATTAAATCATTACTTTCTTTATAAAAATCATAATGTTTACTGCTTAGTTAAATGTAGAAAAGACTCTCTTCAAAGGTGGTGCGACTTAGAAGTTTGATAAAAATACCGGATTTTTGAGTGACCGTATTCATACATAGAAAAGCAAAATGACCACACTAGAGTATTGATTTACTCAGTGTGGTCATTTTTGTTATCTCGAGCACCAAAATGGTAGGTGAGAATATATCATGTATTCAATTAAACAAATGTGCTAGATTATCTCATCGCATTTTCAAATGCTATTGAAAAAATGTCTTCATCAAGTTTTTTTCTTAATTCTTTTTTTATTCTGAAACATTCTGCCTGATATTTTTTTGATCTTCTCGCCTTACTCTTTATTTTTGCACTGTTTGGAAAGTCTTTAGAGAACTGACCAAATGAAATTCTCCAATATTTAGCCATCTCTAGAATCGACTCATATATTTCAAACAACTCTTTGTCCGTAAAAACAGATGTATCTTTCTTTTTTAGATAGAGATGCAATCCTTTTTCGAATTCGCGCCAATCATCTTCTCTGATTTTTACACTTTTATGACGAATCCATTCAAAAATTCTTTCATCTTCTCTGTTTCCAACACGGTCTAAAATATCCTGCCATTGCCTCCATGATAACTTTTCGACAATTTCCTGATCATATTGTGAAAGTCTATAACATTGGCCATAGAAGCTACGAGTCTCCGCATTAGCTCCTTCGTTTCTTTTTCTATCTTCTTTTGTAGCAAAATTCTTTATTTCATCCCAGAACTTTCTACGCTCTGCAAATGAGATATCGTACTTTGTCAAAAGTGCTCCTAGGATTTTACCTAAATTATACTTGTATAATACGCTTTTTCCATATGTCTCTTTCAAATCCGCTTCTATCTGAGGAATTTCTTCTTTTAAAGTGTTGAGAATTTCGTCTATAGTTGCGATTTCTTGAGACGATAAAAGCCCTTCATATAATAAATGTCCTTCAGTATCTAATCTAACTATATGTCCCATTTTTTATCACCTATGATTTCAAACTTTGATAATAAACACTTTCGATTTTCTGCAAAACTTGCTCCGCCGCCTCTTGAGGTTCGAGCTCTACAAAGTCTTTTCCAACATCTCCGAACATGTCATATCTTCCTTCAGACAGATACAATAGCACGAACTGTTTCAACATTTGCTCACGCAAATAGTCATGCTGAATATCTGCATAATTCTCCAAATTAGTATATGCAGCATGTCCTATATTCAATGTAATGGACCTTCCATTCCCGGGAGTATTCCAAGATTTTCTATAATCTTCCGGAGATTTTACAAGATTTATATCAAATGAATCCACGCTTCCGTGTTTTTCATCTGAATTTAAGAAAATCTTATAATGATAAAATGTTATTTTGTCACCTTTTTCATATTGTGAATCGTCCCCATTTGCAATCAATCTTGCTCTGAGTTCCAATACACCATCCGTAAGATATTTTGAATATGTAGCCTTATCAAAAACAATTTCTTTAACTGGATTTGTAACAATCTCTTCAAACGGAGCCAATTTTCCTGTAAGTTGCGTCACATCAATTATTTTAGGATTAGTAATATCGCTTGCATTATGAATACTAATATTAAGGCGGTAATTTAATGTCTCATTTCTCTTATTATCAATCAAGTAGGTTACATTTCTTAATTTTTCATTGAAGTTTACTCTACGACTGCTTTCTGTAGGAAAAATACATTCATGAAGTGCTCTAATTTAACTTCTTCCCTACTATTAGTTGGTCTGTCAATATCAAAGAAATAAGGCAATTCTTTTCGCTTTTCTTTTCCGCTTCCTATTACTTTTACAGAGAGTAATATCCTATTTTCTGCAAACTGAACAGAATTATTCTTCGTAATTTGATGTTCAAAGTCAAGTTTTTTCACACCTCCAGATTCAATGGAGATTTTGTCTTTTTTTATTACTGAAACAACAGAACCTGTTTGAGGATTCACAACAGATAAATTATATTCAAATCTCTTACTAACTGTGTATGAGCTACTTATTCTTACAGTAAAGTTGATAGTATCCCTGTCAGTTACTCTTTCAGAATTTTTTTCAGGGTATCTAATGTTCTGCCAACGAACATCAAAATCTGCTCTCTTGGGTCCCTTACCGAGATCCTCAAAATTAAGTTTTTTAAATAAATTTTGAATATCTTCTTTAATCTGATTTAATTCATCTTTTAATTTTTTATCTTCACTTTCTTTATCTTTAATATATCCCCATTCAGTTAAACAAGTAGTTATTTTATTTTGGGTATAGTTTTTGAGGTTTTGATATTGCAACATCCTCTTTTTACCTTTACTTACACCAAAATGAACCTTATCTTCAATATCAGAGAGTTCTTCTTCCCATTGCTCATCAACCTCAATATATCCCCAGTACTTACCATCAACTTTCTTAGGTATATCTTTGAGATCAATCTCTCCAATTTTCATGCCTTTTCTATAGTATGAAATACCTTGCCATCTATTGTCTCCATCATCAAATACATATAATCCAAAGTGTTTAACTTTGTATCCTAAAAGATATTTCTCTGGCGAAGGCAATTCATAAGTACGAGTACTTTGTTTGATATCGGTAGGAACAGTAACTTTATTTCCATTTACGGTAATAGCGGCATCGTCCTTTAATCGATCTATGATAATCCACCATGATTCTTGAATATCATTAATGATAGTGCCATTATTTATTGCATTCACTAGCTCTTCTTTTGGAGAAACAATAATGATTCTTGTTCCAACAGTTGTTTTCTCGCTAAGCCCGGTATTTTCAAGAATAAATTTCTTAGCTTCATTTCCTTCATAAGCAACGGATTCTACTTGCCCTTTTTTGTTTACATTCGCTACGTATATTCCATCTTCACGTAAAGAATCAAAATAGTAAGTATAATCTTTAGACGCAACAGAATACACGCTTTTTCCTGCACCGTATAAACCGCCTCCAGTGGTATTACCACCAGAGTTAAACATAGATGTAAAACGAGATAATCTTTCTTCAGGGGGAAGAGTTTCTTCTCTTGCCATCATTGCATTTATCTCTTCTGCAGGGGTGTTTTTGCCAGTCAAACCCATAGTTCCGCTATCGGAGATAATAACAAATTTCCCATTACTGTTTTCTTTATATGAAATATCGCATTTCCAATTCTTCCAATTATTTGTCTTTCTTGCTCCCACAGCATTTTGGATAGCATCTTTTTGAAATCCATTAGGAAAAGATACTCCGGCATCTAAATATGCACCAATAATCCAATCAACGTTTCGTTTGTAATTTTGTGGAATAGGTGTCAGTCCCATATAAGTCCTCCTTAATCTAATGTGAATCTTTTACTTTTCTTGCTTTCAATCTTATTGAATTTTTTTCTAGCTTCTTTTACTTCGGATTCAATAGCAGAGAAAATTTTATCAACATCTTCTTGTGTATAATCATATGCGCTTGAATTTGAGCAATTTCCAAGAAGTTGTAGCATATCTATTATTTTGTTAGTACGTGCTTCTGCAAGTCTTACAAATTTTTGCCTTTTTGTTTCACGTTCTTTTGACATATAATTACCTCCATTCTGTATATCTTTATTATATTATGTTTTTTTAGTTGTGTTTTGTCAATAATATATATTAAATATTATCGACATTTTCTAAATATTATAAATAAAATGATTTATTATAAAAAATAAATCGTAGATTATTACAAATCTACGACTCGTCTTATTTTGCGCTATTTATACTTTATTTCAAATATTCCAATAATATTTCGGCAATGCCCTTTGCTAAAAGAGGTGGAACAGCATTTCCAACCTGTTGGTATTGAGAATCCTTTGTACCAACAAACACAAATGAATCTGGAAATGATTGCAATCTTGCGGCTTCTCTTACGGATATTGCTCTATTCAAAGTTGGATGAATCCACATAGATTTTCTGACGTTAACGACTGTACCACTAGGCTTATTTGGATCCAATCGCAAATAAATCGTGTTCTGCGTTCTTTCTGGCTTAGAATAAGTATCCTTATCCTCAATGTTCAAACTGTGAAAATTTTTGCCTTGTTTTATTTTTTTAAATCTGTCTAACGCTTTTTCTGTTGTTTTGGTTGTAATATGATTTTTCACACCCTCACTGCCTGTTCTCATCAGTATTGCGTACTCGCTTAATTCATTATTATCTTTATATGGTTGTAAATTCTGTTTTTTATCATATCCAACTTCGTAATTTGTCAAATCGTTGATTGCATCTCCAACTGTAGGAATCACTTCCGCTTTATTTATATCGGTATAGTCTAATTTCTTTCCTGATTGGTCGTATATGTCTTTTCTGATGCCAAGTACTATATATCTTTTGCGTTCTTGTGGAACGCCAAACCACTCTGCATTAAACACATTTCCTTTTTGTATATATTCATTTCCAAGTATTGCATTCACATAATCAATTACTGAATAAGATTTGGTAATAAATCTTAATCCGTGCTCTTCTGAATAGTCATATGTTCCTATTAATTCATTACTTGTTATTTCACGAATGAACTCTATCAATTTTTGCAAATCAACAATATAATCAAGGTCTGCCTTAATATCATCAAGATTTTCTCTTTCTAAGGCTGATAATATTACCGATAATTTATTCGCCATTATTATTGTTCCATTATCCGTAGCATCTTGATTATCAATCAAGTAATCTGAAATCATTCTTTTGATAAGTGAGGCATTTTTGGTTAAAAAGTTTGGAAGTCTTCTATTATTACCTAGGTTTTTTCTCAGAACACTTAACAAATGTTTTAATTGGAAGGGTATATCGTATACTGCTAGATTATCCTGCGGTAACTGTTCTAAATCTATATCAGCAAATACATGGTCAGCCAATACCAATGAATCAATTCTCTTCGGAATATTAAATCCTTGTGTAATCAATTCTTCAATTTCATTGTTATCTTTATATGAATCGTAAAATCTGTGTGTATCAGACTCTAGCATACTCACATTTTCCATAACAAATGCTTTAGGTTTTATCTGTTTAATAGCTCTAAAATATTCTTTTACAAGACCGTTATTCATGCTAATAAGATGGTTTTTTTGTCTGTTTGCGTTGGAAAATCCTTGGCAAGGGGGTCCACCAATTACAACATCTATTTCATTACCTTTTCTTTGATTCAACGCACCAAAGTCGTATCCTATCACATTGTTTATGAATTCAAAACCTTCTGTGTGTTTTGCAATATTTTGCTTATATGTTTCTCTAGCGTTCTCGTTTATTTCCGCTGCTGCAACAAGTTCATATTCTCCAGTTAAATAAAAGCCATAGCTTAAGCCGCCTGCACCAGCAAATAAATCAATAGCCTTAATCATCTGATTTCCCTCGACCTTCTGCATCAGCAACTCGATTTTTACTACGTACCCACGAGTCAACCTCGCTAATTTTAAATTTCCATTTTCTATCTATTTTATATCCAGGAAGTCCTTGCGTATTAACCATTTTTTTTATGGTATCCCTACTACTGTCTAGATGTTTGCAAATTTCTTCCATTGAAACCCATTTTTCTTCAGCCATGCTATTTCTCCTAAATCTTCATTTATTTTAACTCATTTCACACACAAATCAAAGTAGATTTATGACTAATTATGACTAAATATCACTAGATATAACTAATAATAACTAAAAACGTCATATTATATCTTCTCATGGCTATAAGGTAGAGGCGATTTAACTTTTGAATAAAAAAATTTGAAAAAACGTCCTTTTAGCTACCTTCCGTAGCTACCAATTAGGAATGAAATTAAAAATATTTTTCCGAGAAGTTAAAAAACAGACATTTTTTTGCCTATAATTTGTAAGGGAAAAAGATTTTAAGAATTGATACTTAAATGTATCGGCTTGTCCTTTTACTATTGAAGATGAAATAAATGAGGAAGTTCATATGATAAGAGTTGAAAATATACCGCCATATCTAAAAGCAAATGCCAAATGGTGTAACTAGAGACCAGGTACAAGAATAGGGATTTTGGGATGATGAAAGTTCCATATAATCCAAGGATTAACGCTCATGTATCCATGAAAATCTCAAGCACTTTTACTAATTTTGATTCAGTAATTAATGCATTGAATAGTTATGACGGCATTGGAATCCGTGTGGATGGTAAGTTGATTGCAATTGCCCTAGACCACTGTGTTGAAGACGGAAAGCTCAGTTTTTTTGGGAGATATCGTATCTCATTTTGGAAATACATATATATAGATAAGTCTGAGCGATATAGATAAGTCTGAGTGGGGTAGGACTGCGTATCATCGTATTTGCATCTGACGGCTATGTTTATGACAAAGATACCAATCATATTAAAAAGGTGATATGGAGGTTTATATTGCAGGTGCTAGAAATCACTTTGTCACTATCACAGGAAATGTATATCTCAAAAATAAGATTTGAATTTTGAAACCAAACCATCGTTATTATCCGATGAAAGTATCATTGCTAAAGCAATGTCATTAAAGTAAATGGAGAAATTTCAGAAACTGTGGATTGTAGATATTTCTAATTATCCTTCACAGAGTGAAGTAGACTTAGGATTTGTATCTATACTCGTATTCTATTGCAACGGAAATAAAGAACAGATTGAAAGAATGTTTAGTGAGTCTGCCTTATTTCGTGGCAAGTGGGACGAAAGGTACGGTAGTAAAATTTATGGAGAAATACCAATAGGCAAAGTTTTGTCAGGTATGAAAAATATCTATTTTCCGATAATTTCTGCTCCTACGAGTGAAGATTTTGATGTTGAAATTACAGAATTAAATACTGAGATTATACAAGAGTTCATTGATAGGATTATCGTATTCAAAGCAGAGAAAGTAAATGGTCGTAGACAACAGAAAATTCAAATTATCTATAACAGCATTGGTGCAGTTGACCTGACTGCAAGCAAAGAAAAAATGGTATAGCCGGATTTATCCGAAACTATGCCGAATTTTTCAAAGGATAAAACGCCTTACTCGCGCCCTTTAATGAGATTTTTTTACTAATAGGGTAAGAGTCTAAAAAAGGGTGATGTTGCTATACACATAAATCAAAGCAATCATTATTTTTATTAATGTAGTATGTTTTGAATTTATATTGTTATTCCTAATGTTTTTTTAGCATTAGATTGTTTGATTACGTATAATGCAATTAAGGTTGATAAGATGTTTTAAATAGGACATCCTATGATAAGGACAATAATAGGGGTAATAATAATGGTTGTTGCAGCTTTTATAATTTATCGTGTATTTTCGATGGTTATGTAATAAGAAAAAAGACTTCAGAATAGTAATCTGAAGTCTTTTGTTTATATAAAAAATAGAGCTGGTTTTGAGTATGTTGTGAAATGGTTCCAGCTCCGGAAAATGGGCGTTGATTAATAAATCAACATCAACATTTTAACATGATAATTTATTCTTGTATAGAACTATTTCCATAATATGGATATATTTTCTTGTGAAAAGAATTCTAACCATGCATCCGATGGCTTTTTGTTTGTGATAATGCCATCGAGTGATTTAAATGAATCAATTACGAAGTTTCCTTCATCATCGAATTTAGTGTTATCTACTAATAGATATTTTTCTTTTGAATGTTCTAGCATGCATTTACGTACGGCTTGTTGCTGTACATAGTTGTCTAGAATACCAAACTTTTTACTGATGGCACTGCAGCTAATGAATGCTTTATCGGCAACAAATGTAGATAGAGCGTTGATTGTATTGTTTCCAGTAAAAGATCCTAATCTTTCTTTATAGGTTCCACCAACACAGATGAGTTTAGTGGTTTGATTTGTGTTTCCAAATAGTTTGATAATATTGATTGAATTTGTGATGATTGTTACATTAGCTTGTGATTTAATTAGGTGTTTAGCTAACGTATAACATGTTGTACTTGAATCCATCATGATGACTTCACCATCTTTAATGAAGTTGTCAGATGCAGTAATTCCAATTCTTTCTTTTTCTTTAGGAATCAATTGTTCACGTAATTGAACGGGAGCACTCTTGTCTACGTCTTGTGAAAGATAGGCACCTCCGTAGGTACGTACCAATTGTCCTTTTTCTTCCATTTCCTGAAGGTCACGACGAATGGTTTGATCACTGCATTGTAAAGCTTCACAGGCATCGGTAACCAGGATGCTGCCTTTTTCTTGTAGCATTTCTAAAATGTAATTTTGTCTGTCGATTTTTAACATGTTTAGCTATCTCTTTCTGCATAATATTATACAACAATCAACAAAATATTTGAATAAATCCACATAAAACTACAATTAATCAAAAGCGAAAAAGGAAGACAAACATGAATGATTCAAATCAAAACAAGGAAAGCTTTTTAGGTCTTGTTCCTCTACTAATTTTTCCTGCTGTCTATTTCCTAATGGGTATAGGATCTGGTAGCTTTAACAATTTTCCACTTCTAATTGGTGTGTTCTTGGCAATGACAATTTCTTTCATTATCAAGAAGCCTGGTGACAACAAATCTTTCACAGAAAAAGTTGACATGTTCTGTGAGGGTGGTGGAGACAAAACTTTAATTTTGATGGTTATTATCTATATATGCTTGCTGGTGCAATGCACGCAACAGATACAGTTACTAACTTAATGCTTTCTATTTTACTTTCAAGAATGATTCTTCCAGGTTTACATTAGGAAATTGGTTTTGGAGAAGATCATCTAGAAATATAAAAATAACAGAATTATTTGCACCATAGCCTTCAGATTGTAATTGGTTTAAAAATAGAGAAGAGAACTTGAATATTATGCGTGATTCAAAGAAGTCTAGTTCTCTAATATGTGTTAGATGAGTATTTTACATATGTTTGTTGGCGTTAATGTTTCTCATCCAACCGGACTAGTTTAACAAAAAAATATGTATGTGAAGTAACATATGTACGCAAAAATTAATGGGCTGTTTCAAATTTGAATTATAAATATAACGTATTCAGATACTGCATATTAAAAAAGAGGATTACTATTTTATAAACACAAAAATAGCTACAACTCTCTATTAAATAAAGAAGATGGGGATGATGTGAGTGAAGAAATCATGGTATATGAAAGTGCTAAATTTAAATAGTTAGATTCTTATAAAGAAGTGCTTGAAAATGAGTTCTTCGGAATGAATGAGATTAACTAATAAATACGATTGCTTGGTTATATATTCCAAGATTTTTGGTTATAAAAAACTTGTAAAATGTTCATATTTGTTCTTGAAAACAATGTTTTTCTCGATATATACTTATCCTAACTATAGGGGTATAGTTATTTGTTGCGAATGAGGAATACATTATGAAGAAAGAGAGTTATTACTTTGAAGGAGTAATAACTCTACAAGATTATTCATAATCAAGATAATAAGTGGGAATAGGGTTATGAAAAGTTTAGAAGAAAGACAGAAGATTTTGGTTGTGGATGACTCCAAGTTCAACCAAGAATTGATTATAGAAATTTTAGGAGAAGAGTATCAATATATAGTGGCTGATGATGGTCTAGAAGCTATTAAGATTCTACAAAAGGATTGGACGATTGACTTAATGCTGCTAGATATCAATATGCCAAAAATGAATGGATTTGAAGTTTTGGAGTATATGCATCAGTATCATTGGATCAAAGAATTTCCAGTGATCGTGATTTCAGCAGAAGAAGAGAATTCAATTATTGAAAAGGCATATAATTTAGGGGCTGCCGAATATATTCAACGTCCTTTTGATGCGTTTATTATTAAACGAAGAGTTATGAATACACTTGTTTTATATGCCAATCAAAAACGATTGACCAATGTAGTAGTGAATCAGGTGTATGAAAAAGAAGAAAACAACAAGATCATGA
>JABLTS010010365.1_pt1 | contig 10809 bp, 4 predicted proteins | sample 7160081 | NCBI WGS metagenome assembly JABLTS01 (sample SAMN14651231, study PRJNA627086) | human gut metagenome | isolation source: feces | host: Homo sapiens
TCAGTAAAAGTAATAATGAGTTTAATTGAGACATGTAAAGCCAAATACAAGTTTCGATTAACCCTAAAAGTGCCCCATTGTTTCTGCTGCCAACATATTTGACGGGAGTCACAGAATAATGAGGAACTTTAATTTCAAGATGAAATTAAATAATAAATTCAGATTTATGAATACAGGAATTAAGTTAACCGTTCTTTTGTCCACTTGCTGTCTTTCACTGAGTGCCCAGGAGAACTCCTTCTATGCCGGCATCCGTCTGGGAGGCGGCTACAGTATCAACAACCATATAGACAGGATACTGGTGAGTGAGAATTATTATTCCAACTATTCGTTCGACAACAAAGGGCTTTTCGTTCCAAGTGCTGAACTGTTTTTCCTTTACAGAGAGCCGGGAAGTCTCTGCGGCGTGGAAGCTGGCATCGCCTATTACAACAAGACAGCCAGGGTGCGTTACGAAGACAGGAACGAGCTGAACTACACGCTTTCCACCCGCTACCATCATCTGGGACTTGCCGCCTATCTGAACCTCTATCCTTTCAGGGGCAGGAATTCCCTGCATGTTTCTCTGGGCGGAAGAATAGGTGCCAACCTATCTCCCGACAATCTCTCCTATACGGGAAATCAGGAAGACGAAAAGTTTTCAGCGCTGGGCTATCCGGGCGTGAAAGAGACCGAGCGGCTGCTCAGGGACAAACTGAAAGGCCGTCCTGATGCTGCCCTGGGTGGCGGTATCGGCTATGAATTCCCTTTTGGCATGACGGTCGATCTGCGCTACCACTACAGTCTGACCAACAGCATCAAGACAGAAACCAACACCTACAACTGGGTGGAACAGGACAACCACAACCAGCAGATTGAACTGACTGTGGGTTATATGATCAAAATCAAATAAGAACAGAAAGTCTATGGTCTGACTAATCTGTCCAACACACATACACATTTTAATATATATAAGAGCCCATGATGAATTCTAACCAACGCAATGTCATCCGCGGCACAGGTGCATTCCTTGTCATTATCATCATCATTCTCAGCCTGCGGCTTTGCGGGCAAGACAGGAAAGAAGTGCCGTCGCCGCAACCGCCACCATCGGCAACAAGCCGTGTTTCACCCCCACATGAGTCCGCCAGAATGGATTCATCAGCCGTCTTCCCCATAGTATGGAAAAAGGTAGCAGGAAAACAATCAGGAAAGAAGGTGACAGCCACCCATATTCCTCTTCCTACCCAAGAAGCAGCTGTTGAAGAAAAGAAAGAAGAACCGGTTCCTGTGCAGGATAGCCTCGAAGTGCAGCCTTCCAAAGGACCTGGTTTTGTAGAAACCGCCATGGATCCGGCTGAAACCAGCCGCTCCCCAAAACAGGGACTCATCTTCCATCACAAGCGTTATTACCAGCTGCGTATCGGCATGCGCGCCGGTATCGGATACAGTTCCATCGGAAATCTCGCAGCCCTTATCGAAGACGGTTCCTTCCGTCCACGCAACACCATGGAAGAGAGCGGTTCGTTAGTTCCAACGATAGGTGTCTTCGCCCTCTGGCGAAGCGACCGACTGGGCATAGAGCTGGCTGCAGACTACACATGCCTGTCATCCACCCTGAAGGAGCATAAGGAAATTGACGGAACCGACGAGAAAACCGCCTTCCGCTATCATCTCATCTTACCCAGGCTTCAGTACGTCTTTACCTGCTGAGCGATTTCTACATGGGTGCCGGTGTCGGTGTGGGCATTCCCATTAATCCGGGCGGCATTGACTTTTCAAGCAACCGTGCTGCAGAATTTGCACCGGCAGACGGACTCACCCGGGAACATCTAAGAGAATCACTCCGGGCACGCCCTCACTTCATGCCCCTGCTGAAAATAGGATATTCATCCTTCAGAAACGGAATCGAAGCCAGCCTCCAATACAGCTACGGCGCCGGGAATCTCATCAGGACGGAAGAGAACCCCTACGGCTATCACAGAGCTACGAACAACAGTCACCTGCTCCAGCTGACAGTCGGCTATACCATACTCCTGAACAAAAAGAAATGACGATGAAACATACAGTATTCAATATAACAGTAATTCTCTTTCTGTTTTCCGCCGCCGTCCAGGCACAGTCTCCTGGCGGCGTAGCCGGTACCGTAAAATGGGCAACTGGCAAGGATAACGGAACAGTACAGCTTTCCGGTACCGGCGGAATGACCTTTGTCGGTGTAGGCAGGATACAGCAGGGGAGCGAGCAGCTGCTCTGGAATGTCAGCACACGTTCCGGCAAGACCGGTCGTGTACAGACCACGGCACGCTCCGCCAACCTTGCCAGAGGAACTTTCATGAACTATACGGGACGTGACACGCTACCGCAGCTGCGCCTGTATTCCTACAGCTGCTCTTCTGCCGACGGAACGCAGGGAACGCTCAGTATCGGTAAAATGACCGGGGAGAAACTTCCAGTCAGAAACCTCAGGGACGGCATGGTGGAATATGCCGTCTATGACCGTGCCCTCACCACCACCGAACGCATGCGAGTGGAAAGTGCCCTTGCCCTGCGCCACGGCATCACCCTTGCCCACTCATACTTCAACTCCAGAGGTGAAATCATCCGCAACCACTACAGGCTCAGGGCATACAACCACCGCATTGCGGGTATCATCGGCGATGCAGTCTCGAAACTTGACCGGACTACAGGTGAAAGCAGCGAGGAGGAAGCCGTCATCAGGGTATCCACCCGGTCCGTCAGCGAAGGTACGAGCTTTCTCTGGGGCGATGATACAAGGCTACTTTCCTTTGCTGCAGACAAAGGTAACGGAAAATGGATGCAGCGGCGGTGGGCAGCTTCAATGGTGGGCAGCCAGACGGAACCTCTTGCCCTTACTTTCGATACCCGATGCATCCGCAGTCTCAAGCCGCTCGAAACAGGTGAGGAATACTACCTCGCCGTAGATGAGAGCGGAACGGGCAGATTCCCTGTAGGACAGATACGTTATTACAGGGCCAGGGACAGCCATGCCGACAGCATCGTCTTTGACGGTATAGCAGCCGCTGCCGGAGAAAGCATCTTCACATTACGCATCGCCAAAGACTTCTTTGCGACCGTTGAAACGGAACGTCCCTGCTGCTCCACGGCAGAAAGGGGACGGCTCAGGATACTCCTGACAGGCGGCAGTGCACCATACCGTGTCACGGTCAGCCTTGATGGGACTATCATCAGCAGCCTTTCCACCGAAGACAGCATTCTCACCGTCAAAGACCTGCAGCAGGGGCTGTACGTCCTCACTGCCAGGGACCGTAACGGCAAGACCCTCTCCAGCGAGATCATGGTATCCAATGCCGACATGGCAGACATGCCGGAGCTCCAGGATGTCCAGTTCTCCAAAGGTGCTTCACGCGAGTATCATCTTGAAACGCAAGGTAGCTACACCTGCCGCTGGAAGACTCCAGAGGGCAGATACCTGAGCGGAGAGAGCGTCACGCTTGACGGGGACGGAAGATACCTCCTCGAACTGACCGACGGCGAGGGATGTACCACAATCCGCACGCTTGACGTATCTACGGCAGCAGGAGACATCTTCTCACGTTATGACGTTTCTCCCAATCCGACAGAAGACGGCGACGTCTCCGTACGTGTGGAGATGTCCGGATCCTTCCCGCTGGAACTGCGTCTTTATTCATCGGACGGTGCCCTGATGCAGATGCAAAAACGCACGGCAGATACCTACCATGCCACCCGCTTCCATCTGTCCCAGAACGGCATCTATATTCTTGAGATGAAGAGCGGGACCAGCAGGAAGAGCATCAGACTCGTCAGAAAATAAACGGAACCAACCACTATATCAAAGTAGAAGAACATGAAAAGAAACATATTCCTATCCGTTGTGGTTTCAGGAATCATCCTGCTGCTTGCATCCTGCAATGACGGCAGTAAGGGAATCTCCGGCAACCGCATCCAGGACAGCAGAGAGTATTCTGCTGAAGACAGCCTCATAAAGAAGACAGCCGGAGACACCATTCTCCCTACCGGGGAGAGGGACATCCGACCGGAACAGACCACCGGGAAAAATGCAACGGCGGATCTACAGAATTTCCGGAAACGTACGGTAAGCAAGTACTTCACCGGTATGGAAGCAGACTCCCTGTCTGTAGGACGTGCGGAACTCAGGGTTCCCCGGGGCAGTATGGACCATGCCAGAATCCTGAGCATTACACCGCTGCGCAAGGGCGAACTTCCCCACCTGCCTGCAGGCATGGTGAACGTGACGGCAGACAGGAGTAATCCTACCATTTCTGCCAGCCGGAAGAACAGTATAGCCGGCTACCGCTTCCTGCCGCACGGAGAGCACTTCGTACATTCGCTGGCGAGCATCACCGTACCCTATGACAGTACCCTCATACCACAGGGATATACAGCCGAGGATATCCATACCTATTATTATGACGGACTGAAAGACAGGTGGGTAATGCTGCGGCACAAGGCTCTGGACAAGGACAGGGAACTGGTCGTGGCCGAGACATCGCATTTCACCGACGTCATCAACGGCGTCATCAAGGTGCCCGAGAATCCCGAGACCCAGAATTATGTGCCAACGGGTATCAGCGAACTCAAGGCAGCCGACCCCAGTGCCGGCATTACGGCCGTGAGCGTTCCATCCGCCAACCAGAGCGGAACAGCATCACTGAAGTATCCGTTTGAACTGCCTGCCGGAAGAGCCGGCATGCAGCCCGGTGTCAGCCTGCAGTACAGTAGCGACGGCTGTTCCTCCTATGCCGGCTACGGCTGGAATCTTCCCCTGCAGAGCATTGACATCGAGACCCGATGGGGCGTGCCACGCTTTGACAGGGAAAGGGAAAGCGAGAGCTACCTGTTCATGGGCAGCAGACTCAACGGCCGCACCTATCGCACGGCCGATGCACCGGCAAGAACGAAGGACAGGCATTTCCGCCCGCTCACCGAGGGCGGTTTCGCCAGGATCATCCGCAGGGGTGATTCCCCGCAGAACTATACCTGGGAAGTAACCTCCAAGGACGGAACGGTATCCTTCTTCGGTGGCAGGGACGGCGTGGTGGATGAAGGTGCCGTGCTGAAAGATGCCCGAGGGAACATCCTGCGCTGGGCGCTCTGCAGAACTCAGGACGCCCACGGCAACACCATATCCTACAGGTATATCAAGAAAGGGAACAACCTCTACCCCGACATCTACCGCTATACGGGTTACAGGGATGAGGAAGGTCCCTACAGCGTCAGGTTCACATATGCAGCAACCGGACGCAAGGATGCCGTCAGAAACGGGCGCCTGGGCATACTGCAGACAGACGATGCCCTGCTCAAACGCGTGGAAGTGATGTATGACGGGGAACAGCTGCGTGCCTATGCGTTCCATTACAGGGAAGGCGCCTTCTCCAAGACCCTTCTTGACAGCATCGTGCAGAAAGACAGCAGGGACAGGCGCGTGGCGGCACAGGGTTTCAGCTACTACAACGACATTGCGCAGGGTATCTTCTCCGATACCCCCGAAGTCTATACGGCAGAGAAGGACAACTGCGGCAGACTTGTCAGTTTCCACATCGGAAACCTTGACGAGAGCATGTCGCTCCTCGGCGGCGGATCTGCCAGGGGAAACACCGTGGGCGGCGGAGTCATGGTCGGAGCCGGTTGGGGACCGGCATCGGTCAATGCAGGAGGTTCCTACTCCTATTCCAAGTCGGACAACGAAGGACGCATTGCCCTCGTTGACATCAACGGAGACGGCATGCCAGACAAGGTCTGGAAAGGTGCAGACGGGAAACTGTATTACAGGCTGAACCAAAACAGGGACCTCAGCCATCCGTCTTTCGGAGAGAAGATGGTCATCAAGGGCATCAGCAGTTTCACCGGAGGAACAACCACCAGCAACACAAGGAATGCGAACGTGGCTGCAGGCTTCGGCCCGGCAAGTGCCGGCTACGCCGTAAGCAAGACCACCGACCAGAGCAAGAACAAGACCTATTTCCAGGATTTCAATGCCGACGGGCTGATAGACATCGCCTGCAACGGTACGGTATATTTCAACCATACAAACGGCAGGGATGTAAGCTTCAGCAGCACGAGCAGCAATACGGGAAATCCCATCACGGGAAATGCGGAGGGCATAGATTCCGCATTCCTGCCCGACTATGATGCCATCAGGGATTCCCTGGAACGGGAATTCCCGCTCCACGATGCCGTGCGCCTATGGCGTGCCCCATACGCAGGAACGGTGAAAGTGACCTCTACGGTCAGCAAGCCGTCAGACCAGGGTGACGGTGTCAGCCTGAGCATGCAGCACAATGACAACGTACTGTGGAAAGACACGCTCCTGCAATCCGGCAGCGTCACGGTACCGGAAAAAGAACTTACCGTCAGACCGGGCGACTTCCTGCTCTTCCGCGTGAATGCCAGATATTCAGGTACGGGGGATGCGGTCGAATGGGATCCGGACATCATCTATACTTCCATTGCGGCAGACACTTATGCCGGAGAGGATTTGAGACATTACCGCTGTTCCTCGGACCACATCGCCGGAGAGATGTCCGCAGCACCGCTTGCCGTGGACGGAACGGTATCCTATGAAGGCAGCTTCAGCAAGCAGAAGACGGGCGATGACCTCACCCTCTCTGTGGTAAGGACGGACAAGACCGGCAAGCAGACGGAAGTAGGAAGCCTCTTCCTGCCTGCCGACACCGTACTTGCAGGAAATTTCAGGGGCGAATTCCGTTCTCAGGCTGCAGACAGTGCCACGGTGAACTTCATCATCAGGACAAACAGTCCCGTCAACTGGCAGCACATCAGCTGGAATCCCGTGTTCCGCAGCGACACCACCAGATACACGCTTGCCCCGCAGCGCCTGATGTTCAACAAGAACATCGCTGTGGCAAGGGATACGCTCATTCACTTCGCTACTCGTGACTCCATCTGGGGAAATAGGCTGGTTCTCGTTCCCGAGTTTCAGGCCGTCCGCTCCTCGGACAGGGACACAGAACCTGCCACCGTCCACCTTACACTGAAGGACGAGACGGGCACGCTGCTTTACCGCAGGGATTATACGATGGCAGGCGCCAACCGCCTCTGGGGAGACAGTACCGCCGTGGACGGCGACTTCCTCATCCCGCGACTTTCGGCAAGGAAAATACAGGTGAGCTTTTCCGTATCCAATGAACTGGACAACGCTCCGGTCGCCCGGCTGCACATCCTCCGCGACTCCATACTCTACGAGACAGGTGCAGACGGAAGGAAACTGGAGACCGGTCGCCGGGCAGTACCTGTCGGAACCATTCCCGCATCCGTATTCTCCAGCTTCAACCGCTTCGACTACGGAATGCTCTACAGGGGATGGGGCCAGTTCGCATGGAACAGCAATGAAAGAGAGGAGCCTGTCAGAATTGCCGAGATGAGAGTACCTGACCATAATGAATACATCAGGGACGGGAAAATCGACGAGGAAGCCGTCGAGAGAAATACGCTCGACATCAGCAGGCAGAAATTCTTTACGATGGCATACAGTCCCGAGACGGGAAAGTATGTCAGCGCCACTGATAGTGTCTATACGGAAGGTACGATGATGCGTGCATCGAGACTGGGTGAGGATGAAATAACCGTTGACTCCATCAGCTACTGCACACATGGAGAGGGACTTTCCGCACCCGTACTGATGACCGAATCGAAAAGCACGGGAAAGACTTACTCCCTGGGATTCTCCATGGGAGCCAGCATCGGAGTGAACAGGAGCAGCACCAGACAGGATTCCTATACAACGGTGTCCGTCATGGATCTCAACGGTGACGGATATCCGGACTGGATACGTGATGAGAACGGCAGCGTCAGGGCCCAGCTTACAGGGCAGACCGGAATACCGGGTGACGGGCAGCAATACGATGTGGAATCACCCGCATCCAGCGGAAAATCGGAAAACATAGGCGGGGATGCCGGACTCAGCATGGATCCCGACAGCTACAGCCTTTCCAAATTCGGTGCTCAGCTCAAGCAGGCGAAGGCTTCCTTCGCCAGGAGCATGGCAAGCCTGCAGCAGACGAGAAGGCTGGAAAAGAATGCAGAAGGAGCAAGCTTCAGCGGAAACGTCTCGGAGGGCGCCTGCAGTGCCAGCGGAAATTTTTCAAGCGGCACATCGGAGACCGTACGCAGCTGGCAGGACATCAACGGAGACGGACTGCCAGACATGGTCTGCAGGGGACAGGTGCGCTACAATCTGGGATATTCCTTCACGGAGACCATGCCGTCGGGAATCAATGACGTGGAACGGAGCTCCAACAGCAACTATGGTGACGGACTGGGTGTATGCGTACCCGTCCTCGGCCTCTTCAACATATCAGCAGGTCAGAACGATACGGGTAGCCTCACTTCCGGCAAGGGTGCTTTCCATGACATCAACGGAGACGGACTGCCAGACTTTGTAGAGCAGGACGGAAACGGCGACCTGAAGGTTACACTGAATACAGGCAGCGGCTTTGCCGCACCTGAGCAGTTGCATAAGAAATCGGAGATTTCTGCCAACCTGGGCTCTTCCGTGGCCACATACGCCAGCACGGCCTATACCATCCGCATACCGCTGCCGTTCGGCTTCGGCATCAATATTACACCGAGCATACAGGGATCGCACAGCGAAAGCGTAAGCCGCACGACTGCGGCTTTGATGGATATAGACGGCGACGGCTTGCCAGATCTCGTTTACAGCGACAGTGAAAACAGCATGAAGGTGCGCCGTAACCTAACGGGACGTACCAACCTGCTCAAAGGCGTTACCCTGCCTTTCGGTGGACATGTTGCCGTAGAATACAAGCAGACAGAACCAAGCTATAACATGCCTGGCCGCCGCTGGGTGATGGCATCCGTGGAGACCACGGGCGGCTATGCCGAGAACGGAGCCACCAAGATGCGCAACGAGTTTGAGTATGAAGGTGGCTATCGCGATCGCCGAGAACGTGACTTCTACGGTTTTGAGAAAGTCACCACCAGACAGATAGACACGCAGAACGGCAATGCCGTTTATCGCAAACAGGTAGTGGAGTACGGACACAACCGCCACTTCTACATGCACGACCTTGTCACTGCCGAGACGCTCTACGATGCGGCAGGTAGCAGGCTGCAGGGAACGGAGAATACCTACGAGCTCAGACAGCAGGCTGACACGGAGGTATTCTTCCCGGCACTTGTTGCCGTAAAGCAGAGCATTTACGGCAACAGCGGACAGGGCTGCATGAGCACCACCGTGCACAATACCTATGATGCATACGGTAATCTTGCCTCCTACAAGGAAACGGCAACGAACTATGAATTAGATGCCGATATTGCCTATCATGACTTGCAGGCAAGGTATATCGTCTCCGTACCCAAGCACATCGCCGTAAAGGATAAAGGAGGAAAGGTTTACCGCGAACGTTCTACGCAAATCAACGGCAATGGTGACATCACCAACATCACCATGCACAACGGCGATAAACCGTCGGTCTACGATATGACCTACGATGCCTATGGTAATCTTGCAAGTCTCACCAAGCCCGAGAACCATAGGGGACAGCGCATGCGCTACGACTACACTTACGACGATGTGCTCCATGCGCTGGTGACGAGCGTAAAAGACGCCTACGGTTACACCTCTTCCACCGTCTACGACTACAAGTGGGCAGTGCCCTTAGAGACTTCCGACCTCAACGGCAACAAGATGCGCTATGCCTACGACGACATGGGACGCCCAAGCACGATTCTCGGTCCGAAGGAGATTGCCGCAGGCAAGCCCTATACCATTAAATTCGAGTATCATCCTGCCGGTCGTTATGCCCGAACTCTGCATTATTCCCCCGAGGGCGACATCGAAACTTATACTTTCGCCGACAGTCTGATGCGCGCCGTGCAGACTAAACAGACGGGCATGGTGTGGATGGGCGGCAGTAACCAAAAGGTGTCCATTGTCAGCGGCCGTGCCATTGTCGATGCTTTCGGTCGCACCATAAAAGCATTCTATCCCACCACAGAGAGCTACGGCAGCATCGGTACGTACAACACCGCCACGGGCGACCCGCAGGCAACCACCGAATACGACGTTTACGACCGCACGACAAAGGTTACGCTGCCCGATGGGGCAACCAAGACGACGGCATACAGTATCGTTTCCCATGACGGCGAGCCGATGCTTGAAACAAAGGTGACCGATGCCCTCGGACGCAATGCCGAGAGTTACACCGACGAGAAAGGGCGCAACCGTGAGACAATGCAACACGCTTCAGGCGATAACATCACCGTGAAATACGACTACGACGCCGTGGGACAAGTAACCACCGTTCATCATCCCAATGACAAGGTCACAACCTACGAATACGACCTTTTGGGACATAAGCTCAAGGTAAACCACCCTGATGCAGGTGAAGTCAGCTACACTTACGATGCGGCTGGCAATCTCCTGACGAAGCTCACGGCGGAACTCAAGAAGAGCATTTCTGACAAGGCTCCCGTCACCTACACCTACGATTATGAAAGGCTGAGCGAGGTTCTCTATCCGAAGAACCTCTTCAACCGTGTTACCTACACCTATGGCAAACCGGGCGAGAAGTATAATCGTGCTGGCAGACTCGTGCTCGTGGAAGATGCATCGGGCGGCGAGGCGTATTATTACGGCAACCAAGGCGAAGTGGTGAAGACGGTTCGGTCGGTGATGGTCAGCACTGCCGACGTGCGCACCTATGTCTATGGTACTACCTACGACAGTTGGAACCGTGTGCGTACCATGACCTATCCAGACGGAGAGGTCGTGACCTATGCCTATAATGCTGCAGGACAAATTGCTAGTGTCAAATCCAACAA
>JABLTS010103960.1_pt1 | contig 10799 bp, 7 predicted proteins | sample 7160081 | NCBI WGS metagenome assembly JABLTS01 (sample SAMN14651231, study PRJNA627086) | human gut metagenome | isolation source: feces | host: Homo sapiens
GCTCACGGCCGTCTGCCGCGCCCTGATCGGCAGCGACGCGCAGAGCGCGGAGGAGATCACGCTCTGAGCCGGGTTTTGAAACAGACAAAAAGAGCCGCCGGGCCTCCGGCGGCTCTTCTGCGTCCCGGCTGCGCGGTTGCGCGCGGGCGAAGAATCTGCTACAATAGACTTCAACCTATAGATAAAGAGGCGATCTGCTTTGAAAAAGTTCAGAATGCTGGCGGCGCTGGCGCTGTGCGCGGTGCTGCTGGTCTCCCTTGTTCCGGCGGCGCGGGCCGCGCAGGCGGATGGGCAGCTGCAGTTTGACGAAAACGGGGAGTTCCGCATCCTCATCGTGGCCGATACGCAGGATATCGACAAGCCGCAGAAGGAGACGCTCGCGCTGCTCGAGGCGGAGCTGGACGCGGCGCAGCCGGATCTTGTCGTCTTCCTCGGCGACCAGATCCACGGCCCGTCGACCGGCAGGAGCGTGGAACGCACGCAGAAGGCGCTGGACGCGATCTTGCAGCCGGTCGCCGCGCGGGAGCTGCCGTTTGCCGTCGTCTTCGGCAATCATGACGACGAGGGCGGCGTGGACAAGCAGACGCAGCTGGAATATTACCGGAGCTACCCCGGCTGCCTGGCTGAGGCCGGCAGCGTGACGGGCGTTGGAAACTACAACCTGCTCGTCTACGGCTCCGACGGCGCATCGCCGGCCGTGAACCTCTGGTTCTTCGACTCCGGCACCTACGCGCCGGAGGGGCAGGGCAAGTACGACTGGGTCCGGCAGGACCAGCTCGACTGGTACCTGCAGACCGAGGCTGCCCTGGCGGAGGAAAACGGCGGGACGCCCGTCCCGGCCTACGCCTTCCAGCATATCATCGTCCCGGAGATCTATGACGCGATGGACATCGTTCCGGCGAGCGAGAAGAAAAACGGCGCGGTCGAGGGCTATGGCTGCCGCAAGGGGACGTATTATTCCGCCGCGTCCGTGATCGAGGCCGGGACGCTCGGCGAAGCGCCGTGCCCGCCGGACCAGAACGGGGGCGAATTCGACGCGTGGAAGCAGGGCGGCGATATCGTCGCGGGCTTCTTCGGCCACGATCATGTGAACGACTTCATCATCCCCTACGAGGGCATCGATCTGGTCAACACGAACGGCACCGGCTTTTATATCTACGGCGCCGGGGAATTGCACGGCGCGCGGCTCGTGACCCTGCATGAGGCAGACCCCACGGCCTATGAGACGCAGATGCTCTACTATAAGGACCTGATCGGCACGAAGCTGCCGTTCGGCTTCGCGGGCACATGGGGCGCGTATGTGCAGGGAATCGTGCTGCTGGCGGTGGGCGCGCTGGTGCTCGTCGGCGCTGGCGTGACGGTTCTTGTGGTCCGGCTGGTGAAAAAGAGCCGGAATAAAAGGAAAGCAACATAATAAGACCAAAACCCGGGACGCGGCGCGCCCCGGGTTTTGCTTATGATGGATATGCACAAAATCAATGAAGAAAAATTGTTCGATGCGTACAAAAATCAATTGACAATTCCCAAAAACATGCTATAACTAATGCTCGTGACAAAAACACGTGCAAAGGAGATCCGCACCATGACGCATGATTTGACGACCGGCAAGCCGCTGCGGGATATCTGGCAGTTCGCGGTCCCGGTGCTGTTTGGACTTTTGCTGCAGCAGGTGTATTCGCTGGTCGATACGGCGATCGTCGGCCACGCGCTGGGCGTGATGGCCCTGGGCGGCGTCGGCGCGACGGGCTCGGTCAACTTCCTGGTCATCGGCTTCTGCGGCGGGCTGTGCACCGGCATGGCCATCCCGCTGGCGCAGGCCTTCGGCGCGGGCGACTACCGGCAGCTGCGCCGGTATGTGGCGGGCTGCGTATGGCTGGGCATCGCGATGTCCGCGCTGCTTCTGGCGCTGACGCTGCCGACGACGCGGGCGCTGCTGAAGCTCATGGGCACACCGGAGGAGCAGATGGGCTACGCCTATGACTATATCTTCATCATCTTTATCGGCATCCCGGCGACGATCCTCTATAATATGGGTGCCTGCGTGCTGCGTTCGCTCGGCGACAGCAAGTCTCCGGTGTGGTTCCTGGCCATCGCGTCCGTCATCAATATCGTGCTCGACCTGCTGACGGTCTGCGTGCTGGGCATGGGCGTGGCCGGTGCGGCGATCGCGACGGTCGTCTCGCAGCTGGGCTCCGGTGTGCTTTGCGTGTGGTATATGCGGAAGCATTTTGAAGTTTTGCGCATGGAGAAGGACGACTGGCGGCTGCGGAAGACCGAAGTTCTGCGTCTGCTCGGCATGGGCGTGCCCGTCGGGCTGCAGTTTTCCATCACGGCCATCGGCTCCGTCATGCTGCAGAGCGCGGTCAACTCGCTCGGCGCGGTCTGCGTGTCAGGCGTGGCGGTGGCCTCAAAGATCTACATGCTGCTCTGCTGCCCGTTCGACGCGCTGGCCATGGCCGCAACCAATTTTACCGGCCAGAACCTCGGCGCGGGCAAATATGACCGCATCCGGCAGGGGACGTACGCCTGTTTGCTGCTCGGCATCATCTACTGCGCGATATATATCGTGATCGCGCGTTTTGGCACGCAGTATCTGGTGCTGCTGTTTATGAACGCCGACGAGGCGCAGAGCGTGCTGGACTATACGCAGCGCATAAGCTACGCCTATGCCTACGGCACGCCGCTGCTGCTGGGCGTCAATGTCTTCCGCCTGTCGATCCAGGGCATGGGCTACAGCCGGCTGTCGCTCATCTCGGGTCTTCTGGAGATGATCGCGCGCACGGCGGTGGGCATCTGGGGGGTGCCGCAGTTCGGCTTTGCGGCGGCCTGCCTGGCAAGCCCGCTGGCGTGGGCGCTGGCCGACTGTTTCCTGATCCCGGCCTATTATGGCTGTCTGAACGCCCGCCGCCGCCAGGCGGCCCGCGTCCGCAAAGAGCTGCCGACCGAATAAGCGGCGAAAGACCGGCTGTCCATCCAGGACAGCCGGTCTGTTTCGCATTCTGCACAAATCCGCGTCCAGCGGCTTGCATACCAGGCTGATCCATGATAAGGTAAAAGCAAAGGAGGCGGTACCATGAAGATCTCGACCAAGGGGCGCTATGCGCTGCGGCTGCTGCTGGATATCGCGCAGAACCAGCAGGACGGCTTCGTCTCGCTCAAGGAGATCGCCGAGCGGCAGGAGGTCTCCAAAAAGTATCTCGAGCAGATCATCCCGCTTCTGAGCCGGGCGGAGCTGCTGCAGACTTCGCGCGGCTATCAGGGCGGCTACCGCCTGTGCCGCGCACCGGAGGACTATACGGTCTATGAGATCCTGTCCGTGGCTGAGGGCGGGCTTGCGCCCGTCGCCTGTCTGGACCAGCCGGAAAATACCTGCCCCCGCGCGCCGGACTGCCTGACGCTCCCGGTCTGGGAGGGGCTGGAGAAGACGATCCGCGACTATCTGCGCTCGATCACACTGCAGACGATCCTGGACGGGAAACACATCTGAAACAGCGCAAAAGGCCGCCGGGCGTGCCCCGGCGGCCTTGCTTTACCGTTTCGTGATGCGCAGCTTGGAGAGCATGAGGTTGCCGAACTCGGCCTGACCGTTTACGGTGCAGACCTCGCCGAACAGGAACAGGCCGAGGCCCGGGCTGTGCAGCTCAGCGGGCAGGATGCCCTTGAGCCCGGCGCAGCCGAAGATGAGTGCGTCCGCATCGTCATAGAATGCCTGCATCCGGGGAAGGACGGTGTCGGGCTTCGCCAGCCGCAGCGTCATCTGCGGGCAAAGATCCCGGCCGGAGACGAGCTTTCCGCCCTCGCACGACAGATGCGCGTTGACGCCGAGCGGGTCGGTCAGCGTGACGTGCTCAAAGTCCGTCTCGCCGAAGCCGAGGGCGGCGCGCATTTTCTGGTACCATGCGAGCGCGTCGCAGCCGTTGATGGTGTCGATCACGCGCGGGTCGGAGAACGTCAGCGTGCAGCGTTCCAGCAGCGTCGTGTGCAGGTTTTCCGTCACGGCCTCAAACTGATACCGCTCGTCCTCCAGCAGCAAAACGGCGGCTTCCCCGCCGCCGGGGATCAGATGGCTCCGGCCCGTGACCGGGTCGATGGCGGCCGCGCCGCCCGCCATGGGGCAGGGGAGGCGGCGGTGCAGCTCGCGCAGGAAGGCGTTTTCCCCGCCCGCGTTGCCGAAGAGGACGATCGCCGCCTGCGGCGCACTTGCCGGGAGCTGCGCGAGGATATCGGCGTAGCTGCCTGTCAGCGCCGTGCCGCGCACGTCGCGGGCAAAGCGCTGCGTGTCGGGTACTACCGGGTCCCAGCAGCCGGTCATGCCATAAGAGGCCGCGCCGAACGCGCCGGGCAGAAGCTCCTGCACGGGCGTCACAAAGATCAGATCCATAAGATCCCTCCTGCGTGAACATTTTCTTTATCCTAGCACGATTTGCCCGCCAGCGCAAGACACAGGCGTTGCGCGCAGCCGGACGAATATGCTATAATAAACCTTACAACACAATGATGAAGGGAGAACCCTATGAAATTTTCTGAAATGCCGTATGCGCGGCCCGATCTGGACGAATTGAAGCAGCAGCTGCAGGCGCTGACCGACCAGCTGAAGTCCGCGCCGGATTACGCTTCCGCGCACGAGGCCTTCCTCGCCCAGCAGAAGCTGTCGACGCACATCGACACCCTCGCCACGCTCTCGAGCGTCCGCAACTCCATCGATACCCGCGACAAGTTCTATGACGCCGAGGAGCAGTTCTGGAACGAGGCCGGCCCCGAACTGCGCGCCTATGACGACGCATGGACCGCGGCAATGCTCGAAAGCCCGTTCCGCAAGGATTTTGCAGCGGAATACGGCGATCTGATGTTCGTCAACGCCGAGATCGGCCGCAAGGCCTTCTCCCCCGCGATCGTCGAGGAGCTGAAGCAGGAAAACCAGCTCGTGCAGGACTATCAGAAGCTCATCGCCGGCGCGCAGATCGACTTTGAAGGCAGCACCTACACCATCTCGCAGCTCTCCCCGTTCAAAAACAGCCCGGACGACGCCGTGCGTCTGGCGGCCTGGAAGGCCGAGGGCGGCTGGTACAAGGCGCATCAGCCGGAGCTGGATGAGATCTATGACAAGCTTGTGAGGCTCCGCGACGCGATGGGCCGCAAGCTCGGCTACGACGGCTTTACCCAGCTCGGCTACTACCGTATGGGCAGAAACTGCTACACGAAGGAAGACGTCGAGAAGTTCCGCGCTGCCGTGGTCAAATATGTCGTGCCGGTCGCAAGCTCCATCTATCGGGAGCAGGCCGCGCGCCTCGGCAAGTCCTATCCCATGAACTTCGCCGACAACGCCCTCATGTTCCGCAGCGGCAACCCCAAGCCCTGCGGCACACCGGCTGAGATCCTGGCGCAGGGCAAGCACTTCTATGAGGAGCTGTCGCCCGAGACCGGCGAATTTTTCAACACCATGCTGGATAACGAGCTGCTGGACGTGCTCTCGACGCCGGGCAAGCGCGCGGGCGGCTACTGCACCAGCCTGGGTGACTACCATGTGCCGTTCATCTTCGCCAATTTCAACGGCACGCAGCACGACGTCGAGGTCGTGACGCATGAGGCCGGCCACGCCTTCGCCGCCTGGCTCAACCGCGACCGTATCCCGCAGTCGTATATCTGGCCGAGCCTGGAGGCCTGCGAGGTGCACTCGATGTCCATGGAGTTCTTCGCCTGGCCGTGGGCCGAGGGCTTCTTTGGCGAAGACACCCGCAAGTTCCGCTACAGCCATCTGGCGGGCGCGCTGACCTTCATCCCCTACGGCACGATGGTCGATCATTTCCAGCACATCGTCTACGAAAAGCCGGAGATGACCCCGGCGGAGCGCCACGCGGTCTGGAAGGAGCTTCTGGGCGTGTATATGCCGTGGGTGAAGCTCGGTGACGGCATCCCGTTCTACGGCGACGGCGAGGGCTGGCAGCGGCAGCTGCATATCTATGTGAATCCGTTCTACTATATCGATTACTGCCTCGCGCAGACCGTCAGTCTCCAGTTCTGGGCGCTGCTCCAGAAGGACAAGGACAACGCGTGGCAGCACTATATGGCCTACACGAAGCAGGGCGGCAGCTGCGTCTTTACGAAGCTGCTCGAAAACGCCGGGCTGGAAAGCCCGTTCGGCGAAGCCTGCCTGCGCGGCGTGTGCGAGACGGCCAAGGCGTGGCTCGACAGCTATGACCTGACTGGGCTCGCGTAACGCAAAGACGCTTCTGCGGGCGGAATTGGGCGTTCCAATTCCGCCCTTGGCCTGTCTTTAGAAAGCGAGGCGAAAACTCTTGAAAAACACGAAAAACAGCGCGAACAGGCGTGTGCTCGGGCAGCTGCTGCACGGCAGCTGGCGGTATTTTATCGCCTGCATCGCCGCGAGCCTGCTCTTTACGGCGTTTGAGCTCGTCATCCCGCAGATCATCCGCGTGAGCGTGGACTCGCTGATCGGGTCCGGCCCGGTGAAGGTCGCGGCGGCCCGGCCCGTCGTGCAGGCGCTGGGCGGGGTGGACTACCTCCGGCAGAATCTGTGGATCCCGGCGGCCATGATGGCCGGCTTCGGTTTGCTGTCTGCCCTGATGCGCTACTGCGTGAACCTCTACAGCGCCAAGGCGGGCGAGACGCTCGTCAAGACGAGCCGGGATCTTCTGTACCACCACATCCAGCACCTGCCGTGGAAATGGCACATGGAAAACCCCACGGGCGATATCATCCAGCGCTGCACGTCGGACGTCGAGCGCATCAAGACCTTCTTTGAAGAGCAGTTCGTCTCCGTCTTCCGGATGCTCGCCATGATCGTATTCGCGCTCGTGTGCATGGCGCTGATGAACTGGAAGCTGGCGCTCGTCCCGGCGGTTCTGTTCCCGGTGATCATCATCTATTCGCTGCTGTTCCATAACTCCATCCGCGAGCGCTTCACCGCCTGCGACGAGTCGGAGGGCGTGCTGTCGACCATCGCGCAGGAAAATCTGACCGGCGTGCGCGTCGTGCGCGCCTTCGGCCGGGAGGAATATGAGCGCCAGCGCTTTGAAGCGCAGAACGAGGACTATACCACCCTCTGGGTCCGGCTCTGCCGGACGCTTTCGGACTTCTGGGCCGTCGGCGACGCCACGGCCTGCATCCAGACCATGCTCGTCGTGGTGTTGGGAAGTCTTCTGTGCGTGCGCGGCGAGATGACGGAGGGCGAGTTCGTGTCCTTCGCCATCTATAACACGATGAGCATCTCTCCGGTCCGCCGTCTTGGCCGCGTGATCTCGGAGATGAGCAAGATGGGCGTGTCGGTCTCCCGCATCGCGGAGGTGCTGGACGCCCCGTGCGAGCAGGATAAGCCCGGCGCCGCGCCCCAGCCGATGGACGGCGATATCGTCTTCGACCACGTCTCGTTCCGCTATGAGACGGGGCCGGACGTCCTCTCCGACGTCAGCTTCACCATCCCGACCGGCAAAAGCTTCGGTATCCTGGGCGGCACGGGCTCGGGCAAGAGCAGCCTTCTGCTGCTGCTCTGCCGTCTCTATGCGCCCTCAGAGGGGCGCGTGACGGTCGGCGGCGCGGATCTGGCAGATCTGCCCGCGGCGTGGGTGCGCGACCATGTCGGTGTCGTGCTGCAGGAGCCGTTTTTGTTCTCCCGCACGATCGAGGAGAACATCGGCATCTGCGGCGCGGACCACGCGGCCGTGTGCAAAGCAGCCGAGACGGCCTGCATCGCCGCCGATATCGAGCAGTTCGCAGACGGCTACCAGACCATGGTCGGTGAGCGCGGCGTGACGCTCTCCGGCGGGCAGAAGCAGCGCGTGGCCATCGCGCGCATGCTGACGAAAAAGACGCCCATCATGGTCTTCGACGATTCGCTCTCCGCCGTCGACACCCAGACGGATGAGAAGATCCGCACGGCGCTCGGCCGCGATCTTGCCGGCACGACCACGATCATCATCTCCCACCGCATCACGACGCTGATGGACTGCGACAACGTTCTGGTCCTCGAGCACGGCAAGCTCCTGCAGTACGGCCCGCCGCAGACGCTTCTGCAGGCGGACGGCCTGTTCCGCCAGATCTACGACATGCAGATGTCCATCGGAGAGGAGGAGCCGGCATGAAGCGAGAAGAAAAGAAGGGCCTGCCGTTCTTCGGCATCCCGAAGCTGGCCCCGTATCTGAAGCCCTATCGGATGCTGTTTTTCTGGATGGTGACCATGGGCGGGATCGGCAGCGCCATGGACGCGGTCATCCCCCTGTTCCAGCAGCACGCCATCGACCATTTTATCGCCGGGAAGACCATGGACGGCATCGGCGGCTTCCTGGCCCTCTATATTCTGGTCATGCTCGTCCAGACGGCCACGAACTACATCTCTGCCTACGGCGCGTGCAAGGTCGAGCTCTATATCGGCCGGGATCTCAAGCGCGAGGCCTTCAACCACCTGCAGACGCTCTCGTTCTCCTATTTCAACCAGAACAGCGTCGGTTACATCCACGCCCGCGTCATGTCGGATACCGACCGCATCGCAAGCACGCTGGCCTGGGGACTCATGGAGGGCGTGTGGTACATCGCGTATCTGCTGTTCGCCGTCGTCATGATGTTCGTGCTCAACTGGCATCTGGCGCTGTGCGTGATGGTGATCGTGCCGGTCCTCGTCGTCTCGGGCGCGTATTTCCAGAAGAAGCTCGTCTTCTTCCACCGCCGGGTGCGCGAGCAGAACTCGCGCATCACCGGCGCGTTCAACGAGGGCATCACCGGCGCGAAGACCACCAAAACGCTCGTGATCGAGGACAAGGTCGAGCGCGAGTTTGACGGCCTCACCGGCGAGATGAAGCGCATGAGCGTGCGCGCCATGCACTTCCGCAGCGTCTTCATGTCGACGACGGCCTTCGCCGCCTCCGTCGCGCTGGCGATCGTCCTCTGGAGCGGCGGCATCATCACGAAAAACGGCGTGATGCTCATCGGTACGCTCTCCGTGTTCATGAACTACGCGCAGGGCATGATGGAGCCGGTGCAGTGGCTCGTGCAGGTCATCTCGTCGCTCGTCAACGTGCAGGTCAACGTCGAGCGCTTCACCAAGCTCATGGAGACCGAGTCCGACGTGCGCGACACGCCGGAAGTCACGGAGAAATACGGCGATGCCTTCCACCCGAAGAAGGAAAACTGGGAGCCGCTCTACGGCGATATCGAGTTCCAGGACGTCACCTTCCGCTACCCCGACGGCAGCGAGAACGTGCTGGAGCACTTCAGCCTCAAGGTCCCGCAGGGCACGAACGTCGCCATCGTCGGCGAGACCGGCGCGGGCAAATCCACGCTCGTGAACCTCGTCTGCCGCTTCTTTGAGCCAACGGAGGGCCGCGTGCTCATCGACGGCCGCGACGCGCGCGCGCGCAGCCAGCTCTGGCTGCACTCCAACATCGGCTACGTGCTGCAGACGCCGCACCTGTTCTCCGGCACGGTCCTGGAAAACCTGCGCTACGGCCGTCCCGACGCGACAATGGATGAGATCGAGGCCGCGGTCAAGGCCGTCTCGGCCGACCAGATCATCGCAAGACTGCCGGACGGCTATGATTCCGACATCGGCGAGGGCGGCAACACCCTTTCCACCGGCGAAAAGCAGCTGCTGTCCTTTGCCCGCGCGCTGCTGGCCGACCCGCGCATCTTCGTGCTGGACGAGGCGACGAGCTCCGTCGACACCGTGACCGAGCAGCTCATCCAGAACGCCATCGAGAAGGTCATGACCGGCCGCACCTCCTTCATCATCGCCCACCGCCTGTCGACCATCCGCCGCGCGGACGTGATCCTGGTCGTGCATGACGGCAAGATCATCGAGAGCGGCACCCACCGCTCCCTCATGTCCGCCCACGGCCCCTACTACCGCCTCTACACCCGCCAATACCGCGAAGAACAGACAAAATCGATGATGGACTAATACATCTTTCATTGCGGCTTCGTAAAAACCGAAAAAATGCTGCAGGTCCAAAGACCTGCAGCATTTTTTTATAAGGAGAAATCAAAATGAACTGTGTATTTGACAAAATCCTGTGGTTTCAGCGTAACAATATGGTTATTTGCGCGTTCCTCTGCACGGCCATGGATCGTCGTGTTAGCAGGTTCAAATCCTAAGACATAATCCCCTTCGCCGAATTGCCGCCAATGGATCAGGTGATCAAGGTTTTCTGAATAACGGACAGTCACAGCCAGATTCTGTTGCTCAACCTGATTTTGAACTGTGAAGCTGCAGAAACCATGATCCGGCTGTAAATGCTGCAGATAGATCTGTTCGGCAAAATTCTTGGTCGGAGCATCGCAGCCATCAATGTCTGTGAGCCCACGGATATGGGAGGCATCGTTGTAGCACTCAGCGGAAACCTGATGATGGAAATCAACTTTCGCAGAGGGGGAAACGAGCGGGAAACCGAAATTGATATGATAGGATGTCAGAAGCGGCGTTTCATACCAGCTCTCGTTCGAGATAATATCTTCGACTGTAATCTGGGCACTGTCAAGCCAACTGGTTACTTTTCTGCGCAGAACAAGCCGCTGGCCAAGCGCCATGCTTTCACGGACCGTACCTTCAAAAACCATGCAGTAGCGATCGCCGACCCATTCGCCGCGAGCCGAAACCGTTTCTGCCGGGGTGTTGGAGATCCGGCCGTGCAGACCATACTGACACGCGCTTCCATTCCAACTGTGACAGGCATATCGGCAATTTTTCCGGCTTCGATAAACTCCTCTGCAGCGGCAGTTGTGTCGTGATCGACGATACCAGCAGTGCACAACCCTTCTGCTTTTGCTGCAAAAACAGCGGCGGCAGGGGA
>JABLTS010093611.1_pt1 | contig 10780 bp, 9 predicted proteins | sample 7160081 | NCBI WGS metagenome assembly JABLTS01 (sample SAMN14651231, study PRJNA627086) | human gut metagenome | isolation source: feces | host: Homo sapiens
CAAGGTCAAGATCGTCAAGCTCATGCCCTTCGGCGCATTCGCTGAGAGCATTCCGGCAGACGCCGCCGCGCTGACGCCCAATTATCTGCGTCAGGCGCAGGCAGAGCGCACGCGGCAGCATGACAAGGACTTTTATTTGAAAAAATAATTGAATAGAAAAGACAAAGGAGCAACATCATGAGCACGAAAGCATTTGGAGAACACGTACACGTCATGGATCATCCGCTCGTCGCGCACAAGCTGACGATCATGCGCGATAAAAACACAAGCGTCAAGGATTTCCGGGAGCTGGTCAGCGAGATCGGGATGCTCATCACCTATGAGGCCACCCGTGATCTGCCGCTCACCACCAAGACGGTCGAAACGCCGATCTGCACGGCGGAGGAGCCGACGCTGGCCGGTAAGAAAATTGCAGTCGTGCCCATTCTGCGCGCCGGTCTTGGACTGGTCGACGGCGTTCTGCGCATGGTTCCGTCTGCCCGTGTCGGCCACATCGGTATGTTCCGCGACGAGGAAACGCTTGAGCCGCACGTCTACTTCTGCAAGATGCCGAAGGACATCGCCGAGCGCGATATCATGATTGTCGACCCCATGCTCGCCACCGGCGGCTCTGCAGACGCGGCGATCGCCGAAATGAAGAAGCGCGGCTGCCACAACATCAAGCTCATGGTCCTCGTTGCTGCTCCCGAGGGCATCGAGCTCATCACCAAAAAGCACCCCGATGTTGAGCTTTACTGCGGCGCAGTCGATGAGAAGCTCAATGAGCACGGCTACATCGTCCCCGGCCTCGGCGACGCGGGCGACCGCATCTTCGGCACAAAATAAATTCTTCTGCCCGCCTGCGGCACATTTCCGGCCCAGGCGGGCGCTGCATTTTCTGCCATGCCGGAAAGCTGGCAGTTTTGCCGGGAAGGCGGCATTTACCGGAGGCATCCTCCTTCCTATCATTTTTTGTAGTGAGGAGGTGGCTTTGTATATGCAGATAGAGAAAAACATTGCAGCCACATTACAGCGCAAAATGAACGCGGCTGGAAAGACGAAGCTGGAATTCTCAAAGGAACTCGGCATTCCGCGTTCGACCTTTCAGGAATATCTGAAGGGGGACAAATGCCTGCGCTCGGATTCCATCGAGGAGCTTGCGAAAAGCCTCTCGATTTCACCGGCCCAGCTGATTTCAGGGCCGGAATACGCGGATGCACGCGGATTATTCAGCGCGGACGCGCTGCTTGCGGAGCTTCAGACGCTGCACCCGCGTGCACAGGAGCTTGCAAAGGAAGCTGTTTCGCTTTTACAGACCGCGTTTCGGATCTCAGCCGAGTGGGACAAGCTGGACACGCTTTCGGCAGACCCGGTCAGCGAGGTTCCGGAATCCGCTTACCGGTACGTGCTCTACGAGGCGCACGGCGCGGCAAGAATGCTTTATGCATACGGCATTCTGGGCCAGCAGTACCTGAGCGGCTGCTGGACGACCATTGCAATCACTGCGCCCTTTTCCAACAACCGTCCCGGCGTCGTCCGGCTGACAAAACTCTGTACCGATCAGCAGCTCGAACCCATCCACATACTCGACGTGATCCACGACTTTATGGATCTCGAAACCAGACCCTTTTGAACAACAAAACGGCGGCCGATCGGCCGCCGTTTTGCATGGAATTCAACAATTGCCTGCAAGCTGCGCAGAGGCGGACAGAGTTGCCCGCCCCACGTGCAGGTGAAAAGACTCCCTCAGAATACCACGACCAGCAGCATTTTGAACTGCTCCTGACCGTAGACGGCGTGGGGATGGCGCGCGGGCATGACGATGGACTCGCCCTCGTGCAGCTCGTATGGCACGCCGTCGATGGTGATGCGGCCCGTGCCGTCAAGGCAGGTGACGAACGCGTCGCCGCCGGATTCGTGGGTGCTGATCTCCTCGCCCTTGTCAAAGGCGAAGAGCGTCACACTCAGCGCGTCATTCTGCGCAAGGGTCTTGCTCACAACCTGACCGGGCTGATACGCGACCTGCTCTTTGAGCGTCAGAACCGTGGATTTTTCAATATTTTTAAGGCCGTACATACTGTTTCCTCCTGCTTATGATAGGATATGCTTATCATACCCGCTTTTTCGAAAATAAGCTGTCAGATTTCCAGCATAGTTAATTTTTTAATCCTGTTGCCTTTTTTGAGAATGTATGCTAAAATACTGGCATACGCGCCAGTTAAAGAAACTGCATCACAAGGGAGTACTCCCTTGTGCGGAGCAAAGCTCCGCACAAGCCGCCCTCTGACCCTGCGTTTTCTTCGGAGTCCGGGAAGCGCGAACACCGAAAGAGAGGATCAACTATGAAAAAACGACTGCTCAGCATCCTGCTCACCTTATGTATGGCGTTGAGCCTTTTGTCGGCCGTGGCCTTTGCCGAGGGCGGCAAGCCTGCCGGCGGGCTGGCAGAGATCTCCGAATATACAGGAAACGAGTGGAAGCTGACGCTTTTGGACAGCTCCCGCAGCGGCTTTGCTGTGACGACCACAGATCTTTCCGCGTACACCAGAGGCGGAACGGTAAAGATTGGCTATACCGGCGCTAAGACCGGCACAAACGAATACGTTTCCGCCATGATTTTGGACGCGGCAGGCAACCCGGCGTATTATGGCCGCAGCTCTGCCGCGCTCACGGACGAAAATGGCACGGCAGAGCTCACGATCCCGGCGCTTGCTGAGGGAACATATACGCTCAAGGTCTTCAACGAGCAGTACAACGGCGATAAAATGACCGACCTCGCCAGCGCGTTCGCAGACGTTACGCTGACGGTGGAGGAAGGAGTCGAAGAGCAGTTCACCCTTACCCCCGGCGGCAGATACTATTTTGACCTGTCGGCGATGGATATTCCCGGCACGGTGAACACCGGAAACATCTTTGGCGCGACTTCCTTGCCGGATACGACGCTGCACTATGTTCCCTTTACCTATGCGGGAACAGTGAACGCCTACAAACTCACGTCTGCGACGGCCACCACCGAGGAATATGCAGAGCAGAACAAATATGCCCATAGCCTGTTCGTGGCGGACTATGTCGTAACGCATACGATTAGCTGGGGTGGCCTGAATGACGAAGGTCTGATTTTCGGCAAAAATTATGCCAGCGGCGGCGTGGACTATACGCTGCGTGCGCCGTCCACGGGAAGTGACGATACAGGCTCGGGTGAGTCCCAACACGTCACGCCGTCAAATAATGAATGGGACAGGATACTGAACAAGAACAGCGGATATATCCAAAACTGGAATGAAATGTATTCGTGGGGACAGGATACTGTTTCTTTCGACGCGTCGGGCCGTGCGGTTCGCGGGTACAGTTCGGCCCGCTACTGGATCAGCAACTATGCTATGGACTTCAGCCCGCGCCTCGGTTTCCGCCCCGTCCTTGAAGTCCTGAACCCTGACACACTGGGCTCTGGCGGGATGAAGGCCGTTACCCTCGACCTTGGCGGCGGCAAGCTGGGCGGCAGCTCCGAGGATATTCAAATCATCGTGAAAAACGGCAGCGAGTTTACCGCGCCCGCGTCCGATGGTCTGAACCGCCCGGACGGAGATACAGGCAATTTCTTTATGTGGCGCGGAAGCAACGGTAAATTCTACGTTCCCGGTGACAGTGTTCCTGCTGATGTGACAGCACTGACAGTGCAGTGGACAGACCCGACCTATGCCGTCACACTGCACCCCAACGGCGGCACGATCAACAACGGCAATGTCACCGAATACATCTACGGTGTGGGCGCAACACTCCCGACAGCCGACGATATGACCTATACCGGCCACACGTTCAAGGGCTGGTATGATAACGAGAGTCTGACCGGCGATCCTGTGACGGCAATCGGCGGTACAGAAATGGGCAATAAGGAATACTGGGCGAAGTGGGAGATCAATCAGTATACCATCACCTTCGACACCGCCGGCGGCAGTGAAATTGCGCCCATCACGCAGGACTACGGCACAGCCATCACCGCGCCCGCCGACCCAACAAGAGAAGGCTATACCTTCACCGGTTGGGACACGGCAATTCCCGCGACCATGCCTGCGCATAATATGACGATCACGGCGCAGTGGACGGTCAATCAATACACCATCACCTTTGACACCGACGGCGGCAGTGAAGTCGCGCCCATCACGCAGGACTATGGCTCAGCCATCACTGCGCCCGCCGCCCCGACAAGAGAAGGCTATACCTTCACCGGTTGGGACAAGACGATCCCCGCGACCATGCCTGCCGGGGATATGACCATCACGGCGCAGTGGACGGTCAATCAATACACCATTACTTACGATCTGGACGGCGGCAAGGCAGAGGGCAACCCCGACACCTACACCGTCGAGACGGACGCCTTTACCCTCAAGAACCCCACACGCCCCGGCTACACCTTCACCGGCTGGAGCGGCACCGGCCTGACGGGCGAGGATAACCTGACCGTCACCATCCCGAAGGGCAGCACCGGCAACCGCAGCTATACCGCGCACTGGTCGCTGAATACCTACTCTATCACGTATGACCTGAACGGCGGTACTGCCTCCGGCAACCCGACGTCCTATACCGTGGAATCGGCAACAATCACGCTGAATCAGCCGACAAAGACCGGATACACGTTCACGGGCTGGAGCGGCACGGACCTGACGGGCGAAGACAACCTGACCGTCACGATTCCCGCAGGCAGCACCGGCGACCGCAGCTACACTGCACACTGGTCGCTGAATACCTACTCTATCACGTATGACCTGGACGGCGGTACGGCTTCCGGCAATCCGGACTTCTATACCGTGGAATCGTCGACCATTACCCTGAATCCGCCGACAAGAACCGGCTATACGTTTATCGGCTGGAGCGGAACTGATCTGTCTGGCAGCGACAACCTGACCGTCACCATCCCGGCGGGCAGCATCGGAAACCGCAGCTATATCGCGCACTGGTTGCTGAATACTTATTCCATTACCTATGATCTGGACGGCGGCACAGCGCTCGGCAACCCGGATTTCTACACCGTCGAATCGTCTGCAATCACGCTGAACGAGCCGACAAAGGCCGGATATGTCTTCACCGGCTGGAGCGGCACAGACCTGGTGGGCGAAGATAATCTGACTGTCACGATTCCGGCAGGCAGTATTGGCGACCGCCGCTATACGGCGCACTGGGAATTCGACCCGACGATTATCGCCGCGCTCAATCCCACGCCGAACGTGGACTTCCTCGACGTTTCCCGCGTCGACTGGTTCTATTACGATGTGCGCTACGTCTGCGAAAACGGCCTGATGAACGGCACGTCCCGCAACCGGTTCAGCCCCTACGGCACGGCGACGCGCGGTATGCTCGTGACGATCCTGTACCGCATGGAGAACGAGCCGAGGTGCTTCGGCAGCGCGGCGTTCTCGGATGTAAAGCCCGGCGCGTATTATGAAAAGGCAGTCGTCTGGGCCTCGCAGAACAACATCGTCAGCGGCTACACCGACGGAACCTTCCGCCCCGACGCGCCCGTCACGCGTGAACAGCTGGCCTCCATCCTCTACCGCTATACCCTCTATCGCGGACAGGATGTGAGCGCCGGTGAAACCACCAGCCTCACCGGCTATGGCGACGCACAGGCCGTGTCCAGTTACGCGCTGCCCGCCATGCGCTGGGCCTGCGGCACGGGCATCCTGCAAGGCGCAAACGGCAAGCTCAACCCCTCCGGCCTCGCCACCCGCGCCCAGCTCGCAGCCATGCTGCACCGGTATCTGACAAAATAATAGCACTGAACCACGCGGGCAGGCACAATTTGTGCCTGCCCGCATATTATTCACGAAACGTTCACAACTATCGCGTATACTGACAGAACCTGCGGCACAAAAACGCGTCTGTAGGATGACGCGGGATTTTCCAGCGTCAGAAAAAAGATTCCAAAGGAGTTCCAACATGAAAAAACTGATTGCGATGTTTCTGGCCGCTCTGACGGCACTTTCCCTGACAGCCTGCGCGGCAAAGTCTGGCGCGCAGCCGGACGCGTCGGAAATTCCCGACGCGCTGACCATCCTGAACACCGTCTGGGCAAGCTATTCCGAAGACGAAAAATTCCCTGCGGCGGGCGGCGATTATTCCGAAGACAACATGACCGATGGCCAGCCCGGAACGGTCGGTCTTGAAAACGCGTCCGACGTTGAATATCTGCTGAGCATCCCCGCATCCGTCGTCGCGATGGCGGACGACGGCGCGTCGCTGTTCCATATGATGAACGGCAACACCTTCACCTGCGGTGCGCTGCGCCTGACCGATGCGGGGAAGCTGGATGAGGCGGCAAAGGAAATCCTGGACTATATCATGGCTAAGCAGTGGATGTGCGGCTTCCCGGACAAGCTGATCGTCGTTTCGGTTGACAACTATCTGATCTCGTGCTTCGGCGCGGAGGATCTCGTCAACACCTTCCGCGACAAGCTGCAGGCCGCGTATTCTGGCGCTGTTGTCATCACTGACGAGCCGATCGTGGCGTGAAATAGTTAATTTATGTAAACCGAAAGGGCCGCCATGCTGTTTTCTAGTGTTCCGTTTCTGTTTTATTTTCTCCCCGCTGTCCTGCTTGTCTACTTTCTCGTACCCAAACGGGCGAAAAACGGCGTGCTGCTCCTGTCGAGCCTTGTGTTTTACGGCTGGGGTGAGCCGCGCTATCTGCCGGTCATGCTCGTCTCCATCCTGCAAGGCTATATTTTCGGACGGCTGATCGAGCGCTTCCGCGATACCAGGCGGGCGAAGCTGTTTCTGGTCCTGTCTGTTCTCCTGAGCCTCGGGACGCTTGCGTATTTCAAGTATGCCGATTTCATGATCGCAAACCTGAACGCGCTGACCGGGCTGTCCGCGCCGCTGCTGCGCCTTGCGCTCCCGGTCGGCATCAGCTTCTATACGTTCCAGATCCTGAGCTACACCGTGGACGTGTACCGCGGGACGGTCCCGGCGCAGCGGAATTTTATCGATCTTGCGGCATATATCGCCATGTTCCCGCAGCTGATCGCCGGGCCGATCGTCCGCTATTCCGATATCGCCGTGCAGCTGAAAACACGCGAACACAGCGTATCGGAGGCGGCCTCCGGCGCACGGCGCTTCATTCTGGGCCTTGCGAAAAAGATCCTGCTTGCCAATCTGCTCGGAGAGCTGGTGTCAAGCTTCCGCGCGTCCGCCGATTTGTCGGTCCTGTATTACTGGCTGGGCGCGATTGCGTTCACCCTGCAGATCTACTATGATTTCTCTGGCTACAGCGACATGGCCATCGGCCTTGGCCGGATTTTCGGCTTCCGGTTTCCGGAGAACTTCCAGTACCCCTATCTGTCCGGCAGCATCACGGAATTCTGGCGGCGCTGGCATATTTCGCTCGGCTCGTGGTTCCGCGATTATCTCTATATCCCGCTTGGCGGAAACCGGAAGGGGAGCGCCCGGCAGCTGCTGAATATCCTGCTCGTCTGGCTCGCGACCGGCCTGTGGCACGGCGCGGCGTGGAATTTTGTCCTGTGGGGGCTTCTGTACGCGGTTCTGCTCACGGCGGAAAAGCTGTTTTTGCTGCGTGGCCTTCAAAAGCTGCACGTGCTGAACCACGTCTATGTACTCCTGTTTGTGACGCTCGGCTTCGTGCTGTTTGATGCGTCCAGCGTGCAGGACGCCGCGCAGTCCATCCGCGCCATGTTCGGCGGCGGGGGCCTGCCGCTGGTCAGTGCGGAAAGCCTGTACGAGCTGCGCAGCTGCACTGTGCTGCTCCTGCTTGCCGTTGCCGGCGCAACGCCGCTGGCGAAAAGCCTGTGCGCAGCAGTCCAGCGCAGCCGAGCAGGAAAAACGGCTCTTGCGGTTCTGGAGCCGGTCGGTCTGACCGCGCTTCTGGCTGTCTGTACGGCCTTCTTGGTTGACGGCTCGTTCAATCCGTTCCTGTATTTCCGGTTTTAGAGGGGAGGCCCCATGGAAAAACAAAAGAATCTTGCAGTCGTCTGCCTGACGGCGGCGTTCCTGCTCGGATTTCTGGTCTGGAGCCTTCTGAAGCCGGATGATACGGTTTCGCAGAGTGAGCGCCGGAAGCTGGCGCAAAAGCCGGAGCTGACGGCCGCTTCTGTGCTGAACGGCACGTTTATGACGGATTTCGAATCCTATACGCTCGACCAGTTCCCGCTGCGCGACGGCTTCCGGCGGCTCAAGGCCGCTGTTCTGCTGGATATGCTGCGCGAAAAGGATAACAACGGCATCTATCTTGCAGACGGCTATGCCGCCAAGCTGGAATACCCGTTGAACGAAGCCTCTGTTCAACATGCCGCAGAGCGCTTCCGGACTATCTATGAAACGTACCTGTCCGGGACAGATGCCAGAATCTATGAAGCCGTAATCCCGGACAAGGGCGCGTTTCTTGCGCGGCAGAATGGCTATCCGTCGCTTGACTACAGTGCGTTTTCCGCGCTGCTTCAGAAGAATATGCCTTATGCGGAAGCAATCGACCTGATGCCAGTGCTGTCTCTGAACAGCTATTATCATACTGATCTGCACTGGAGACAAGAGGCGATTGTGCCGGTTGCAAGTCAATTAGCAGAAGCAATGGGTGTGAAACTGTCGGAGAAATATGATACGGTGACGGCTGACACGCCATTCTACGGCGTTTACTGCGGACAGTCGGCTCTGCCGCTTGCCCCGGATACGCTCCGCTATCTGACGAGCGAGACGCTTCTCGGCTGTACCGTCTACGATTATGAAACGGACAGCACCGGGCCGGTCTATGATCTGCCCGCGCTGGAAGGGGAGGACCCGTACTCCGTGTTCCTCTCCGGCTCAAAATCCCTGCTCACGATCACGAACCCCAGTGCGGATACGGACCGCGAGCTTGTGATCTTCCGCGATTCGTTTGCAAGCAGCCTTGCGCCGCTTCTGACCAGCGCCTATGCGAAGATCACACTGGTCGATATCCGCTATGTGCAGCCGGAGCGGCTTGGCCGCTGGCTGACGTTCGATTCACAGGATGTCCTGTTCCTCTACAGCGTCTCCGTTCTCAATCACAGCGAAACCCTCAAATAAAAAACGCCCGGCGGCCAGTCATGGACGCCGGGCGTTTTGCGTGCAGTTCTGCAAAAACTCCTGCATAAAATGCGTTATGTCAACAATATCCGTGCGTTATGTCGTGAAAGTTCTTCGTTTTTCGCCCCTGAAAGATACTGGCAAAAAGACGTGTATTTGTCGAAATATGTGGGAAATTTGCGTGTTGACAAATCTGTTGACAGTGTGAATAACTTTTTGCGGCTTCTATTTCAAAAAAATTATGGTGAACCTTGTGCTTTATGGCTCCGGCATGGCGGACAGCATCTGTTCCAAAACGGGCAGATGCGAACCGCTCAAGGGCGTCAGCGGCAAACGCGGCAGACCGGCCGGAATGCCCTCCAGCGCCAGCGCCTGCTTCACGGGAATCGGGTTGACCTCGCAGAAAAGCGCGTCTACAAGCCCCATCAGCGCCGTCTGGATCCGTCCCGCCTGCGCGTAATCGCCAGTCTGACAGGCGCGGACCATCTGCAGCGTCAGCTTAGGCCGCACATTGGACAAAACGGAGATCGCACCCCTCGCGCCGACCGCCATCAGCGGTACGGTCAGATCGTCGTTTCCGCTCCAGAGCGGAAGCTCCTCCGCGCAGGCGTCCAGAATGCGCATGGCCTTCGGGACGCTGCCGCTGGCCTCCTTGATCCCGCCGATGTTCGGATGCGCGCAGAGCGCACGGCACGTCTCGACCGAGACGTCCACGCCCGTGCGGCTCGGCACGTTGTAGACGATCACGGGGCAGGGGACGGTGTCGGCTGCCGCGGTATAATGCGCGATCAGCCCTGCCTGCGTACACTTGTTGTAATAGGGTGTCACCAGCAGCACGGCGTCCACGCCCATAGACGCAGCGACACGGCTCAACTGCAAGGTGTGAGCCGTGTCGTTTGTACCGGTTCCGGCGATGATTTTGCATCGTCCGGCGCAGTATTTGACTGTGTGCGCGATCAGCGCAAGCTTTTCGTTGTCCGTCATGGTGGAGGCCTCTCCGGTCGTTCCGCAGACGACGACCGCGTCGACGCCTGCGGCAAGCTGCAGATCCAGCAGCTGATTCATGACGGCAAAATCGACCGTACCCTGCTTGAACGGCGTAACGAGCGCAGTCGCGACGCCTTCAAAAACGGGCTTTTTCAAAGAATCGCTCCCTTCGGGATCATTTCCTTGTGATATATCCTTCCGCGCAAAGCAGTTCCGCCAGCAAAACAGCGCCGCCGGCTGCTCCGCGCAGGGTATTATGAGACAGGCAGACGAATTTGTAATCGTACTGCGTATCGGGGCGCAGACGGCCGATGGAGACGGCCATACCGCCCTCAAGCATACGGTCGAGCTTCGTCTGCGGACGGTCGGCTTCCTCAAAGTAATGCAGGAACTGCCTGGGAGCCGACGGCAGCTTCAATTCCTGTGCGCGGCCCGAAAACGCTGCCCAGTCTGCCTTGATCTGCTCCAGCGACGGCTTCTCGCCCTTGAACGAAACGAAGCACGCCGCCATATGACCGTCTGAAACAGGCACGCGCAGACACTGCGCGGTGATGTTGGGTTCCGCCGCATTGACGATCTTATCGCCCTCGATATGGCCCCAGAGCTTCATCGGCTCCTGCTCGGACTTTTCCTCCTCGCCGCCGATATAGGGGATCACGTTGTCGATCATTTCCGGCCATGTCTCAAATGTTCTGCCTGCGCCGGAAATTAGCAGAAGCAATGGGTGTGAAACTGTCGGAGAAATATGATACGGTGACGGCTG
>JABLTS010015654.1_pt1 | contig 10770 bp, 9 predicted proteins | sample 7160081 | NCBI WGS metagenome assembly JABLTS01 (sample SAMN14651231, study PRJNA627086) | human gut metagenome | isolation source: feces | host: Homo sapiens
AAATACTAAGCGAAGTAAGTTTCCATATGGATTGTTAATAATTGTTTTGCTAATTATGGTGTTTAATGGAGTTTTTTATATGTTTAGCAAGAGGATATTAGCATCTGTACTTAGTGTTGGAGAAGTTAAGATGAAGTCTGAAGCAGTAAGAATTATAAATGAAGAAAGTGTTAAGGTTTTTTCTGAGGATTTTAATTATGAGGATATTATAAACATAGAAAAAGATAGTGAAGGAAATATAACTATGGTAAGAGCAGATACTGTTAAACAAAATTATTTAGCATCTCAAGTCGTATTAAATTGTGATGAAAAATTATCTGAACTTGGTGATTTGGGGGTTAAAATACCATTAGGGTATTTAACTAATAATATTATGTTTTATAATATAGGACCTAAAATTACAGTGAAAATGCAACAAGTAGGTAATATAACAACATCATATGAATCAGAGTTTGAAAGCGCTGGAATTAACCAAACAAGACATAAAATTTATTTAAATGTAGAAGCGAAAATGAGAATTGTTGTACCGTTTCATAGTGATGAAATAGAAGTTACAACTCAGATTCCAGTTTCTGATACTATAATAGTAGGGAAAATACCAGATACAGCAATAAATATGAATGGATCTAATTAATTTAAAAAAGTGGTGAAAGCCACTTTTTTATTTTTATAAAATATAAATATGTTTAATTATATAAGGTTTACTATGTAAATGGATATAATTTAATTACACTATAACTTCAATGTTTTATTAATTATCTTATTAAATACCAAATTGCTTTAATATAAAGTATGACATATAATTTAAATATAAATAATATGGAAATAAAAAGGAGAATTAAAAATATGAATATAGCATGGATTGGAACAGGCGTTATGGGAAGTTCTATGGCAAAAAACTTAGCAGAAAATGGGTATAATGTTTATGCATTTAGTAGAACACTTTCTAAATGTGAGCCTTTAAAAGAATTTGGGATTACAGTTACTAGTACTATTAAAGAATGTGTAGAAAACGCAGATGTTGTATTTACTATCGTAGGATATCCAAAGGATGTTGAAGAAGTGTATTTAGGGGAAGAAGGCATATTCAAATATGCAAAAGAAGGTACATATTTAATAGATATGACAACTTCATCTCCTTTATTAGCTAAGAAGATATATGATTTAGGTAAGAAATTTAATGTTTTAGATGCACCTGTTTCTGGTGGAGATATTGGAGCAAAAAATGCAACTTTATCAATAATGGTTGGTGGAGACAAAAAAGATTTTCATTCTATGTATAGCTTATTTGAGTGTTTAGGTAAAAATATAATATATCTTGGAGAAATAGGAAGTGGACAAAATTGTAAAGCATGCAATCAAATTGCTATAGCAGGGACAGTTGCGGCTGTAGCTGAATCAATTATTTATGCAAAAAAAGTAGGACTTGATACAAAAACTGTTTTAGATGCTATATCTAAAGGAGCAGCAGGAAGTTGGCAAATGCAAAATAATGGATATAAAATGATTGAAAAAGATTATGCACCAGGATTTTTTAATAAGCATTTTATAAAAGATATGAAAATTGCTAAGGAGGTAATGGATGAAAAGGGAGAAGAGCTTCCTATACTTAACAAAGTACTTGAGATGTATGAAGAATTAGCTAAAGATGGATTTGAGGATATGGGGACTCAAAGTATTATTGAAAAATATTTATAAATAAGGTTTAATAGAAAAATAATATAAACAGTTGAGGAGGACATAAAGTGATTGAAGTAGGAATAATAGGAGAGGCTAAAGATATTGTTAGTGAAAATAATATTGCTAAGACTTTAAGAAGTGGAGAGTTAATGGTATATGCTACTCCTGCAATGATTGCGCTTATGGAAGAGGCAGCTTATAAAAGCATTCAAGGTGAATTAGAAGAAGGAAAAGGTAGTGTTGGAACACTAATGAATGTAAAACATCTTGCTAGTACACCAATTGGAATGAATGTAACTGCAAAAAGTGAATTAATTGAAGTTGATAGAAGAAGGCTTGTATTTAAGGTCGAAGCTTTTGATGAACGTGATAAAATTGGTGAAGGTATCCATGAACGTTTTATAATTGACAATGAAAGTTTTCAAAATAAAACAGATAATAAATAATTTTTATTAAAATAAAAGCTAGTGAAGGCATTGTAATCACTAGCTTTAACTATGTTTATTAATTATTTGCTTTCCCAATTAAATACATAAGGAACATTTCTATAGTAACCTTCGTAGTCTAATCCGTAACCAACTACAAATAAATCTTCTATTTCAAAACAACAATAATCAGGTTTTAAATCAACTTTTCTTCTAGAAGGTTTATCAAGTAAAACACAAGTTTTAACAGATTTAGCACCTAATTTCTTTACATGGTTTATAACAAACTCCATTGTATATCCAGTATCCATGATATCATCAACTATTATTACATCAAGGCCTTCAATATTATCTGGAATATCATTTACAACAGTTACAGTACCAGTACTAGTTTCACCATGACCATAACTAGAAGTTGTCATGAATCCAACTTTTGCTTTTAAATCTAAAGCTTTAAAGATATCAGCTCCAAAAACAAAGCTTCCTCTTAATAAAGGTAATATATAAACTTCCTTACCTTCATAGTCTTTTGTTATTTCTTCACCTAGTTCTTTTACTCTAGCTTTGATTTGTTCTTCAGAGAAAAGAATATTACGTTTTTTATCTTCCATGTTAAAACCCTCCATTACGATATAATTACTATATTATTATATGAAAAAAACTATTCTAATAATCAGATATTAAAAAGAAACTAAAAAATATATATCTTTTTAGACAATATTTTTAATAATAATATAAATTTTAACAAGTTTTTATACGTTTTGCAACTCAAAATTTGATAACTATTAAAGGATAGAATTATTTACATTTAAATTAGAATAAGATAAAATATAGTGAAATATGGAATTGAATAAAATTTCATGAAAAATTATATGTTTACATATCATAGGGCAAAATATTAATGAGTTTGTTAAAGTGATATATAAACAATGTTTAAATTGAGGTGAAAATATGATATATGGAAATATAGATGGAGTAAAAAAATCTGCTATAGAAGAATTAGATAGATTATATAAAGTAAAATGCCCGAAGGATGAAGTTTGCTCAAGGGAAATAATCGAAGTTATTTCTAGAGTATCAGCATTTATTGAAAGAGAAGTAAGTGTTGCTATTGATAGAAGGGGAAACATAAAATCTATAGCCATTGGTGATTCAACATCTGTTGAAATTGAAGCTTTAGATATTCGTGAAAAGAGATTAGCAGGAGTAAGAATTATTCATACACATCCAAATGGAATGAGTAATTTGTCTGCACTAGATATAAGTGCATTAATTAAATTAAAGCTGGATGCTATTGTAGCAATTGGAATTTATGAAGATAAAATTTTAGATTGCTCATTAGGAATGCTTACAGTTACAGATGATAAATTAGATTATGAGGAAATTGGTAATATATCTTTAGAGGAAATTACAAAAATTCATATTTTAAATAAAATAAGCTATATTGATTCTTTAGTAAAAGAAAAAGAAATAATTGAAGATGATGAAGAAAAGGCAATCTTAGTTGGTTCTGATACAAGAGAAAGTTTAGAAGAACTTAAGGAATTAACAAAAGCTTGTGATATACCAGTGCTAGAAAGTGTATATCAAAGCAGAAGTAAAATTGATGCAGCATTTTATATTGGAAGAGGAAAGGTTCTTGAAATTGCCCAATTAAGACAAAAGTTAAGAGCTAATGTAGTTATTTTTGATGATGAATTATCAGGATCACAGGTAAGAAACTTAGAAGCTGCAATTGGAGCTAAAGTAATTGATAGAACAACGCTTATACTAGAAATATTTGCAAGAAGAGCAAAGTCTAGAGAAGCTAAGATTCAAGTTGAACTTGCTCAGTTAAAATATAGAATGAGTAGACTTCAAGGTTTAGGTACTATAATGTCAAGAACTGGTGGAGGTATTGGTACTAAAGGACCTGGTGAAAAGAAGTTAGAAACTGATAGAAGACATATAAAAGAACAAATATATGATTTAAATGATGAATTAAAGAAAATCAAAAAGATAAGAGAAACTCAAAGGGAGAAAAGAAATAAGGAAAGTATCCCAAAGGTATCTTTAGTTGGATATACAAATGCAGGAAAATCAACATTAAGAAATGCTCTTTGTGATGTAGCAGCTCAAAAGGAAGTTGTAGGCAAAGAAAAAGTCTTTGAAGCAGATATGTTGTTTGCTACATTAGATATAACTACTAGAGCAATAGTTCTTAAAAATAAGGGAGTAATTACGTTAACTGATACAGTTGGTTTTGTAAGAAAACTTCCTCATGATTTAGTAGAGGCATTTAAATCAACATTAGAAGAAGTTATATATTCTGATCTTTTATGTCATGTTGTTGATACATCAAGCGACACAGCTTTAGAGCAAATTAGAGCAGTTGAAGAAGTTTTAGCTGAATTAGGAGCTAAGGATAAGAAAACATTATTAGTTTTAAATAAAATTGATAAGGCTACAGAAGAGCAGATAGAAGCAATTAAAGAAGCAACTGCAGAATATGATACAATAGAAATTTCAGCAAGAGAAGGTATTAATTTAGAAGAATTATTAATGCTTATTGAAGAAAATCTTCCTTATAAAATGAAGAAGTGTGAGTATTTAATACCATACGATAGAAGTGACATGAATTCTTTTCTTCATAGAAATGGAAGAGTTTTAGAAGAAGAATATAGAGATGATGGTACTTTTATGATTGTTGAAGTTGATGACGAAAGTTATAATAAATCAAAGGATTACATCATAAATATAATAATGTAATAGTTAATAAGAGATTACTTAAGATTAAAAGATTCTTAGTTTTAGTATAAGTGTCCATAAATAGGAGTTCAATAATATACTAAAGATGAGGTGAGATTATCCATGTTTGTAACAATGAGATAAATAAATTTTAAGTAGTCTCTTTTTAACATAGGTCCTAATATTGTTATTTTAAAAATATTAATTATTTTAATAGTACTAAATTTCAAAAATCCATTCATAGGTACTTAAAGGAATAATTAATATTTAACAATATTAGGGCCATCTTTTATATTAATTAATTTTATAATGAAGTTAGTAAATTATGGAGGGTTTTACATGTTTAATGGAACTATGATGCAATATTTTGAGTGGTTCTTACTGCCAAAATGTAAATTGTGGAATGAAGCATTAAATGAAGCAGAAAATTTGAGAGAGTTAGGAATAACTGCATTATGGCTTCCGCCTGCATATAAAGGTATTGGTGGAATATATGATGTTGGATATGGGGCATATGACTTATATGATTTAGGAGAGTTTAATCAAAAGGGAACAGTTGAAACAAAGTATGGAAGTAAGGATGAATATCTACAGGCCATTAAAAAGTTAAAAGAAAATAATATTCAATGCTATGCTGATATTGTTGTAAATCATAAAATGGGTGGAGATGATGTTGAAGAAGTTGAAGCAAGTGAAGAGGAGTTTTTTAATAGGAATATACCAGTTAGTGGAGCAAAAATTATTAAAGCTTGGACAAGGTTTAATTTCCCGGGAAGAAATAATAAGTATTCGTCTTTTAAATGGGATTGGAATGATTTTGATGGAATTGATTATGATGATAAAACAAAAAGAAATAGTATATATAAGTTTTTAAGCAAAGAATGGAATAAGTATGTTGATAATGAAAATGGAAATTATGACTATTTAATGGGCGCAGATTTAGATTTTTCAAATAGAGAGGTTATAGAAGAATTAAAATCTTGGGGCAAATGGTATTTAGAGTTTACTGGTGTTGATGGATTTCGATTAGATGCAGTTAAACATATTAGTTATGATTTTTTTGTTAATTGGCTTACGTATTTAAGAAAAGAAAGTGGAAAAGAATTATTTGCTGTGGGTGAATATTGGCATTCAAATGTAGATGTTTTATTAAATTATATAAAAAATACTAAAAATGTAATGTCCTTATTTGATGTCCCTTTACATTTTAATTTTTATGAGGCCTCAAGGAGTAATGGGGATTTTGATATGAGAAATATTTTTAAAGGAACACTTGTCGAGAGAAATTCAACAAAGGCAGTAACATTTGTTGATAATCATGATACGCAAATAGGTAGTTCTTTGCAATCTTGGGTAGAACCTTGGTTTAAGCCAATTGCATATTCACTAATATTATTAAGAATTGAAGGATATCCTTGTGTATTTTATGGAGATTATTATGGGATTCCAAGTTCTGCGTATTATGGAATTGGAAAATGTTTGGATATTTTATTGAAGATTAGGAAAAACTTAAGTTATGGAGAACAGCATGATTATTTTAATGATAAAAATTTAATTGGATGGACCAGAGAGGGAATAGATGAGGTTGAAAACTCAGGATTGGCAGTTTTGCTTACTAATAGATTAGGTGGAGAAAAGAAAATGTATATTAGTAAAAAATATGCCGGTGAAAAGTTTATTGATGCACTAGGGGGAAGTGATGAAGAAGTTTTAATTGATAATGATGGATATGGTAATTTTAAAGTTAAAAATGGAAGTGTAGCAGTTTGGATTATGAAGAAATTTACATTATAGTATGATATACTATAATGTATAGGAAAATTTAGGAGGTAAATTATTAATGAGGGTAAATTTAAAACGCTTTATACTATTTGCTATTGGATTTTTATTAGTAAGCAGTTTTTCATTTAGTGTTTATGCAGATACTTTAGATAGCGCATCAAATAAGTTTTTTACAAATAATAATATTAATGAAACATTAGATGCACAATCTGACGTATATGCAATAGGAAATAATCTAAAGTTTGCAGGGAAGGTTGAAGCAGATATTCTTGCAGCTGGAAATAACATTACTATTGAAACAGAAAGTGTAGGGGGAAGTATTAGAGTTGCTGGAGCAACAATATTAATTAATTCAAATGTAGAAAGAAATATAAATGCTGCCGCAGCTAGTGTTGAAATAAAAGAGGGAACAAAAGCAAAAGGTATATATGTAGCAAGTGGAGATGTAAATTTTAATGGAGAAGCAGAAGATTTATTTGTTAATGCTGATACAGTTACAATAAATGGAACAGTTACTGGTAACGTAAAAGTTAATTGTAGCAAATTAATAATTGGTGAAAATGCAAGGGTAGATGGAACATTTGAAGTAAGAGGAGAAGAAGAACCTATTATATTAGGGGATTTTGATAGTAGTAAAATTACCTTTGATAAAATAATCACTGATTATGACAATGAAAGTTTATTTGCTGGAATTAATATTGCAGGGAAAATTATAAGTCTTATAACTGCAATAATTTTTTGTATATTAATAACTTTATTTTGTAGTAGGTATAACAATAGAGCTTGTGAAAAACTAGAGCATAGAGGTTGGTTACCATTCTTAATTGGATTTGCAACTTTAATTGTTTTACCGATAGCTGCAGTTTTATTATGTATTACAATTGTTGGAATTCCTATTTCTGTAATAAGTTTAATTATTTATGGAATACTTATATATTTAGCACCAGTGTTTACAGGTATAATACTTGGTAGATTTATATTAAAAAATATGAATGAATATCTTTCAGCAATTATATTTACTTTAATTGTAAAGATAATTACATTTATACCTTATGTTGGTGGGATTTCACTATTCATTTGTGTTTTACTATCATTAGGTGTATTTATTCAAAATACATTTGAGGCTATTAATGATAAATAGTTAGTTAAGTTAAATAGTTGGTTGTATCAGATAAGTTTACATTTTGATACAACCTTTTTATTTGACCTAGGATATTAAATTTTTTATAATAAATTGTATGAGTACGATTTGAGGTATTAATTTATTGGGGGATAATATGGAAAAGTATAGTATTGATTTTAATGATTATGAACCTAAATATGTTCAAATAGCAGAAAATATTAAAAAATTGATTAATTCTAGAATTATTAAAGATGGAGATAAACTTCCTCCTATAAGAGAATTATCTAAAGCTTTAAAGGTTAATAATGTAACAGTGGTAAATTGTTATAATAAGCTTGTTTCTGAAGGCTATGCATATCAAAAGATGGGGTCAGGAACATTTGCAAAAAAGAGAGAAATTGTAGATTATTTTAAGAAAGAGTATTCTAAGGAAATAAAGTTGATAAAAAATAAATATGATAGCAATATTATAGATTTTACTGGAGAAAGTTCAAGAATAGTTAATTTCCCAATAAATAAATTTAAAAAAGTTATTAATGAAGTTTTAGATAGAGATGGAGCAGAAGCTTTGATTAAAGAAGAAGCTTTTGGATATTCACAGTTAAGAAGCACAATTAATGAAGTATTTTGGGATAATTCTTTAAATGTTGAAGATTTATTAATTGTATCAGGGGCTCAGCAAGGAATAGATATTGCATCTAAGGCCATTTTAAATATTAATGATAATGTTATTGTTGAAAAGCCAACTTATGCTGGTGCATTATCTGTATTTAAGTTTAGAAGAGCTAATGTATTTGAAATACCAATTGAGGAAGATGGTATAAATATTAAAAAATTTGAAGAAGTCCTTAAGAAAAATAAAATAAAATGTTTCTATACTATGAGTTATTTTCAAAATCCAACAGGTATTAGTTATAGTAAAGAAAAAAAACTTAAAATTTTAGAGTTAGCTAATAAATATGATTTTTATATAATAGAAGATGATTATTTATCAGAATTAATATTTGATGAGAATATAAAGCATGAACCTTTCAGAGTTTTAGATACTAATGATAGGGTTATTTATATAAAGAGTTTTTCGAAAATATTTTTGCCTGGAATAAGACTTGGTTATATAATATGTCCAGAGGAATTTAGAGAAAGTATTCAAAATTCTAAAATTAATACAGATATAGCAACATCTACACTAATGCAAAGAGCATTAGAGATGTATATTAAAGAAGGCTATTGGATTGGATATATAGATGATTTAAAAAATGGTTATATAAAAAGATATGAATTAATGAAAAAGCTATTAAATGAAAAACTTAAGGATTATGTAGCATTTATGGATCCAAGGGGAGGATTAAGTTTTTATTTAAATATAAAAAATAAAAATATACAATCAAAAGAATTATTTTATAAATTAAAGGAAAAAGGTGTTTATATTACTCCAGGAACAATATTTTATAGGGGATTAAATTTGGGAGAAAGTTATTTTAAGATAGGCTTTTCTCAAGTTAATGAAGATGAAATATTAAGGGGAATTGACATTATTAAGGAGGAATTACAACAGTGGCATATATAACGATTAGGGAATATGGTGAAGATAGTTTTATCGAAAAAAAATCAGAGTTTATTGGATATGCTAAAAGGGTAGAAAATGAGGAAGAAGCAAAAGCTTTCGTAGCAGAAATAAAGTCAAAGCATAAACAAGCAAGACATAATTGCTGGGCATATGTTATAGGCGAAAATATGGGAATACAAAGATATAGTGATGATGGAGAACCACAAGGAACAGCAGGTATTCCAATATTAGAGGTTATGAAGAAGTCTGATATAACAGATTGTGCAGTAGTTGTAACAAGATATTTTGGTGGAATATTACTTGGTGCAGGGGGGCTTACTAGGGCATATACAAAAGGAGCATCTATAGCATTAAAAGCCGGTGGAGTTGTTGAGAAAGTTCAAGGTGTAAAAGTATCTCTACATTTAGATTATGATATGATAGGTAAAGTACAGTATTTCTGTGGTCAAAACAATTGGCATATTGAAGATACTGAATATACTGATAAGGTTATAGTTCATATTTTGGCAGAAGTTTCAGTTGCAGATGAAATTGAAAAAGAAGCAATTGAAGCAAGTAATGGAAAGATTATTGTTGAAAAGAGTGAAAAAGATATTTATTTTAAGGAAGAAAATAGATTATTTAAAATTTTATAATTCATATATTTACACAAAAATTGTTTAATATTTTTCATTATGATATAATAAAAAAGATTTTTAGATTATTTTAAGATTTAGGAGGATGAAATAATGTCAGGACATTCAAAATGGCATAATATACAAAACAAAAAAGGTAAAGCAGCTGCTAAAAGAGGGAAGATCTTTACTAAGATAGGTAGAGAGTTAATGATAGCTGTTAAAAATGGAGGACCAGATCCTGATAACAACCCTAAATTAAGAGATGCAATAGCAAAAGCAAAGGCAGCTAATATGCCAAATGATACAGTACAAAGATCAATAAAGAAAGCTTCAGGAGAGTTATCAGCAGTTGATTATGAAAGAATCGTTTATGAAGGATATGGACCATCAGGAGTTGCTGTTATTGTTGATACTTTAACTGATAATAAGAATAGATCAGCAGGAAATGTAAGAAGTGCTTTCACTAAAGGTGGTGGAAACATGGGAACTACAGGATGTGTAGGATTTATGTTCCAAGAAAAAGGTGAAATTGTTATAGAAAAGGGAGACCTTGATGAAGAAGAATTAATGATGATGGCATTAGATGCTGGAGCTGAAGACTTCAATAGTGATGAAGAAGAAGTATTCATAATCACAACTGCACCAGAAGATTTTGGTACAGTAAGAGAAGCTTTAGAAGCTGAAGGATTAGAATTCTTAGAAGCAGCAGTTAAAATGATTCCAGATACATATACTGAAATTGATGAAGATGCAGCTAAGAAATTCCAAAAGATGTTAGATTTACTGGAAGATGATGATGCCGGTCAAGAAGGTTACCACAAGGCTGAATTCCCAGAAGGATGGGATGAG
>JABLTS010130829.1_pt1 | contig 10749 bp, 10 predicted proteins | sample 7160081 | NCBI WGS metagenome assembly JABLTS01 (sample SAMN14651231, study PRJNA627086) | human gut metagenome | isolation source: feces | host: Homo sapiens
GAGATTGACTCGCTAGCTCAGCTGGTAGAGCACAACACTTTTAATGTTGGGGTCATGGGTTCGAGCCCCATGCGAGTCACATAACGAAAAGGACTTTACTTCGGTAAAGTCCTTTTTGTTTTATGATATCGTTTGTTTGATGTACGCTCTTATTTGATGATTCTGCCTGATTATCCTACGCGTTTAGTCGTCTTGCTTACTCATTATTCCTGCGTTTGGTCATCTTGCTTACTTGTAAAAAAGAAAGCTGGTACGTGCTCATATTCTTATATAATAATTAGGTACGCGCACGTACGCGTACCTTTGTTATATAAGTATTAACTATTCTTCTTCGACTTGACACCGCTACCCTTGGTCAAGGTCAAGGTGGAGCGTTGAAGTTTCTTGCTGCCATGGTCGAAAACTACAGCGGGATTCATGCGGCGGCCATGGAAGGAGATTTCGAAATGAAGATGTTCTGTCGTTGCCCTACCTGTACGGCCGGTAAGACCAATGACCTGACCAGCCTTCACCTTATCGCCGCGCTTGACAAAGTTTTTGGACTGATGGCTATACAAGGTCTCAAAACCATAAGCATGCTTGATACGTATACAGTTACCATAACCATAGAAAGGCCCCGAAGCCACTACAGTACCATCGAAAGCTGCTAAAATTTTATCGTTGGGACGAGTCTTGAGGTCTACACCAGAATGGCGGCGCCTGCCACCGTAAGGACTGATCACCTTGCTGCCTGGCAGTGGATAAGCCCAATGAGATGCAGAGATCTTCTCTAAATCCAACTTAAAAGTATTAGACTTCTGGAAGGGATCGGCCTCCTCTTCCGGATCGAGAGTAAACTCCCTGTCCTTTTTGTCAGAAGAAGACACCTTGCCTCCCAAGACTGTCACACTGATACGGTTGCCCGTCTTGCGAAACTGCATGGTCTGACGACGCAGCCTGTGACTTTTCAACTCTATCACTGTCTCAGGATTGATGCGGGCTCCGTTTACCATAACAGAAAACTCACAAAACACGTCTGATCCCTTTCCTCCGACAATAGCTATGGTCTGTCCAGCCTCAACGCCCTGTCCCACCTTCACCAGGTTTTCGGCATTGAAAGCATAAACTGTCTCTAAACCGTTATCGTGACGGATTACAATAACATTACCATAATTTACTGTCTTGCGGGAAAGGCGCACATAACCATTAAACATCGCCTTGACGGCATCGCCCTTCTTGGTCTCTATATGCAGGATGCTATTATTATTCTCCAACGTAGCCTTACCCACTGGAAGAGGAAAAGAATACTCCTTCTCCCGAAAGTTCTCAAAGTCTACATTGAAAGCATTGCTCCGTTCAAAAAGTCCTGGCGTGGCAATACTTATCTGTTGCTGTTCGGCAGCAGTAAACTGATTTTTGCCTGGCATGAAAGACGAAACGATGAAGAAGCCACAGCATAATAAGGCCGCAACCATCGTTGCCGCATAAATATGACTAAGTTTATTGATTAGGTTCTTGTACATGACTGTTTTATAGAAATTAGAAAAGTATGATTCCGGTGAAGATTCTTCCAGACTGAATGCCCAACCTACGGGCAGAGAAGAAATCATCACTGTGCTGATAGGTGCAAATACCTGACTGATGGATATGGACAGCAGGAATGCCCGACTCTTGTAATAAAAGTGAATTGCAAAGAGGTAAATCGATGTGCCACTTCATGGGCTGATCCACATTTCCCTCTTTCTTCATGTTAGGACGCTGGTCGGCAATAGCAGGCATATCAAAACCGCCCTGCACGAACTCCTCATAAACCTCATCGCCTACCTCAAAAGCTTCTTTGGATATACCTGGACCAATGACAGCCTTCAATTCTGAGGGACGTGTGTGAAAAGAGGTGCACATCATCTCAATGGTTTTCTGCACTATACGCTGTACGGTGCCTCGCCATCCGGCATGAATAGCAGCCATGGCATGATGAACCTCATCATAAAGAAGCACAGGAATGCAGTCGGCAGTAGAAACACCTATGCACACACCCCGCAGGTCGGTAATCAGCGCATCGACTCCTTCGAGAATCATCTTGCGGACAGGCTCAGGTTTTGAGAAAAACTCCCCATCAACCCTTCGCACTTCTATGCCATGCACCTGATGAGGCATGACGATATGGTCGGCAGACACACCTAAGCGTTCTGCCAAAAGGCGACGGTTCTCCCAAATATGTTCGGAAGAATCGCCACAATACTCATTGATATTGAATTCGCTATAGTTGCCCAAGCTCACTCCGTCTTTTCGCATGGTAGAGAAAGCCAGGACTCCTTCAGCAACAGTATATTCTTTCAGCATCTGCAGAGAATTTTTACTCGTATTCAAAGTCATCGAGGTCGTCGACATCCTCTATCTCCGACTCATCGATATACTCTACAATATCCTCGCCTTCGGCAGCCAACTCCTGCTGGAACCGGCTCATATCCTTATCACGATGCACGAGAGTTTCTTCAGAGGTAATCTCCTGGAGCTTGTTACTCTCCGAATTGAGTTCATGCCAAAGCACATCCTTCAACTCCTGGATACCCTGTCCGGTAACCGAGGATATGAAGACTACCGGCAAATCGTCAGGCAGGTTTTCCTTCAGCATCTCTATCAACTCCTCATCGAGCAAATCGCATTTGGTAACAGCCAGCACGCGATGTTTGTCAAGCATCTCTGGATTGAAGTTTCTCAACTCGCCAAGAAGCACTTCGTATTCCTTCTTGATATCATCGGTATCACCTGGCACCATGAAGAGCAAGAGTGAGTTGCGCTCTATGTGGCGCAGGAATCGCAATCCCAGGCCTTTACCCTCGCTGGCACCCTCGATGATACCAGGAATGTCGGCCATCACAAAGGACTGATGGTCGCGATAATCGACAATTCCCAAAGAAGGCTCAAGGGTGGTAAACGGATAGTTGGCTATCTTGGGACGGGCACTGGAGACCGAAGACAGCAGGGTGGACTTGCCCGCATTGGGGAATCCCACCAATCCGACATCTGCCAGGAGTTTCAGCTCCATGATAATAGTCATCTCCTGCATAGGCTCGCCTGGCTGTGCATAACGGGGAGCCTGGTTGGTAGAAGTGCGGAACTGGAAGTTTCCCAATCCTCCACGACCACCTTTCAGCAGCAACACCTCTTGTCCATCGTATGTAACGTCGCACACGTACTTTCCTGTTTCGGCGTTATATACCACGGTTCCACAAGGCACATCAATATAGATGTCCTTGCCATCGGTTCCATGACACTTGTCTCGTCCACCATTGCCTCCATGTTCGGCAAAGAAGTGACGCTGGTACTTTAAGTGCAATAAAGTCCAGTAATTATGATTTCCACGCAGATAAATGCTTCCTCCGCGTCCGCCGTCACCACCGTCAGGACCACCATTGGGTTGGTACTTTACGTGGCGCAGGTGCATGGAGCCCTTGCCACCCTTACCAGAGCGGCAGTTAATTTTTACGTAGTCTACGAAATTGGATTCAGCCATTTTAATGTCTTATGTTTAATGTTTAGTAAAAAATATCTTGCTATCTTGAGGCTGGCAAAAGGGCAAATGTGTAATGTCGAACATTTACTGAAGCATGACCTCGATGGCACAAGCCTTACTAAACATTAAACATTACACATCAAACCTTATATCTTAGAGATTGTCAATGACATTACAAACACGAGCGAAGATCTCGTCTACAGTACCCAAGCCCTCGATGTGGTGATGGATACCTTCCTTCTCATACCAGTCGATGAGTGGAGAAGTCTGTGTGTGGTAAACATTCAAGCGCTTCTTGATAGTTTCCTCATTGTCGTCAGAACGACCACTCTCCTTACCACGGTTGATAAGACGTGCCATCAACTCATCCTCAGGAACAGAAAGTTCAATCATGGCAGCCACCTTATGACCACGCTCTGCCAACATCTTCTTCAAAGCCTCAGCTTGTGGAATAGTACGTGGGAAACCATCAAAGATGACACCCTTGTGCTCCTTACCGAAGCTGTCGTACACACTTGCCAGGATATCAATCATCAACTCATCAGGAATCAACTGACCATTGTCGATGAAGCCCTTGGCAGTCTTGCCGAGTTCTGTACCGTTTTTGATTTCGCTACGAAGTACATCACCTGTTGAGATATGACCCAATCCGTACTTCTCAATCAGCTTGTCGCTCTGAGTGCCTTTACCTGCACCTGGCGCACCGAAAATTACAATATTCTTCATTACTATTTTATGTTGTTGAAATAATTATCCTTAAACTAATCTTCTACTATCGTATAGATGTCGCGCAGGTTACGGCCCTGCTGGTCGTAGTCAAGTCCATAGCCTACAATAAAATCATTAGGAATTTCCATCACCGCATACTTGATATCGAGAGGCACACGAAGATTGCCTGGCTTCACAAGCAAAGAGCAGACATTGATCGAAGCGGGATTCTTCTCCTTCAGACTGTCGATCATCTTCTGCATGGTGAATCCGGTATCTACGATATCTTCAACGATGATGATATGACGGCCCTCCACTTCCTGATTGATTCCCAACAGTTGTTTCAGATTGCCCGTGGAACTGGTACCCTCGTAAGAAGCATACTTCACAAAGGATATCTCGCTGGGGATTGTCACCATACGCATCAGATCGGCAGCAAACATAAATGCACCATTCAACACAGCCAAAAACAAAGGATTCTTACCATCCATGTCCTGGTTAATACGGTCGGCAACAACTTGCACTTTCTTCAAAATTTCCTCTTCTGGAATAGAGGTTTTAAAAGTCTTGTCCTTGATTTTAACTATACTCATAGTTCCAAAAATAATATTTTCTGCAAAATTACTAAAAAAATACGGAATATCTTATAGTTATCGAGCATTTTTTCGTATTTTTGCAGAAGTATGAAGATTTTTACGAGTACTCAGATACATGAGCTGGATAAATATACCATCGACCATGAGCCTGTCTCCTCTATCAATCTGATGGAGAGAGCTGCCAAGGCCATCACCCACTGCATAGAAGCAGAATGGTCGAACAGGACACCTATTGTGGTCTTCGCCGGACCAGGAAACAATGGAGGTGATGCACTTGCCGTGGCCAGACTGCTGGCAGACGACGGCTATCAAGTTTCCGCATTCTTATTCAACATTCACAACAAACTCTCCAACGACTGCGCCTTGAACAAGAAGCGTCTCATAGAGAGTAAACGCATCAAACAATTTACAGAAGTCTCGGTCAACTTCGAGCCTCCCACGCTGACACCAGACACCGTGGTCGTGGACGGACTCTTTGGCAGCGGACTGAACAAGCCGCTTACCGGAGGGTTTGCCGCCATGGTGAAATACCTGAACTCATCGCCAGCCAAAGTGGTCAGCATCGACATTCCGTCGGGACTGATATGCGAGGACAACACCTACAACATATCTGCCAATATCCTGAAAGCCGACCTCACGCTGACACTGCAACAAAAGAAGTTGTCGATGCTGATGGCGGACAACCAGAAATATTTGGGAAGGCTCAAGGTGCTGGACATCCGACTGTCTCCCGAATACATACAAAACACCGACTGCAGGTATCGCATCCTGGAGGAAAACGACATACGGGGCATCATGCAACCCCGTGACGACTTTGCTCATAAAGGAAGCATGGGGCACGCACTCCTCATAGCCGGCTCTTACGGAATGGCGGGAGCTTCTATCCTTGCCACCAAAGCCTGCCTGAGAGCAGGAGCAGGAAAAGTCACCGTGCATTCACCCAAGCGCAATTACGACATCATGCAGATAAGTGTGCCCGAGGCCATACAGCAGATGGACCCTGAAGAAACCCTGTTCAGTCATCCTGTAGATACCGAACCTTACAATGCGCTCGGAATAGGTCCGGGGTTAGGCAGCAACGAGACAACAGCCATCGCCCTGATAGCACAGATCAGACGAAGCACCTGCCCCTTGGTCATCGATGCCGATGCCATCAACATCCTTTCAAGTCACCGGGCATGGATGCAACAGTTGCCCAAGGACATCATCCTCACTCCCCATCCTAAGGAGCTCGACCGTCTGGCGGGCACCACAAGTTCCTGCTGCTACGAAAGACTAATGAAGGCAAGCGAACTGGCAGAAAGGCTGCAGGCTTACATTCTGCTGAAAGGACATTATTCTGCCCTGTGCCTGCCCAACGGACACATAGACTTCAACTCCACAGGCAACAGCGGCATGGCGACAGCAGGAAGCGGAGATGTGCTGACCGGAATCATCACTGCCCTGCTGGCACGAGGTTACGACGCACCTTCTGCCTGCAGGATAGGAATGTACCTGCACGGACTGGCCGGCGACTTGGCTGCCAAAGACTTAGGAAAGGAAAGTCTCATTGCCGGCGACATCATCAATTATCTGCCCAAAGCTTTCCTGAGAATGGAAGACTGAGGAGAAAAATAAGTTTTTTTGAACATATTAGAGAAATAAATGAACATTTTTGTTGTTCATTTATTTTTTTTTAGTATATTTGCCACATGAAGGGGGAAATTATAACCTAATCACAAATTTATAAACTACACAAAGTATGTTAAATCACAATCTAAAACACCATCTGTTACCATCAGCATTATTGGTGGCAGGTTTCCTGACCTTAACAGGATGCACGAACAACGACTATGACCTAAACAACGTTGACGCTACTATGGGATTCGGAAGTGAGTCTTTGGTAATTCCCAACAGTTCAACCAAAGACATTCAGCTGAAAGATGTTCTCGACCTCAAGGAAGGCGGTTGCGTAGTGACAGATGCTGCAGGCAACTACCTGTTCCAGCTGGCTGGAGGAGATGTAGAGGCAGCCTATCCAAACATTTCGCCTATCATCCTCGACGTTACCAACGTGTTCGATGGCGATATTTCACTGAGCAACGCAGCTTCTACGGGTGCCAAGGCAAGACGTGCTCCAGGCAGCAGCCTCCATATTGCTTCACCCAAGGTCATGATGTTCGAATATCATGGCAACGACAAGGCTGTGAAAAGTCTTAATGAGGCTGAGATTAACGAGAACGAGAACGGGACCGAAATCAGTATCAGACTCGACTTCAGCAACATCTCGACAGCTGTCTCCAACATAGAGTCGGCTACACTCACCTTGCCCGCATACCTCAGCATCAATCATCTGGTGATAAGAAACGGCAACGGAGTTCCCACACACAATGGTTCGAAAGTTACCATCACAGACATCTCTACCGCACGCCCCCTTGAGCTGAGCCTCAAGACACAGAAACTGGACTTCACCAATAATCAGAACGACCACGGACGCCTCAGCATCAACAACGGAGCGATAGACCTGACGGGATACTTCAGCATAGCAATGCAATGCAATGTGACAGGTGCAATGCCCGACAATCCTACTATCAAGGCCAAAATAGGCGTAGCCGACAGAACCATCACGATGAATAGTGCCACAGGTATCTTCGACCCGAAGATCAATCTGAACACTTTGGGAGAAGTTGACGTGACAGGTCTTCCCGACTTCCTGGATGACGACGACGTTGTGGCCGATCTCGACAATCCTCAGATTTTGCTGACCGTAAACAACGACATGGATGTGGCTGCTACTGTTAGTGCGACAGTCATCTCGACAAAGGAAGGCAGAGAACTGGCACGCGTCACTCTGCCGGAGATGAGTGTAGCGAAGAACGGCCTGAGCAAGATCTGCATCTGCCGACAGAAGACAAGCGAACTGACCCAGCAGTACGGCGAAGCCAACGTGTATGCCGTGAGCAACCTGTCGACACTCATCAACCGCATACCCGACCACATCAAGATCGTAGACGTGAACGCTCATGCCAAGGCAGAGGTGGCTACCATAGAGTTTGGAAGAATATATCATGTGAAGCCAAGTTATAAGGTCAATGCCCCATTGGCTTTTGGCGAAAAGGCAAATATCGTTTACGAAGACTCTTTTACTGGATGGAACGACGATATCGACGAACTCGACCTGGCCGAGGGAACCTACATCGAGGTGACAGCCAACGTAGAGAACAAGATTCCAGCCTACCTTACCATAAAAGCATATCCAGTAGACGCACAGGGCAACAAGATAGAAGACAAACTGCTCATCGAGATTCCCGACGAGGTGGCTGCATCGACAGACGGAACAACAGCCGTAACAACACCTATCACCATGAAGATTACACCCAAGGTAAAGAACTCGCTCAAGCAGTTGGACGGACTCGTATTCCGACTGGAAGGCTCCGCCAAGTCAGCCAATGGCAACAAGGTGACGGGCATCAGCCTCAACGAGAGAGAGCATACCCTGAAACTGAACGACATCAAGGTGAAGATTGTCGGAAAGATTATCGGCGACTTTAACTAATGAGAGTGTCAGACCAAACATACCTATTTTATATATAATAAATAAGAAAGCCCTATGAAATTACAACATATCAAGAAACAATTGTTCACAGTGGCACTGACTACTGTTGCAATGGGTGCCATGGCACAGAGCCTCAACTCGGCATATTACACTGAAGACTATAAGTTCCGTCACGATCTGAACCCTGCCTATGGAAACGACCAGAACTACATATCCATTCCAGCTTTGGGCAATGTGAGTGTAAACACACATGGTAACTTCGGATACCAGGATGTGGTGATGAACAATCCTATGTATGGCGTGGAAAACGGAGCCAAGAAAATGACCACCTTCATGAACCCCTACATCTCAACAAGTGATGCTCTCGACGGATTCAGTACAGGCAACAACCGCATCACGGGTGACGTAAACATAGCCCTGCTGTCGGCTGGCTTCAAGAGCTTCGGCGGATACAACACCATCGAAGTCAACGCCAAGACCTCTTTCGGCATCGCCCTGCCCTACGAGCTCTTCGAGTTTGCCAAGAACACAGGCAACAACTCTTATGACATCGGCGACATCAGAGCACACGCCATGTCGTATGGCGAACTGGCTTTGGGTCACTCCCGCCAGATCAACAAGAAACTGCGACTCGGTGCCAAACTGAAATTCCTCTTCGGTATTGCCCGTGCTGACGTAGAGATGAATGACGTAAAGGCAGACCTGACAGCCAACGACAAATGGCTGATAAGCGCAAAGGCCAAGGCCAACATGTCGATGAAGGGATTCTGCTACAAGCAGGAAACCAAGGAATACAACGACCCATCAAAGGGAGAATATGAATATGTGAACGATGTGGACGTAGACGGCGCCGGACTGAGCGGCTTTGGTATGGCGATAGACCTCGGTGGAGAATATAAAATCAACGACAGCTGGACAGTGAACGCCTCGGTTCTCGACTTGGGCTTCATGCACTGGAGCAACAACATGCAGGCTGCCAACCGACAGGACACATTCGTCTTTGACGGTTTCACCGACATGGATGTGAAACAAGGCAATGGAAACGAAGTCTTCGATGACAAGGCTGATAAATATGGAGACCAGCTGGCCGATTTTGCCAACCTTACCGACGAGGGTGACCAGGGCAGCAGAACAACAGGCATAGGTGCCACCATCAACGTGGGTGCAAGCTACAAGCTTCCATGCTACAAGAAAATGACCTTCGGCTTCCTGAGCTCTACACGCATCAAGGGTGCCTACTCATGGACAGAAGGCAGACTGAGTGCCAACTGGGCTCCTCTGAAATGGCTTGACGGTGGTGTCAACTTTGCTGTCAACAGCTTCACAGCCAGCATGGGCTGGGTGCTCAACATCCATCCTAAGGGATATAATTTATTCATCGGCATGGACCACTTGCTGGGCAAGATGAGTAAGGAATGCATCCCACTGAGCTCGAACGCCAGCATCGCTGTAGGTATGAATATTACCTGGTAAAGAAAAACGTTCATAAATACCCCAAAAACGCAAGTACTTGCGATGACCAACGAAAGTACTTTCAATACCAACGAAAGTACTTTCAACAGCCAACGAAGCTATATTCATTTTTAGGCCTCTTAGGTGCAAAAAGACATTATGAAATATTTTATTTTAAAGTGGTCATTAGAAAAAAAACAGAACAATAAAACAAAACGAAGCTTATGGTGTCGTTTGCTGCATAAGATGATCGCTCCACTCAGTGCAAATCCTGATTTTGATGATAAAATAGAGGATGTTACTCTATGGTTTATTGAATATGACGATGTGGTAAATCATATTGCAAACAGAGAAATTGGATTTGCTAAAGATGGTAGGATTATTGTAAAAATGCCAGACGATAGAAATTATGGTTATTGGCTGGATACAAATTGCGAATTGGAAGATTTCAAAAAGATGGGTATAAATATGATAACCGAAAAAGAATTTAACGACTTATGGAATTCGGTCTATTACGATAGAGTAGCAAAAGAATTCAAGCAGACTGTTATCAAAAATGGAGACTAAAGAATGTATGCAATCTTGCTTTCACGGACATTTTGGGCAGCATCCTTTACGTTACGTATGAGAAGGGCACGAAAGTCTTCGATGCTTCATACGATGCGTGGGGGCAAGCAGACGGTAACGCTCAACACCATTGGGTCTGCACCGTGGTTGCATGGGGCATGAGATGTTGAATGAGTTCAACCTCATCAATATGAATGGGCGTGTCTATGATCCGGTACTCGGCAGATTTCTGAGTCCCGACAAATACGTACAGGAAGGAGACAACAGCCAGAACAGCTGCTGCACCCCTATTGAAAACACTGAATAGAAAAGCCTCGAAATATGAAAGCGGCTTCGATAGTCAATGAAGCCTATTTCGTAGAGCAATGAAAGCGGCTTCGTAAGCAGTTGAAGCC
>JABLTS010067986.1_pt1 | contig 10740 bp, 10 predicted proteins | sample 7160081 | NCBI WGS metagenome assembly JABLTS01 (sample SAMN14651231, study PRJNA627086) | human gut metagenome | isolation source: feces | host: Homo sapiens
ATGTAGTCACCGTGCCCGATGAGGAAACCGGAGAATAAAAGATCGGAGACAGAGTGGTAAATGACGTAGAGCCAAAAGACAGAGATATCGCAATGGTATTCCAGAACTATGCTCTGTACCCACATATGACTGTATATGATAACATGGCATTCGGACTTAAATTAAGAAAAGTTCCGAAACCGGAGATTGATAAGATGGTTCGTGAAGCAGCTAAGATCCTTGACCTTGAACCACTGCTTGACCGTAAACCAAAAGCTCTTTCAGGTGGACAGAGACAGCGTGTTGCTATGGGACGTGCAATCGTTCGTAACCCGAAGGTATTCCTTATGGATGAACCACTTTCCAACCTGGATGCTAAACTTCGTGGACAGATGCGTATCGAGATTTCCAAACTTCATCAGAGACTTGGTACAACAATCATCTACGTAACACATGACCAGACAGAAGCTATGACACTGGGAACCAGAATCGTAGTTATGAACGCAGGTGTTGTTCAGCAGGTAGATACACCACAGGTACTTTATGATACCCCATGCAACCTCTTCGTTGCAGGATTCATCGGATCACCACAGATGAACTTCCTTGATGCTGTATGCCAGAAGAAGGGTGACAAAGTTGTCCTCAAAGTTGGACCGGCTGATATTGTACTTCCACCGGCAAAAGCAAAGAAACTTATCGATGGAGGATATGAAGGAAAGACTGTTGTCCTTGGAATCCGTCCGGAAGATGTACATGATGAGCAGATGTTTATCACATCTTCACCGAATACAGTTATTCAGGCTAAGATCCGTGTATATGAAATGCTTGGTGCTGAAGTTTATCTCCACTTTGATTATGAAGGAGCTACAATGACAGCCCGTGTTGATTCTAGAACAACAGCAAGAACAGGGGATACAGTTACATTCGCATTCGATGCTGAAAAGATCCATGTGTTCGACAAAGAGACAGAAAAGACAATTACAAACTAAGATGTGAAATTATTTGCCGGAGTTTCCGATTTTGGAGACTCCGGTTAAAATTTTCTTGACAATCGGGCTATTCGTGGTATATAGTTACGTTAATAAAGGGGAGTAACCTACGCAAGGGAATCCGCGTTTGTGGTGTCGTCAGTACGGTGGAAGCATCCGGTACCACAAGAAAATGGTGAGACTTTTATTGCATTATTTGTTGTGCAATAAGGGTTTCTTTTTTTGTACATTTTTATCGAAAGAGAGCTTCGTTGCATAAGAAATTCAGGAATGTGAATACTCAGAAACAGGAGGCGGAAAGGATGAAAGAAATTTATCAGTCATCGGTAAAAGAAGTGCTTGGACAGATGGGAAGCAGAGAAGAGGGACTTACGATAAAAGAAGTGGAAAAGTCCCGTGAAAAATGTGGATGGAATGAGCTCGCGGAGGGAAAGAAAAAAAGTGTGCTGCAGATTTTTATGGAGCAGTACAAGGATTTCCTGGTGATTATCCTGATTGCATCGGCGATTATTTCAGGAATTTTAGGAGACGCAGAAAGTGCGGCAGTTATTGTGATCGTCATTACAATGAATGCGATTTTGGGAACCGTGCAGACGGTAAAAGCAGAGCAGTCGCTTCAGAGCCTGAAAAAGCTTTCAGGACCGGAGGCGAAGGTTCTCAGGAATGGTACGGTGACACCGATTCCGGCAAGAGAACTGGTAGTTGGAGATGTGATCCTTCTGGAAGCCGGGGATTATGTTCCGGCAGACGGACGACTGATCGAGAACGCAAGTCTGAAGATCGATGAAAGTGCACTGACCGGGGAGAGTCTTGCAGTTGAGAAGAGCCTGGATGAAATCGAAGAGGAAGTGCCGCTTGGTGACCGGAACAATATGTTATTTTCGGGAAGCTTTGTTACTTACGGACGTGGAAGAGCCGTTGTGACAAGTGTAGGTATGCAGACAGAAGTCGGAAAGATTGCCGGACTTTTGAAATCAACATCTGAAAAGCAGACTCCGCTTCAGGTGAATCTGGAAGAGTTCGGAAAGAAGCTTTCGGTTCTGATCCTGGTATTTTGCGGAATCTTATTTGGAATCAGTGTATTTCGTGGAGAAAATATCGGAAGCGCGTTTATGTTTGCAGTAGCACTTGCGGTTGCAGCAATCCCGGAGGCATTAAGTTCAATTGTAACAATCGTCCTTTCTTTCGGAACGCAGAAGATGGCCAAGGAGCATGCAATCATTCGAAAACTGCAGGCGGTAGAAGGTCTTGGAAGTGTCTCCGTGATCTGTTCGGATAAAACCGGAACTCTCACGCAGAATAAGATGACTGTTGAAGATTATTATATAGAAGGCAGAAGAATCCGGGCAGATGAGATCGATATGGCAGATCCGGCACAGAGATTTCTGCTTGATTGCAGCATTTTATGTAACGATTCTACCAATGAAAATGGAGTGGAAATCGGAGATCCGACAGAGACAGCGCTGATCAATCTGGGAAGCCGCTATGGAGTGGAAGCTGCAGAAGTAAGAGAAAGTTATCCAAGAGAAGATGAGATTCCATTTGACAGTGACCGGAAAATGATGTCGACGCTTCACCGGATAGACGGCGAAAACCGGATGATCGTCAAAGGTGCGGTTGACCGTCTCCTGGATCTGACAGACCAGATCTGGACAGAAAATGGAATAAGGGAGATTACAAAAGAAGATAAAGAAAAGATTCAGAGTCAGAATCAGGAATTTTCAATGGAAGGTCTTCGAGTGCTGGCATTTACTTTCCGGGAGATTCCGGAAGAACATCTGCTGACCGCAGAGGATGAGGACCATCTGGTATTTCTCGGAATGATCGCGATGATGGATCCGCCGAGGGAAGAGTCAAAAGCGGCAGTAGAAGAATGTATCAAAGCAGGCATCCGTCCGGTGATGATCACGGGAGACCATAAGATCACGGCAGCAGCGATCGCAAAACGGATCGGCATTTTAAAGGATTTATCCGAAGCCTGTGAGGGCGTGGAGATTGAAAATATGAGTGACGAGGAGTTGCGGGGATTTGTCCCGAAGATTTCTGTCTATGCAAGGGTTTCGCCGGAACATAAGATCCGGATCGTCCGTGCATGGCAAGAGCGCGGAAATATTGTATCGATGACCGGTGACGGTGTCAACGATGCACCGGCTCTTAAGCAGGCAGATATAGGTGTTGCAATGGGAGTAACCGGAACAGAAGTTGCCAAAGATGCAGCGGCGATGGTACTTACAGACGATAATTTTGCCACAATTGTAAAAGCAGTGGAAAACGGACGAAACTTATACCGTAATATCAAGTATGCGATCCAGTTTCTGTTATCGGGAAACTTCGGTGCAATTCTCGCTGTTTTATATGCATCGATCGCAGGACTCCCGGTTCCGTTTGCACCGGTTCATCTGCTTTTTATCAACCTGCTGACTGATAGTCTCCCGGCAATTGCACTGGGAGTAGAACCGCATACCAGTGATGTGATGAATGAGAAGCCAAGACCGGCAGACGAGTCGATCCTGACAAAAGATTTCCTGTCAAAGATTGGTCTGGAAGGACTGGTGATCGGTGTAATGACGATGATCAGTTTTCTGACAGGATATCATCAGGACGGTGCACTTCTTGGAAGTACTTATGCATTTGGAACGCTCTGTCTTGCACGGCTGTTTCACGGATATAACTGTAAATCAGATCATCCGGTGATTTTTACCAAACGGTTTTTCAATAATAAATGGATGCAGGGCGCATTTGCACTGGGCGCAATTCTGATCACGGCTGTACTTACAATTCCGGGGCTGCATCAGGTGTTCAAAGTAGAAACATTGAACTTTGAACAGCTTGGGACTGTCTACCTGTATGCATTTGCCTGTTTTCCAATCATACAGCTTCTGAAGTGGGTACGTGGAAAATTATCTGAGTAACAATATGGGAAAATGCTTACTGGTTGTAAGGGGATTAACCATAAATATATTGTAGTAGAATGGAGAAAATAGTGGATTTTAGTAAATTATCTATAAAAAAAATCCGGGAATTGATCGTATTTACAGCGCTGATCGTAGTTGCATTGTGGAAATTTGATGTGGTTCTTGGCGTGATCAAGGCGGTATGGGGGATTATTTTTCCCTTCGCTCTTGGCGGTGCGATCGCGTTTGTGATCAATGTTCCGATGAGCTTTCTGGAGAAAAAATTATTTGGAAAGGCAAAAGAGAAAGGAAGTAAGGCGGCAGGAAAGCTTGCAAGACCGATCAGTCTTCTTCTTACGATCGTACTGGTAGTGGGGGTGATTGTGCTTGTTATGTTCGGTCTGATTCCGCAGCTTACGGCAACAATTGGAAGTCTGATGAACAGTATTGCAGATTTTATTCCGCAGATGCAGAGCTGGGTACGGGAATTTACGCACAATAACCGGGAAATCATGGATCTTGTGAACCAGGTGGAGTTCAATCCGAATAAGGCAATCCAGTGGGGGATGAGTATTCTCGGAAATGGTGCGGGAAATTTTATGAATACAACGATGACAGCAGTTGGATCCATCGTCAGTGGAGTTACTACATTTTTTATTGCCTTTTCCTTTGCCTGCTATATTCTTTTCCAGAAAGAAAAACTGCATGTGCAGGTGAGAAAAGTGTTTTTCGCGTTTATTCCAAAACGAAAAGCAGAAGTGATTCTTGAAGTCTGTTCCCTGACCTACCGTACCTTCGCAAACTTCCTTACCGGACAGTGCCTGGAAGCAGTCATCCTCGGAAGTATGTTTGTAATTACATTAAGTATACTGAAAATGCCGTATGCACTGCTGATTGGAATCATCATATCCTTCACAGCCCTGATCCCAATCTTTGGAGCCTTCATCGGCTGCGTACTTGGCGGCCTCCTGATCTTCATGGTGAGCCCGAAACAGGCAATCCTTTTCATCCTTGTATTTCTGATCCTCCAGCAGATCGAAGGTAACCTGATCTACCCACACGTAGTCGGCAACTCCGTAGGGCTTCCCTCCATCTGGGTCCTCGCTGCAGTCACCATCGGCGGTAACCTTCTGGGAATCGTAGGAATGCTCATCTTCATCCCATTAGTGTCCGTACTCTATACCCTCTTCCGGGAATATGTGTATTTGCGTTTGAAAAAACAACATATTAAGAGAGTGACAAAAACAGAGGTAGAAGAATATACTGTAGAAGAAATTAATCGAATGAAAGAGTTATACAAAAAAGAACATCCTGAGAAAGATAATTGAATAAAGAAATGGTTTTCTACATATAAATGTATCGAAAACCGCAGCAAAAGCCTGCAACTTTGAGATGCAATCTCAAAGAGCAGGCTTTTCTACTCCCCATTTATAGTTTGGCGGAAAAGTATGACTTGTAGAATGTCAGCCGGGTGGAAAATAAATTGTGTTCAAATTCAATTTTTTGTGCAATGGAGACGAAACTCAGGAATCGTGGAAGCCATTGCTGAACACGATTCCCGCCCTAGGAGGTTCGTCGGAATGGTTTGCACAACTTGAATTTGAACACAATTTATTTTCCACCCGGCGTCCCCTCTCCAACACTCTTCCCCATCCAAGAAAGGAGAAAAAATGCTCAACTACCTGTGGTCGGGAATGATTCTTATTGGCATCCTTTTTGCCGCTTTCTCCGGAAAAATGTCGGATATCACAATCGCCGCCTTAGATTCCTCTAAAGAAGCTGTCACACTCTGTATTACCATGATGGGCGTCATGTCCTTCTGGACCGGACTCATGGAAATCGCAGAAAAATCCGGCATTCTGAAAACGGCAGCTGACTGTCTTTCCCCTCTGATCCATTTCCTCTTTCCAGAACTTCCAAAAGATCATCCGGCAGAAAAACCAATTGCAGCAAACATCATTGCAAATGTACTCGGACTTGGCTGGGCGGCAACTCCGGCAGGTCTTGAAGCAATGGAAGAGCTTCAGAAGCTGGAAGAAGACCGCCGCCTTGGAAAAGCAGCAGGACCGGTAAGAAAAAGAGGCGTTGCAAGCAATGAGATGTGTACCTTCCTGATCGTAAATATTTCTTCACTGCAGCTGATCCCGGTGGCGGTGATCGCCTACCGGAGCCAGTACGGAAGCGTGAATCCGACAGCCGTTGTTGGACCTGGGATTGTGGCAACGGCGGTCAGTACCGGAGCGGCGATTTTGTTTTGCAGGATAATGGACCGGAAAAGCTAGAATTTCTGTAGCTTTTTGTAACATACCTTGACTAAAGTACAAAAAAACGCTATAATCAATATCACGGCAAAGCTTTAAACCATTGAAGTTTAAACCGCTAAAGTTTAAAGCCGTAAAGCCAAAACGGAAAAAGTTTGTTCGAAAAGAACATAGATGGAGGTATGTTATTATGAAAGCAAGAAAAATTTTAGCAGTATCACTTACTGCAGCAATGACACTGGCACTGGCTGCCTGTGGCGGAAGTTCATCAGACAAAGAATCTTCTTCAAAGGATTCATCAGACAAGGTATATAAGATCGGTATCTGCCAGCAGCTTGAGCATGCAGCTCTTGACGAGGCAACCAAAGGATTTGAAGAAGCCTGTGAAGAAAAATTCGGAAAAGACAAAGTGAAGTTCGATCTTCAGAACGGACAGGGCGAACAGGCAAACTGCGCAACCATCGTAAACAATTTTGTGGCAGATAATGATGACTTGATCCTTGCAAATGCAACAACTGCTCTTCAGTGTGCAGCAGCTGCAACAAGCACGATCCCGATTCTTGGAACATCTGTTACAGATTATGCAACTGCTCTTGATATTTCTGACTGGACAGGATCAACAGGTATGAACATTTCAGGAACCTGTGACCTTGCACCGATCGATGAACAGGAAGCAATGCTTAAAGAACTCCTTCCGGATGCAAAAACAGTAGGAATCCTCTACTGTTCAGCAGAACCGAACTCAGCATATCAGGCGAAGAAGTTCGAAGAAGCACTCGACAAAGATGGAATCAAATATAAAGAATACACAGCAGCAGACTCTAATGAAATCCAGTCTGTAGTAACAAGCGCAGTAGATGAGTGCGACGCACTTTACATCCCAACCGATAATACAATGGCATCTAATACAGAGATTATCAACAATATCTGTCTTCCGGCAAAAGTACCGGTAATCGCAGGTGAACAGGGAATCTGTGAAGGCTGTGGTATTGCAACTCTTTCTATCAGCTACTATGACATCGGATACAGAGCAGGTGAAATGGCTTACGAAATCCTCGTAAATGGAAAAGATATCTCAACCATGGATATTGAAAGTGCACCGAATGTTACAAAGATGTATAACAAAACAATTTGTGACGAACTCGGAATCACTGTTCCGGACGATTACGAAGCAATTGAGGAATAATCAGTATAGAAAGAGGCAAGAACAATGTATTTAGCAGCTTTAGATCCGATGTCTCTTGTGCGTGCACTTCCGGGAAATGTAGCGCAGGGGATCATCTGGGGAATTATGGCGCTTGGCGTTTATATCACCTTCCGCATTCTGGATTTTGCGGATCTGACGGTTGATGGATCACTGGCGACAGGCGGAGCGGTCGCTGTTATGCTGATCCGCGGCGGTATGAATCCGGCACTGGCACTTCTTTTCGCATTTCTGGCAGGTATGGCAGCCGGATTTGTGACAGGTATTTTACATACGTTTTTTGGAATTCCGGGCATTCTGGCCAGTATTCTGACGCAGATCGGACTTTACTCGGTGAATCTCGGAATCATGGGAAAATCCAATCAGGCAGTCAATGTTATGCAGTATAAATTGGTTGCATCGCTTCGTTATGTGACCGGCGAAGGAAGTGAACTGTTTTTTGTAAAGCTGATCGTGGCAGCACTTATCCTGATCGCAATTATTTACTGGTTCTTTGGAACTGAGCTTGGCGCATCGATCCGTGCAACCGGATGTAACCCGCAGATGGCAAGTGCACAGGGAATCAATACAGGCTTTACAAAGGTTCTGGCGCTTATGATCTCCAACGGACTTGTGGGACTTTCCGGTGGGATTTACGCACAGTACCAGGGAGCAGCCGATGTTAATATGGGACGAGGTGCCATTGTAATCGGACTTGCAGCCGTTATCATCAGCGAAGTTATTTTTGCAAAATTCTGTGCAGGCAGAAAAGCAGCCTTTGCATTTACACTGGGAGCAATCTTTATCGGAGCGATTATTTACTATATTGTAATCGCACTGGTATTGTGGCTGAAGATGCCTTCTGATTATATGAAACTGTTCTCAGCGGTAGTGGTTGCATGCTTCCTTGCAGTTCCGTACATGAAGGGTAAATATTTTACAAAGAAACGGAGGACTGCATAATGGGATATATGTTGGAAATCCAGAATATTCATAAAACCTTTAATCCGGGAACGATCAACGAAAAGGTCGCACTTAACGGAGTGAATCTGAACCTCAATCCGGGTGATTTCGTGACTATCATCGGTGGAAATGGTGCAGGAAAATCCACCACACTGAATGCGATCGCAGGAGTGTGGTCTGTAGACGAAGGAAAGATCATCATTGACGGAGTGGATATTACAAAGCTTTCAGAGCATAAAAGAGCACTTTATCTGGGAAGAGTTTTCCAGGATCCGATGACTGGAACTGCGGCAACCATGTCGATTGAAGAAAATATGGCGATCGCAGCCAGACGTGGCGAGCGCAGAGGTCTTGGATGGGGCATTACGAAAAAAGAGCGGGAGCGCTATAAAGAAGCCCTGAAAGAACTTGATCTTGGACTGGAAGACCGTCTGAGCAGTAAAGTCGGACTTCTTTCTGGTGGACAGCGACAGGCGATCACTCTTTTGATGGCGTCTCTTAAAAAGCCAAAGCTTTTACTTCTGGACGAGCATACTGCAGCACTTGACCCGAAAACTGCAGCGAAGGTACTTGCCATCTCCGATAAGATCATTCAGGAGCATCAGCTTACTGCAATGATGGTAACACATAATATGAAAGATGCCATCGCGCACGGCAATCGCCTGATCATGATGCATGAAGGAAAAATTATCTACGATGTATCAGGAGAAGAGAAAAAGAATCTGAAGGTTGCAGATCTGCTGGCGAAGTTTGAAGAAGTCAGCGGCGGCGAGTTTGCGAATGACCGGATGATGTTGTCGTAAAGAATATTTTGAAAATAAAATAATAGTAGAAAACAGGAACGAGGTTTTACGATTGATGTAGAGCCTCGTTTTTTTGCACGTCTTGTTTAAATGTACTATTAAAAAACAGAGCAGATTCTAAAATACTATAAAATCATAGAGAATACCTATTAGCAATACAGGATAGAAATTATCAATGAATCTCTTGAAAAATCCGGAATGGAAGAGAAAGAGGCAGAAGAAAGCCAAAGGACATTCCGTTGCATGCCATAGGGCGAAAGAAATCTTGTAAAGAAAATTGACATAAAAGTGTAAAGATGCTAGTATAATAAATAGAAAAGGTGCTACCGATGACGGTTCGCCTGATATTATTTGGTTATTAAAAATAACCGCTCATGTTTTCTCAGGACGATGGGCGGTTATTTTTGCGTCTTGGAATCATGCTTTCCACGCACGTACCCAAGACTGTAAAAAGTCACACACAGTGAAATTACTGCAATCAGGTCATTAATGGTCAGCATAAGCAATTATCTCCTTTCCAAGATTTCTCAAATGAGATGAATCTATGTAATCGGAGCTATTGTTTTTACTCTCCGCAAAAAGCGAACCGCCATTCACGTCAATGTGAAGTAGCACCTTAGAGTCTATTTTATCAAACATCTGTTCTGAAATCAATGAATAATCCAAAATAAACAACATTAATAGTTAAATAAGAGATGAAGGTACTTATGAGGTGTCTGAAAATCGGAGGAAACATATGAGAATTGTATGGCTTGTTTTAGGTTGTCTCTGCTTGGGACTTGGAACGGTGGGAATCGTACTTCCGATTCTGCCGACGGTTCCGTTTTACATGGCAACATTATTTTGCTTTGCAAAGAGTTCCAAGAAACTGCATGACTGGTTCACCGGAAGCAATTTATATAAGAAGCATCTGGAAAGCTTCGTGCAGAAACGTGCGATGACAATGGGGACCAAGTTAAAGATCATTGGCATGGTAACTGTAGTCATGGCGATAGGTTTTATCTGTATGAAAAATGTGCCGATCGGTCGAATCTGCATTGCGATTGTGTGGGTGTGCCATTTGTTATATTTCTTCCTGCGAGTAAAAACAGAGAAGTCCGGAGAGACAGACGGAGAAGGAATCTGATAAATGAACAAAGTGGAGAAGAATCGGCAGAAAGAGCAGTATGTCGTAGAAGAAATGATCCGGCTTTACTGTCGGAAACAGCATGCAGGGGACGATTGGGTATCCGGGCAGATGTGTCCTGCCTGTCAGAGTCTGGCAGATTATGCGAAATTGCGCAGTGAAAAATGCCCGTTTATGGAGCACAAGACATTTTGTGCAAACTGCAGGGTTCATTGCTATAAACCGGAAATGAGAGAGCAGATCCGACAGGTGATGCGTTTTTCAGGACCGAGAATGTTGCTGTACCACCCGGGACTGGCTGTATGGCATCTGGTGTGCAGTATCAGAGAGAAAAGGAAACAAATATGATAAAAACGAGACTTGTGGGACTGTTGTCCCATGCAAAAAAGTATATCGTATACACGATCCTGTGGCAGTGGCTTGCGTTACTGTCACAGGTTTTCGCGGTTTTTTCGATCGCTAATTTACTGGAGCGTGTCGTGTACCGGGCAGTGACGGTGCAGAGCATTGAACTGACGGTGGTCACGCTGGCGATTGTGATC
>JABLTS010010351.1_pt1 | contig 10734 bp, 10 predicted proteins | sample 7160081 | NCBI WGS metagenome assembly JABLTS01 (sample SAMN14651231, study PRJNA627086) | human gut metagenome | isolation source: feces | host: Homo sapiens
ACATAGTCATATGAATAATCATCGTCCAATGGAACAATTATTTTAAAAATATCTCCTTCTACAAACCTTGGTTCTTGTCTGGAATAATATTTGCTATATTTAAACAGATTGCGAACTCCTGAGCCAAGCTGGTCGGCGTAACCAATATTTCTAAAAAATGCTGCTATAATTGGATTTTTAGGATTAGGTTCAAGATTATCAACTGTAATAAATCCTCCTCCCATTGCTCGGCTTGCATTTTCTACATACATTCGTTCTTTTTCTATAACAAATTTAGCTGTATAACTGCTTAAAAAAGCGGAACAAAGAGCTCCGCTCTAAATTCCGCTTTTTAACCATTACATATTATCTTATAAAATTCGTAAACACAAATTCAGGTTCTTCTGGCATATTAATTCCCATCTTCATAGCCACATTCTTACAATTTATAAAGAACGCCATATTGTTGCCAAGTACCTGCATAACCTGCATACCTTCTTTATCCTGCTTTACTTCATCAGGAGTTGCTCCGTGTACCATATTCCAGTATCGCGAAGTCACAATAGGCATCTGCATAAGTCCAAAATATTTATTCATCTGATCCCAGGTAGCTGTTGTACCAGCTCTTCTTGCTGATATCACTGCTGCTGCCGGCTTTAGTCTGAAACGTCCGCCTTTACCATTGAGGTCTGCATAGAACACTCTGTCCATAAATGATGTAATTGTGCCACAAGCTCCTCCCCAATGTACAGGAGAACCAAATATGAAACCATCATAATCACCAGCAATATCAAGGAATTCATTTACTGAGTCATTAAATACACATCTGTTATTGTCTTTACATTTTTTGCAGGCTATACATCCTGAAAGAGGTTTATTTCCTATCCAGAAAATGTCTGTATCAACTCCATTTTCATTTAATGCCTTTGACACTTCACATAATGCCGTATATGTACAGCCCTCTTTATGTGGGCTGCCATTAACCAATAACACTTTCATCTTAATCCTCTTTTCCAGATTATTTATTTGCTAAGATTAAGTGACTTAACCCATTTAGAAATCTCTGATTCTGATGCTCCGGAACTAAATCTCTGTCCAGCTTTCCAGTTACCTGTACCAGCCATTTTCTGTAACAAATTACCACTATCACCTATTCCTGATGATGAAGATGTACAGAATGGAATAACTGTCTTGCCTGTAAAGTCATTGCCCTTTACAAAGTTATTAACAGGCCATGCAGCAATATACCACCAGATTGGGTAACCTATTAATACTGTATCATAAGAAGCCCAGTTATCTGGTGTAATCTTAGTAAGTGCTACATCCCTGAGGCTCTCATTATTATGTTCCTTAGAAACTCTGCTGTTATTATTCTGCCAGTTAAGGTCGTCATTAGTGTATGCCTGAACTGGTGTTATTTCAAATGTATCCGCACCTATTTCCTTAGCTATTTCCTGCGCTACATTTCTTGTACTTCCTGTTGCTGAATAAAATACTACAAGAGTTTTGCTGCCTGATGCCTCTGTTGTGGTATCAGCTACTTTAGTATCTGCCGATATACTGCTCCCTGAAGTAGTAGAACTTTGTGTTGCCTTAACTGTACTATCTGTTTTGCTTGTTGTATTGCTGGTACTATTGGATGATGTACTTCCACAACCTGCAAGCATACCAAGTGATAACACACAAGCTGCCATAATACATATTATTTTTCTTAATTTCATATATACCTTTCCCTTCTTTATTTATTCTTTAATAACATTATTAATACTGCTCTGATTATTGTATAATTTACCAGTTCTTCTTTTCCTTTGAACTGTCGTTATTATTTTTTCTTTCTTCGACAATATTTACAAACCACTCAACCATCTTAGGATCCTGATGTGAGAAGAATGAACTTTCTGCCTTATCAAGTCCTGCAATAGTATTCATATCTTCATCAGAAAGTGTGAAGTCAAATACATTGAAATTCTCTTCCATTCTTTCAATATGAGTTGATTTTGGAATAACCACAATACCTCTTTGAATATGCCAGCGAAGCATAACCTGTGCTGGAGTTTTTCCATATTTCTTAGCAATCTCATCAATGACTGGATTATCGAAAGTACCTCCTCTTCCTTCTCCAAATGGTGCCCAAGCCTCTAACTGAATTCCATATTTATCAGCCCATTCTTTCAATTCCTTCTGCTGGTTAAAAATATGTGTTTCTACCTGATTAATCATTGGCTTAATTCTGTTAAATGATGCAAAATCAACCATTCTGTCAACATAGAAGTTAGATATACCTATTGCTCTTATCTTGCCTTCATCATATAAATCTTCAAGGGCACGGTATGCACCATAGGCATCTGAAAATGGCTGGTGAAGAAGTACTAAATCAAGATAATCTGTCTTTAACTTTTTCATAGACTCAAGAACTGACTTCTTAGCTTCTTCATATCCATAATGCTCAATCCATACCTTTGTTGTGAGGAAAATTTCTTCTCTTGGTACTCCTGATTTTTCAATTGCATTACCAACCTCTTCCTCGTTGAAATAACTCTGTGCTGTATCAATTGCTCTGTATCCAACTTTAAGAGCATCAAGAACACATCTTTCACATTCATCCTTAGTTACCTGATATACGCCATAACCTAATATTGGCATTTTTACTCCATTGCTTAATGTTACATATTCCATTACCTTATCCTCCTATTTAACAAACTATATTTTAGAATTGTTATATATATTTACAACTCCCTGTAATGACTATTGTGCAGATGACTACATAACCATAAAACATATACATACTGACATCGTACTGACATAATCAGTACCTTTTTATTATGCAGTCATCTGCTCTCTTTACATCTTTATTATAATACATATCTCTTATATAAGAAGTCTCTATTAGTTTTGCAGTTATAACCATTAGGTTATAACTATTTTTAAGGCTATTTTTAAAACTATTTTCAAAATTGTATTTAAAACCTTTTAAACTTAACCATTATTTATCTAACCTTTGCAAATAACCAGTTCATAATACTCTCGTCCCTTACAAATAATGAACCGCCATATCCGTGCTGATTAGTAATTCCTTTACTTGTAAAATACGATGTCGGTTTAATATCCAGCACTAACAGTTTATCTATATCACTATCACTTAAACCCTGCTGCCTATATAAGCTGTGAAGTTCATTGTAAGCCTTACGTGATGGTTCTGAACCATAATATTCATCTTTCTCACCTATAACAAAATATACTGGTGTCCTGCTATTAACAACCTTATCATACGCTCCGTCCCACTGTGAACTGCATTGAAGATAGGCTGTATATAGCTCCGGCTGCATACCCATAACCCGTGACATAGTCTCTCCGCCTCCAGAGTACCCTTCAGCATATACTCTCGACTTATCAATATTATAAGCATCAAGAAAATATTCTGTAAGCGCTATTGTCTGTCTTGCCGAAGTGTCACCACAGTCATTAAGCTGCGGTGCAACTATAATCATCTTAGGAATATAATCTCTTGCAGCAAATCCAAATTCTTCTGTCCTTACATTTTCTCCAACACCTTGGAAATACAGACCTTGATAACCCGGAAGTGTCATAAACAGCGCATAACTTTCACTTCCATCATAATCATCTGGTATGTATACATTATAATGAATATCACCTTCTGTTGCTGAATGTAATACATTATCAAGAACAAAACCTCTATATTCTTTTGTTCCATTTTCTACATTATAATTATCAGCTTTATTAATAGAATTATCTTCATCTGATATTACATCAGAACCAGTATTAGTTGTATTATCCTCATTAGTGCCTGAATTCACCGAATTATTTATTCCAGTTGTCTGCCCAACTGACACTGGTTTATTATTAACACTGCCACAGGCTGACAGACTTATCATAAGTGTAATTGAAACAATCATATATAGCATTTTTCTATTCATACATTTTCTCCTGTATTACACATTAAGTCTCACTGGCACTCTTGCCTCAATGCCGTTATGTACAAGCACTGTTAGATATTTTTTCCAAACTTTATAGCTTCTGTCCTATCAGTTGCCATTCCTTTATAATTCATTCCATAAAGTCCTGCAAATTGCTTCATAGTATACTCACCAGGTTCCAGCATCCATTTTTCCGGTGCTGCTCCCTGAAATAGAAAATACATATCTCTTCCCTGTAATTCACTTTCACTTACAAGACCATAAAATCTATCAAGCACATTTCTTACTGAACCACATATATTATGCCAGTAAAGTGGTGAACCAATGACAATTGTATCTGCTTTCTTCATCTTATCAATTACAACACCAAGTTCATCGTCTTCATAATTCTGGCCATAGCTGTATATCTTTAAATCTGTAAGATTTATTGTTTCATACTCTTTTCCTGATAATAATGCATCTGCAAGCTTCTTTGTATTACCTTCCTTGTTAGGACTTCCGTTAATAAATAAAATTTTCATTTTAATTCTCCTTTTCTACCACACTATTTAATATTATTTTTTTACCAGCTTTTTATATTATTTTCTGTAATTTGTCTTTTTTATCAGTTTGCTGAAGTAATAGCTAATCATTGCTATTAATGCCATAACAGCAACATAATCTAATATAAAAAACATTACATTTTCTGTATAATCATAAAATACAAAATGTACTTTCATCAAAAGATATGCACCTATCTGTCGCTTATTAAAAGCATATATTCCATAAATGCCAGCTATCAGTACTATTATTCTTGAAAGCCATCTTCTATATACATATCTGTCCTTGAACAATCCAGACACCATACCAACAACCATATTCCAATGCAGTCCAAGATGAAGTGACATTACGACAAATCCCCAATATGCGCAGAACATATGCACCTGTCTTGCTGCTATCGTAGTACCAGCAATTGTTACAGCTTTAAATATATGATTAGACAGAAGTATTCCGCTTATCATTGACCCCAGCATTAGTATCAGCATAGCTATCACAAGTAATGTCTGATATATTCTGAAAATAGTATATCTGCCTTTTGCCAATGCACCTATCCATTTTCTGTTTAATATATGGTGAACTATAAACAGCACAAGCATTGCCATTCCAATCCACTCATGGGCTGTCTCTCCTATAAGACTATACGGCATAAGCAATAACAGGCTTACTGTAAGACATATGTCTATTAATATTTTTGCCATTAGTTTTCTGTTCATTTTATTATTCCTTTCATATTACTTTCCCAGAAACTTACTGCATTATTAATCCAGCCTTCTGCCACCGTTCCCTGTCCTAAACCAAAACCGTGTGACAAACCATTAAACACTTCAATCTCTGCATTAGTTCCGTTACGTTTTATCTGATTAATGTATCTTTCCATACTTCTATACGAAGCTATTCCATCACTTGTACCAACACACGCATATGTAGGAGGTTCATTTCCCTGCACCTGTGAAAGTCCTGTATACTGCATAATAACTGATGCTGGCTTTGGATATGTCTTTTCACCAAAAGTTGATGTTCCATATGAACCAAGCCACGCCGCCATTCTTGCTCCTGCTGAACCACCCCAGAGTGAATAATCTGTCATATCTATGTTAAGTTCAGCTGAGTGCTCGTACAGAAATGCTATTGCTCTTGCAAGATCTTCACACGCTGTCTGTGCTTCTGGTCTGTATATTAATGCAAATGCATTATAACCCTTTTTAGATAATTCCAATGCGTGCGGAAAACTATCGTGTATTCCTGCAACATATACAAAACCACCACCAGCATTGACTACAGCACTTTTGGCATTATCATTACCTTTAAAGAAAAATATTCCTGTATTTTGTTTCTCTGGATCATCGGCTTTCTCACTATCACTATATATATCATAAAATATCTGTCTGCCGCTCTCAGCTTCATTTCTTAAATAATTAACAATCTCTACAGTTTTGTCTGTATTAATCTCACTATACCAGGGAAGTATTGAACTTATATTTTCCAATGTCAAATCATTGCTTATTCTCATATCAACAGGAAATATTAATCTTCCATAATTACCAAATGCTTCATCATTAATAACATCTATTACTCTTGTATCCTTTGTATATTTATTATTACTATCTTTATCTGACTGCATATTATCTCCACTATATTCATTCTTTCTTATATTGTCTTCCTGATTACTGATGTTATTTGTACTGCTTAAATTCTGCTCTGCCATATTATTATTATTATTATCTGTATTATCAGCACTTCCACATCCATACAGTGTCATAACACCTATAAGCAGTAACACTACCTGTGTAATTCTTAATCCTGTACTCATACTTCACCTCACTTTTAATACTTCTTGATTGTATTATAAAAAAAGGGACTTCATTTAAGAAGTCCCGATTAGTTATTCAGTATTAACCTATTGGTTATTGCTTAACTTTTCTACAGCTTTAATAAGCCTTTTTACTTTGTCAGATGGCTCTTTAGAATATAATAACCCATATAGTATCTTATAATCCCAGTCCACTGGTATTATCTTTATTAATGGATGTACGCTTTCCCAGCTTTTTATTGTAAGCAATAACCCATTATTATTCTCACATCTGTTAAATGCATCAACATTATAAAGCTCTATATCTGTTATATTAATCCCCGGATAATTCTTTATCAAATCAGAACGGAGCTTATCGTTATAAGTACTCCACCCCTTATACATAAGCATAAGGTTCTCTCCTTCCATATCCTCAAGATTAATTATATTCTTTCTGGCTAGTCTGTGATGAAACGAAACACCCACACAAAAAGGTTCCATTGATATCTTTATTCCATCACACCCACGCAGCTTTAACAAAGCCTCATCAAATATTCCTGCCACAACATCTATATTCTTTCCAAGATTACCCAGTATCTCTCTTGCATTCTCCGTTGTATTCTCAAATGGAACTAACTGAAACTTCATATCTGGATATAATCTTTGTATCTCTGGCCATAATTCAACAAATATCTGCGGAGGTGTAACTGGTGATATTCCAACCCTTATAACATCATCTGATATCTGCATAGCATCCTTAGCCCTCTTCACTGATTCCCTGCAATAATCAATCACATACCTGGCATCATTATATATTGACTTTCCTGCCTCTGTCATAACCAGCCCTCTATGAGTACGATTAAATAATTGCAGACCAAGGCTTGCCTCTAAAGAATTAATCTGCTTTATAACCGCTGGTGAAGATATAAAAAGCTTTTCCGCCGCCTTGCTAAAGCTTCCCGACTCAACTACACATATAAAAGTTTCTAACTGCGAATTGTACATCATCTTACGTCATCCTCCATATTATTACAATACTAAATATGTTCTTTGTTAATTAACTATGTTATAAGCATAGCACTCGGTAGTAACTACCGGTCAAGTCGTATATATTTATTTAATAATTATGAATAATGTATTCTTATTCCATCCCTTCCTCAAGCCACTTAGCAATATTAGAAAAATCTATAGCAAGGTCACCACCATAGATATTCACTGGAACCGGCTTGTCAAATCCATATATAACAGGATAGTTGTCACCTTCAAAATAATATACAAGTATCTTCGCCTGCACGAAATCCACTATCCAATATTCACGGACACCAGCTTCCATATACTTTGACAGCTTAAGGGCATAGTCCCTTTTCTTAGTAGATGGAGATATTACTTCAAGAACAAAATCCGGTGCTCCATATATTCCAAATCTCTTAATCTTGGAAGTGTCACATATTATGCCAACATCTGGCTCAACCATTGTCTTATTATCGCAGTCAAGCTGTACATCTACCGGTGCAATAAATGGACGGCAGCTTCCATTATGCTCCATAATATAATTAGCAATCTGACGGTGTATTTCTCCTGCAATTGACTGATGTCCAAATGTAGGCGACAGCATTGTATAGAAATATCCATCAATTAACTCAACTCTCTGATCCTCTGGTAAGGCATAATAATCATCAAGCGTATAACTTCCATTCCTGTCAGTCTTATAAGAAGCCGCAGCCTCGCAAACTACAGATTGCTCTGTGAAAATCTGTTCAAGTGCCAGAAGCGTATCATAGCGTGGACTTTCTGTTTCTCCAGAAAATATCTTCTGTATTGTCCCTAAGGGCACTCCCGATAACTCAGCCATCTGTGCATATGTGTAGCCTTTTTCTTTCTTCTTATCCCTCATCTCCTGAATAGTCATATACAGCACCTCCGTATAATAGGTCTAATGTCTATAAGTTACTTTAATTAAAGTATAGGAGGTGAATTTCCATTTGTCAACCGGTATTATATATAATTTTAACCGTTAATATAATAAAATTTCCATTTTTTAACCGTTTATCTTTATTAATTTACCATTTAATCTTTTAACAATTTTATCATTGTATTAAATGCCCATTCCATATGCTATATACTATATAACCTTCTTAATCCACTTACCGCTAAAGTATCTGCTTACAAAGACTATTCCTCTTACTGTCCAGTCTGCGAACATACCATACCACACTGCCATTGGTCCCATATTGAATACCTTAACAAGACCAATACACAATGCAACCCTGCAACACCACATAGTTGTCATTGATGTTATCATTGAGAACTTTACATCTCCTGCCGCTCTCATTCCGTATGCTGGAACGAATGAGAATACCCACGCAATTGGCTTATATATTGTTATCGCACCAACCATCTCTATACACATTCTTGCACTGTCTGTCTCCATTCCACCAAGAACCGTTATAGGACGTACAAGTGCATACACGATAATACAAGATACAATAATTCCTATCTCTGCTATTCCGCACAATTTGACTATGTAATACTTGGCTTCTTCTTTTCTTCCTGCTCCAAGACACTGTCCTACAACAGTCATAAGGCATATACCAACACCTATTCCAAAGACACCATTAACATTTTCTAATATATTAGTCATAGCCTGTGCCGCAATAGCCGCTGTTCCCATAGTTGATACTGTTGACTGGATTGCAAGCTTACCGAACTGGAACATACTGTTCTCAATTCCTGACGGAACACCTATCGCAAGTATCGAGCCTATAAGCTTATAATCAGGTCTTATCTTATGATATTCTGATACTACTATATCTATCTTTGGCTTGGATAATGCAATAAATATAACAACCATACAGAACACTCTTGATACAAGTGTTGATATAGCTGCACCTGCAACTCCCATATTAAATACGAACATAAGAAGTGCATTTCCACATACATTTATTACGTTAGAGATTACTGATACCATCATAGGATATCTTGAATTACCACACGATCTGAATATCGCTGAGCCTGCACTAAACAACGCAAGAAATGGATAACTTAACGCTGTATACAGAAAGTATGTTACTGCATTGCTCATAACCTCAGGTTCTACCTTACCAAATATAAAACTTAAAAGAGGTCTTCTTAATATAAGTCCTGCTATTGTTATGACAACTGCTATTGTGGCAACTGTAAGCACAACCTGTCTTGCCGCCTTATTAGCACCCTCACGGTCTTTCATTCCTATATAATGCGAACATATAATTGCTGCACCTGTAGCCATAGCAGAGAATAACTGGACGATAAGGTTATTAACCGAATCAACAAGCGATACACCTGATATTGCCTGGCTTCCAAGGTTACTTACCATCATAGTATCCACCATACCCATAAATGAGTTAAGCAGCTGTTCAACAACTATTGGTATAAGAAGTGCAAACAGTGCTTTATTGTGAAACATCAGATTATCCTTATCAATGTCAAATAATTTCTTTTTATCTGCTAATAATTTACTCATAAAAATTGACGCTCCATTTCTTAACTAACTTACCTCGTATAAGATAATCAATTAATAAGCGAACGTCAACCTTTATTTACATATTTAACTGCAATATTTACATACTTTAACTACAATATTTGTATATTTAATTATATAATGATGCCGGGGTCAAAAGCCCCGACTTTGATACCTACTAATATCAAATCAGTATACTGCCTATACTGTCATATTATCAGCAAATACAACTCTTATAGTAGTTCCCTTTCCTAATTCACTTTCAAGCTCTATATGTGCATTATGGTGTTTGGCTACTATATGCTTTACAATCGCAAGCCCAAGTCCTGTACCACCAGTAGATTTTGACCTGCTCTTATCAACTCTGTAAAATCTTTCAAATATCCTGTCCTGATGTTCCTTAGGTATTCCTATACCGTTATCCGCTACTTCAAGAACATTTTCAGTCACACCATTATTCTGTCTTGTATACACAGATACCTTAACCTTTCCACCCGGATTATTGTAACGTATCGCATTATCACACAGGTTATATATAAGCTCCTCAAGCATCTGCTTATCAGCAGTAATATTAACATCACTTCCTGTAACATCAATAATAATGCTGTGCTTCTGTGCACTTATCTCAAGCATCTGCACCGTTGACCTGGCTGTTTCATACAGATTAACTGTCTCGAATATTTCTTCTGTCGATATGGCATCAAGCTCTGATATCCTTATAATATCATTGATAAGCGAGAGAAGTCTTTGTGAGCTTTTATGTATTTCACCTGCAAATCTCTTGGCATCATCACCTGCCGCCATACCACTTTCAATAAGCTCAGAATAGCCTGATATTGATGTCAGCGGTGTCTTTAATTCGTGCGAAACATTTGCCGTGAATTCCTGCCTCATATTGGCATTGCGCATAATATCCTCGTGTTGCCTTTTAATAGTTGTAACAAATGGAACAAGCTCCTTATATACTTTAACCGACTCCGAAGCATCCATAT
>JABLTS010022161.1_pt1 | contig 10722 bp, 8 predicted proteins | sample 7160081 | NCBI WGS metagenome assembly JABLTS01 (sample SAMN14651231, study PRJNA627086) | human gut metagenome | isolation source: feces | host: Homo sapiens
ATGATGCCAGGGTCAAAAGGTCTAAATCCACATGAGCTTGCTCATAGGTGGATGAAAGACCTTGGGACCCGCCCCGATATGAGCATAAAAGTGGGATGATAATCCCACGATATGCGAATACTGGGGTGCTATGTGCCAGTGGCACATGTTTAGCACCGACCGGAGCGGAGCGTAGAAAGGATTGTGGGAGTGCAACGCACGGAACAATCCGTAGGCATCATAGTTGGAGACTTTTGACACTCACATCTAAACATAATAAAAAGCTTAAAGCTGCACAGGGCATTTTAAAACAAGAATAAAAAATGCAGCTGTGAAGATATAGAGCATTCACAAAACCACAGGAGGTATGCTATGAAAACATTAAAGCTTAGAGATGATTTTTACTGGGCGGGAATCGTGGATGACACGCTCAGGGTTTTTGATATTATCATGTACACGGAATTTGGCACAACCTACAATTCTTATGTGCTCAAAAGCGGCGGAAAGACCGTATTATTTGAAACGGTAAAAGAAGCTTTTTTTGAGGAGTGGATGGACAAACTCGGCGAAGTGATCGATGTGACAAAGATCGATTATCTGGTGGTCAATCATACGGAGCCGGATCATGCGGGCAGTGTGCAGCGTCTGTTGAAATTAAGTCCGCAGCTGAAGATCATTTCCACTGCCTGTGCAGCGGGATTTTTAAAGGAGATCGTAAACAGCGAATTCTGCAATCTGATCGTGCATGACAACGAGACGATGAAGATCGGGGACAAAACACTGCGTTTTCTGCTGGTTCCGAATCTGCACTGGCCGGATACGATGTACACGTTTATTGAAGAAGAACAGGTGCTTGTGACCTGCGATTCCTTCGGCTCCCACTATGGATTTCAGGATGTGCTGGTCAGCAAGGTGACAGACCGGGAAGGCTATATGCGGGCAACAAAATATTATTTTGACTGCATCATTGGACCGTTCAAGCCATTTATGCTGAAGGCTCTGGAACGTGTAAGAGAGCTTGATGTTTCGATGATCTGCCCGGGACATGGACCGGTGCTGGATTCCGGAATCGACTTTATTGAGGATACTTATGAGAGATGGTGTACCGTGGTCAATCCAAATCAGAAAAAAACAGTCATTATTCCTTATGTAAGTGCCTATGGTTATACAAAGCAGATCGCGGAAAAGATTGAAGAAGGCATCAAGGCAAGCGGTGATATTGATGTGCGAAGCTACGATATGGTGACAGCAGATCAGGCACAGGTACTGGAAGAGATTGGATTTGCTGATGGTATTTTATTTGGAACACCGACGATCGTTGGGGAAGCATTAAAGCCGATCTGGGATCTGACAACATCCATTTTTGCGGGAACACATGGCGGGAAACTGGCAAGTGCATTCGGCAGCTACGGCTGGAGCGGAGAAGGCGTGCCGCATATCATGGAGCGTCTGAAACAGCTTCGCATGAATACAGTGGACGGACTTCGCATCCGTTTCCGTCCGGGAGATACGGAGCTTGTAGAGGCTTTCGAATACGGCTATCATTTCGGTTCTCTTTTGCAGGATAAAAAGGCGGAGAAAACGACAAAAGGCAGTCGAAAGCTTGTGAAATGTCTGGTGTGCGGAGAAATTTTTGATTCTTCCCTGGAAGTATGTCCGGTCTGCGGTGTCGGACGTGAAAATTTTGTGCCGGTGGAAGAAAAAGAAACTACTTACCGAAAAGACGGCGATGAATTTTATGTGATCCTTGGAAACGGTACAGCAGGACTGAATGCGGCGAAAGCAGTCCGGGAGCGGGATAAGACATCTTCGATTCTTATGATCTCGGAGGAAAAATATCCGACCTATAACCGTCCGATGCTGACAAAAGCCTTAAATGCCGGACTTGAGATCAGTCAGATTCAGGTGGAACCGGAGAGCTGGTATGAGGAAAATCAGGTTTATCAGATCCTCGGCAAAAAGATTATTTCAGTGGACAAAACGGAAAAAGAAGTGACACTTGAGGATGGCATGCGTCTGAAATACACGAAACTGATCTATGCACTGGGAGCAAAAAGCTTCGTCCCTCCGATCCCGGGAAGCGAAAAAGAGCAGGTGGCAGTGATCCGTACTCTGGAAGATGCAGAAAAAATCGGGCAGATGATCCCAAAGAACGGACAGACAGTCGTGATCGGCGGTGGTGTGCTTGGACTTGAGGCAGCCTGGGAGCTGAAAAAGGCAGGATGTCAGGTGACAGTTCTCGAGGTAGCTCCGGTTCTGATGGGAAGACAACTGGATGAAGGTGCGGCAGCGATGCTTGGAAGCATTGCAGAGAGTGTCGGTATCAAGGTTCGCACCGGAGTAAAGATCGATCGGATCGAAGGGCAGGAGCGTGTAACGGCCGTTCGTCTTGCAGATGGGGAAGAAATCGCAGCCAATCTGGTGCTGATCTCCTGCGGTGTGCGTGCAAATACAGAACTTGCAGAACAGATGGGACTGAAGGTAAACAGGGCAGTTGCTGTAAATGAAAAAATGCAGACCAGTGAAAAAGATATCTATGCGTGCGGAGACTGCGTGGAATTTGAAGGGGAAAATGCAGCACTCTGGGCCGAGGCAAGTGAGCAGGGAAAAGTCGCAGGAGCCAATGCAGCCGGGGAGTGCGTGGAATATCAGAAAGTACAGATGCCGCTCTCCTTTAACGGTATGAATACTTCCCTGTATGCGATTGGAGATAACGGCAGAAACAAAAATCTTCTCTATAAAACACTGGAGATCTGTGACAGGAGCAAGAAGCAGTATGAGAAACTGTATTTCCTGAACGGAAAGCTCTGCGGTGTGATCTTGATCGGAAATGTATCAAAAATGGCAAAACTGACAAAACTGATGGAGAGGAAAGCAACATTTGCGGAAGTGATCCTGGATAAGGAAACAGAAAGTTATTGATTTTACCGTTGTAGTGGGAAGAAAAATATTATATAATCAAGGCAGGTGGTGTCGAAGGCAGGAACCACCTGCCTTATATTAAATGTTTACAGAATTGCGAGCGTTACTTTGTAACGAAGCAATTCGCAGGCATCCGTTGAAGTGAAAAGGCCGAAAGTTTTTTTGCTTCGACATCTGCATAAGAAGGTATTAAAAAAAGAGGAGCGTGGTAGCAAATGTTAAGAATTGGTATGCTGACAAGCGGCGGTGACTGTCAGGCACTCAATGCAACAATGCGAGGAGTAGTCAAAGGTCTCAGTGCAAATGTTCAGGAACTCGAAGTTTATGGATTTTATGATGGATACAAAGGTCTGATCTACGGCAATTACCGTATGCTTTCTGCAAAAGATTTTTCTGGAATCCTGACAAAGGGCGGAACGATCCTTGGAACATCCAGACAGCCGTTCAAGCTGATGCGTACACCGGATGAACACGGACTGGACAAGGTAGAGGCCATGAAGCAGAATTACTACAAACTGCGTCTGGACTGCCTGGTGATCCTCGGGGGAAACGGAACACAGAAAACAGCAAATCTGCTGCGTGAAGAGGGACTGAACATCATCCATCTGCCAAAGACCATCGACAATGATATTTATGGAACGGATATGACATTCGGTTTCCAGAGTGCGGTTGACATTGCGACCGATGCAATCGACCGTATCCACACAACCGCAGCATCCCACAACCGTGTATTCTTAGTTGAAGTTATGGGACACAAAGTCGGCTGGCTGACGCTTCATGCAGGAATCGCCGGCGGTGCGGATATCATTCTGCTTCCGGAGATCCCTTACGATATCGATAAGATCATCGAAGCGATCCACAAGAGAGCGGCATCCGGACATGGTTTTACCATTCTGGCAGTTGCAGAGGGTGCAATCTCCAAAGAAGATGCAGCTCTTCCGAAAAAAGAATTAAAAGAAAAGATCAAAAAGAGAAAACATCCATCCGTATCCTACGAACTGGCAGAGCAGATTTTCCAGAAGACCGGTATCGAAGTGCGTATTACCGTTCCGGGACATACACAGCGAGGAGGAAGCCCTTGTCCGTATGACCGTGTACTGTCAACCAGACTGGGTGCAGAAGCAGCAACTCTGATCATGAAAAAGGAATATGGTTACATGGTAGGTATCATCAACGGCAAAGTCAAGAAAGTACCGCTTGGTGATGTAGCCGGCAAGCTGAAGATGGTATCTCCGGATGATCAGCTGATCAAAGAAGCAAAATGCATCGGCATCAGCTTTGGTGTATAAAACCGAGACGGTATCGGATGGGAGTCACTTCACATCTGATGTAAGGGCAGAGAGTCTGCCACAGACATTTTTGAAGTATTTAGAAACAGAGGGAAAGCATGAGCTATACTGCCTTATACCGTAAATTCCGTCCTGACTCCTTCCAAGATGTGAAGGGCCAGGACGCAATTGTGCGGACATTAAAAAATCAGATCAGGGCACAGCGTATCGGACATGCCTATCTGTTCTGCGGTACCAGAGGAACAGGTAAAACGACGGTGGCAAAGATCCTTGCAAAAGCGGTAAACTGTGAGCATCCCATTGATGGAAATCCCTGCAACGAGTGTGAGACCTGCAAGGCGATCGCCGCTGGAAATTCCATGAATGTGATTGAGATCGACGCAGCTTCCAACAACGGTGTGGACAACATCCGTGAGATCCGGGAAGAGGTTGCCTACTCACCGACCAGCGGCAAGTACAAGGTCTACATCATCGACGAGGTCCATATGCTGTCTATAGGTGCGTTTAATGCACTGCTTAAGACACTGGAAGAACCGCCTTCCTATGTCATTTTTATTCTGGCGACGACGGAGGCACACAAGATCACGATCACGATTCTCTCCAGATGTCAGCGTTATGATTTCAAACGGATCGCCCGCACGACGATCGTGGACCGTCTGCGAGAGCTGATGGATGAGGAGCAGGTCGAAGTCGAAGATAAGGCTCTGCGTTATATCGCCAAAAAAGGCGACGGTTCCATGCGAGATGCGTTAAGTCTTCTGGATCAGTGTATTGCCTTTTATTTAGGAGAAAAGCTGACGTATGAGCATGTTCTGGATGTACTCGGTGCGGTGGATACCGATGAGTTCAGCAAACTGCTGCGGGAAGTGCTGGACGGGGATGTTACGCAGGTGATCCTGCATCTGGAAAATATGATCATGCAGGGACGTGATCTGACGCAGCTTGTAAACGATTTTACCTGGTATCTGCGAAACCTGCTTCTACTTAAAAGTTCCGATAATATGGAAGATGTGCTGGATGTCTCCGCAGAGAATCTGGAGCAGCTGAAAGAAGAGGCAGCGATGGTGCGGGATGATACGCTGATGCGTTATATCCGCATTTTTTCAGAATTGCAGAATCAAATCAAATATGCAGGATCCAAGCGAGTGATGCTGGAGGTGGCACTGATCAAACTGTGCCGTCCGCAGATGGAGCAGGATCAGCTCTCCGTACTGGAACGCGTGCGGAGACTGGAAAAGCAGCTGGCATCGGGCGTGGTGGTAAGACAGCAGGACACCGGTGGTTACATACCGGAGGGCAATTTTGACTATCAAAATCCGGTAAATGTGGCGGCTCCGGGAGGCATAGATCCGGATGGAACAGCGGGCAATACAGACCCGGCAAAGCTTCAGCAGGCAGCACCGGAAGATCTGCAGAAGATCGTCGGTATGTGGCGGACGATCCTGGCACAGACTTCAGGGCGTTTCCGTGTGGTTCTGGCAAGTGCCGTTCCGAAATTTAATACAGAAAAAGAAGATGGTACGCTTTATATCGTATTTTCTGATTTTCTGGGAGAGACTTATGTCAATGATCCGAAGAAAGCAGAAGTACTCGAGCAGATCATTGCAGCGAAAACAGGCAGGCAGGTCAAAGTCAAGATGATCCTGCAGGCAGATGAGCATGTGGTAAATACCAGACTTTCCAAAGTGCAGGTCGAGGAGGCACTTGAAAATCTGGTCCATGCGGATATAGAAATCGAAGATGACTAATGATTCGGCACAGGTCGGAGCACTTGCTGCGAAGACCGTAAGAATATGATTCAGGTGTGCAAAAATCTTATTGCAAAGCAATTTTTAATGGATTTTTGCATCGTAACTGCGAAGTATTGAGCAGTTGCGAAGATGATTAATAGAAAGATTATTCAGGAGGATTAGAAAATGGCAAAACGTGGAGGATTTCCGGGCGGAGGTATTCCGGGCAATATGAACAATCTGATGAAACAGGCACAGAAAATGCAGCGTCAGATGGAGGAAAACCAGAAAGCACTGGAAGAGAAAGAGTTTACGGCAGCAGCAGGCGGCGGTGTGGTAGAAGTGACGATCTCCGGTAAGAAAGAAGTGACCAAAGTTTCGCTCAAAGAAGAAGTCGTAGATCCGGATGATATCGAGATGCTCGAAGATCTGATCATGGCAGCTACCAACGAAGCTCTGAGAAAAGTAGAGGAAGAGACCAACGCAGTCATGTCAAAACTGACAGGCGGACTTACTGGTATGGGTGGAGGATTTCCGTTCTGATGGATTATTATAGCAGTCATATCACAAAACTGATCGAAGAACTGTCCAAACTGCCGGGTGTGGGGGCGAAATCAGCCCAACGCCTGGCGTTTCATATTATTAACCGTCCGATCGAGGAAGTGCAGCGGCTCTCGGATACGATCATCGATGCAAGGAAGAACGTCAGATACTGTAAAGAATGTTTTACGCTGACAGACGATGAGCTCTGCCCAATCTGCAAGAACGATGCAAGAGACCACAAGACGATCATGGTCGTGGAAAATACAAGAGATCTGGCGGCGTACGAGAAGACCGGCAAGTATGACGGTGTCTACCATGTTCTGCACGGGGCAATCTCACCGATGCTCGGCATCGGACCGGGGGATATAAAATTAAAAGAGCTGATGACAAGACTTCAGGGCGATGTCAATGAAGTGATCATTGCTACCAATTCCAGCCTGGAAGGTGAGACAACGGCGATGTACATCAGCAAGCTGATCAAGCCAACCGGTATCAAAGTCAGCCGGATTGCCAGCGGGGTACCGGTGGGCGGAGATCTGGAATATATTGATGAAGTTACTCTGCTGCGTGCCCTGGAAGGCCGCGTGGAGCTGTAATGAGGACAAAATGCATGTAAGATCAGTCATGCAGTTTCAAAGTATCTGCGAAGAAAGGTTATAGCCGGGAGCAATTTCGTCAATGGCATGAGCGATCCCGCGGGAAATCTGCGAGGCGAGCGGCATCACGGCAGACAGCCGTGTTGACTGCAGTACCAGATGTGAAAACGGAGAAAAGGATGCTACGATTCCGGTCACAAAAAAGTCACCGACTGCAATCAGATTTTTGTCGACGCCGGCACCGGGACAGAGACTTCCTTTGCCGGCCGTAATGCAGCCAAGATGTTCTTTTGTTCCAAAGGAAGCATCGACAGCGATCAGCGGATGATCCGGAAAATGTAGATGGATCGCATCGATGGTTTCCTCAAGATTGAGGGCATGAACAGGCATCTTCAGTGTACCAAACACGGGGATGCTTTTTTTGTACCGTTCTTCCAGGGCACTGCCGACCATCGGACCTAAGCTGTCACCGGTCACACGGTCACTTCCGATGCATAGAAGGACAGGTGCGATATCTGAAAAACCGTTTTTAATCAGAATTTTAGAAAGATAATTTCCGAGAAGCTCTGCGGTATCGGAAGAGCCTGCATTAAAATAGCAGATCGTATCGGAAGAAAACATGATTGTCATCCCTCTCTTAAAAATTTGTAAAGCGGACATTCACAATCCGCTTCGCTACGTTCAGATCGACAGATGTGAAATTTGCCGTGTTAAAGGCTTTTACAGTGTATCCGAAAAAAGGAAGGTTTATTCGCATCAATCCGATGAAAAACATGTCGGAAAGTTCTTGAAAAGTATCCCACGGATTGCTAAAATTTGCAGATTCTTTGTGCTACGATAGGGGCATCAGCTGGAAGTAGTATAAAGGAGGATTGGGAGTATGATCGAAATGGTTTACAGGGGAACCTCAAAGGACGGAAAGGGAAAGGAACGGACAGGCCTGCCGAAAAATATCCGGCAGATCGGAGATGCAGGATCAGATAAAAGGGTTTATATAGAAGATTATGTGATCACGTTTCTGGAAAAGACAGGCTGTGCGGTGCTGCTCGGTGAAGTCTGGCAGAACGAAAACATGAAGTGTCTGTTTGCGGACGGAGCCGTAGAGATCGCGGAGGGTGAACCAAACGATGATATGTGGGAGAAAATCTACCGGGAAATGAAACAGTATTTTCCGGGAAGAGAAGTGATCGGCTGGGCGAAAAAGATGGAGGAGCCGGAAGAAGAACCGGATGAGAAGCTCTTTGATCTGCACCGGGAACAGTTTCCGGGTGAGGACAGGCTGCTGTTTCTGTATGACAGCGAAGAAAATGCCAGCGTTTTCCTGACGGAGAACACCGGGATTCGAAAGCAGAGCGGCTATTACATCTACTACGAAAAAAACGAACAGATGCAGAGCTATATGGTAAAAGAAAATGAAGGGCAGTCCGTGGAGGCGGAATCAAAGAATCAGGATGGAGCCATCCAGAACTTCCGCAGACGGATCGCAAAAAAACAACAGGACGCACAGAACGTGGAGCAGGAGCAGAAAAGCAAAACTCCGACGATGGTGCGTTTTTTATATGGTGCAAGTATGTTTCTGGTGCTGACGATCCTGGTGATCGGGGCGACGATGGTCAACAACTATAATCGCATGAAAGATATGGAAGTGACGCTACAGGAGATGGCACTTGGAAGTGATGGGCAGAGCAGTGGCCTGTCAAAAGGAACCGAAAAACAGAAAGAAACGGATGCTCTGGCAGCTTCGGCACAGGCAGAAGGAGAAATTGCAAAGGAGAGTGCCGCAAAGGATGAGACTGAAAAGACCTGGATCTTAAAAGAGAGCAGTACAGAGAGCAATACGACGACAACAGGCGATTCCACAGACAATATGGGAACAACAGGCAGCACAGGAACAGCGGGAAGCAGCACAGCAACCGATGGAACAGGAGGTGCCGGAACTTCCGGTAGGCAGGATAGCACCACATCCGGCAGTTCCTCTGCAAATAGCCGTGCGGCATCCTCTTCGGATGTGACGAAGTATCAGGCAGAATACACGGTGCGGGACGGCGATACGCTGGCGATCGTCTGCCGGATGTACTACGGAAATCTGGACAAGCTTCAGGAAATCTGTGATCTGAACGGCATTACCGATCCAAACACGATTCTTCCGGGACAGAAGATCGTGCTGCCGTAAAAAGAATAAGGAACGTAAAAGGCATGGTTGACTATCCCATGCCTTTTAAACTATAATAACAACATTGCAGGGTACTTAAGAAGAACTTTTGCAGAGCATCAGGAAAATTTCAGAATTGGCACAGTAAGGACGAAATGAGGATGAAAATAAAATTAAAAGAATTGTTCAGAAAAAAAGAGGATGATCTGGATTTGGATCTGGACGAAGAGCTCAACGATCCGGATATCCGCATCGAGACATATGAGATGACGGAAGATCCACAGGCAAAAGAAGAACTGTGGGATAAGATTAAAAAACATCAGAAGTTTGTACATAACCGCAATGCGATTACCATGGGACTTCTGTTTATCCTGTTGTTCGGGCTGGGGACATTTTTATTCTTCCACACCGGAAGCACCTATCTTACCTCAGACCGCATTGAGAGAAATGACGTGAGCAGTACGCAGTATCTGGAGTTTGGAGATTATTTCCTGAAATACAGCTCCGACGGGGTAGCCTGTGTGGACAGCAAATCGAATACAAAATGGAGTACGACCTACAGTATGCAGGCACCGTTCGTGGATGTCTGCGGTACGACTGCTGTGATCGCAGATCAGCAGGGGATGCAGGTCTATGTATTTGATGAAGAGGGACTGAAAGGACAGTTCCAGACAAAACTGCCGATCCAGAAGGCAAGAGTGGCAACGCAGGGTGTTGTGGCGGTGATCCTAGCAGATGATGATGTGACCTGGGTTAATTTTTACGATGCATCCGGGACACTGATCGCCGAGAATCGCACGACGATCGACGATTTTGGTTATCCGCTGGATATGGCACTTTCTCCGGACGGGATCAAGATGGCAGTGTCCTATATGCGGGTCAATGGAAACAAGATCAGTACACATATTGCGTTTTATAACTTCGGAAGTGCAGGTCAGATGGAGCTGAACAATCAGGTCGGTGAGCTAAATGTGGACGACGTGCTGGCTCCGCAGATTTTTTTCTGTGACAACAGCACGGCAGTTGCCGTCCGCACCGACGGGTTTACGGTATTTTCCGGCAGCCAGTCTCCGAAAGAAAAGAAAACGGTGAAGTTTGATCAGGAGATCATCAGTACTTTCCATGACGGCAACCGCATCGGCTTTGTCTTTGACGGAGGCGACTCTGGACATAAATATCTGATGAAGGTCTACAATACCGGCGGTAAGAATACCATGCAGAAATATTTTGATCTGCAGTACAACAGTATTACCCTGCAGAAAGACAAAATCGTGCTGTTCAATGAAAAAGAATTTGCCATTTATAAGTTAAACGGTCAGAAAACATTCCAGGGCAAATACCGCAAGCCAATCCAGAATGTGCTGAGTATCCGTGGATTCCGCAAATATATGGTGATCACCGAGGACAGTGCAGATCTGATCCGGCTTGGATAGCAGAAAGGAAATTATGAATTTACTTACGATCATTATCTTACTGGTACTGCTGGTATTTGCGATCAATGGCTATATGAG
>JABLTS010045091.1_pt1 | contig 10682 bp, 9 predicted proteins | sample 7160081 | NCBI WGS metagenome assembly JABLTS01 (sample SAMN14651231, study PRJNA627086) | human gut metagenome | isolation source: feces | host: Homo sapiens
AAACAATAAAATATTCTTAACGTTATGTGCATAACACTAATAATGAAATACTAGAACTTATTTCGAATGCTCACTACATTTTACTTCTCCCCTTATATACTTAAGGTAATAATTTCTCAGTACTTCGAAATTATGAAATAGAATTCATACAATCGTACATTCTTAACGTAATATTCCTCACCACAATAATAAAATTCTAAAGCTTATTTCTAATGTTCTCTCCATTTTCCCACTCCCCTTATATACTTAAAGGTAATAATTCTTCACGACTTCAGAATTATGGAAAGGAATTTTAAACTCGCTTCGCTCAAACAATAAAATATTCTTAACGTTATGTGCATATCACTAATAATGAAATACTAAAACTTATTTCGGAATTATAAAAAGCTGTAAGTGAATCTTTTGTTTTTCACTTACAGCTTTTTTATATTTCTTCTATTTTACATTTATGTTCTTTAGTTTTGGAATCGTAGCAAATAGCTACTGCTAGAATTTTTTTATCTTTATTTTCTTTTCTAAACTTTTCTGCATATTCTTTTTCTTTGATTTGTTCTATGGCTACTTCTGGTATTTCATCTTTCTTCAGTTCAACTATGAAAGGAAGATCATTTTTTCTTCTAGGATGGAAGGTAAAATCAGCATAACCTTTTCCACTTTTTTCTTCACGTTCTACTCTATAAGTGTCTCTTGCTGAAAGATATGCTAAAGTAATGACATAAGATAAACTATTTTCATCATTATACTGTAAAATTGGTATTTCTGAATTATGAATATCATGAAGTATTTTTTCAACAACTTCTGTTTTACCTTCATATAGTTGATTTTAGCATTTTTTTTGAGTTTTCTATTATTTCTGAAACATAACCAAATGATTTATCTTTTAAGGCCTTTTCAAATTCCTTCATAAGCTCTTTATTGGGAATTTTTATATAACCGTCATTATACGATAGAAAACCAAGAACTATCATGGCAGAATATATCTCTTCCTTGGTATGAGGAGTTCTTTGCCCTGCTCTAAATTCTTCATCTATTAAAAAATCATTTTCTTATTCTTTTCACAAAGCTTCTTAACTTCTTCTTCTGTAAATCCAAAAAACTCACTAAAGCTTCTATCTTTTAAAAATGTATATTCATCAAACATATTAAGGGCACTACCACTAGAATATTTCTTAATAGGTAACACACATGTCATATATGCTAAAGCTACATATGATCTATCTTTTAATAAATTTCTTAAAAACTCTAAAAAGTCATTTTGATGTTCTTCAAAAAGATTATTATTAAATATATAATCCCATTCATCAAAGATAAAGATAAATTTTTCTTGTGATTTTTCTAATATTCTTTTAAGACTATCTGAGTAATATTCCTTTTATGCTTATTGTTATTTTATTTGTATTACTTTATCAAAAACAGTTTCCTTACCTATTTCTTCATATGTTGCTCCATTTCCATTTTTATTTTCCCATCTTTCTTTCTCTCCTAAAATTGGTTTTTCAACTACAACTCTAATAGAAGTCGATTCTGAATTAGGTGATTCAAAATATAGTTTCTCTGTATTATTGTTTTCGTCAGCTGTCGATTGTGAAAATTGAAGAATTTCTCCATTTTCATCATAAATAACTGTTCTATAATCAGTCCAATTTCCTTCCTTATAATTCAAATCAACAATCATCTCAAATGGAGTTATTTTCATTGAATTTACCTTTACTGTATCAGATTCAAAATCCTGTTTATCTAAATCAATTGTTTTACTTAAGTTTTTATCAACTGTAACTGGTACTTTAAATGCCCATGTACCCCATTTATAAGAACTTATGTCTCCTGCATTAACTCCATAATTTTCAATTAATTTTATTTTAGTTTGGAATATAAATTGCTCTGGTATTTCTGATTTTAACGAAGATAGATGATATTTTTGAACTCCAATAAAGGTATTTTCATTGATAAACTTACCTTCTAAACCAGCGAAACCACTATTGTCAAGTTCCTCATCTGTAAAATCAACTTTATTGTAAGATTCTGATGTGATTAACTGATTCATATCCATAAATCCTGAATCTCCCCAAGATGTATATTTAAATGGTTTTTCATTTTCAATAATATAGGTAACATATAAAGATTGACCATCACACAATATTTCAGATAGTGTAATTCCGATACCATTAGAATACGCAGTTTCATTTACAGACGTTGCATACTGTGAGTAATTTCCAGGGAAATGAATATTCTTTTCTATGGATTCAAATACACTGCCAACTATAGGTAGTTTAGCAGCTAATGCTGGATTTACTATCCCCAGAGTTGTTACTGCTACTAAACTAGCTGCAATAGTTCCAATTGCTCTATTCCTTTTACGTCTGTTATTTTTAATTTTTTGTAAATTTGCATTTTTAACTCCCTCATCTATTCTTTCATCAAGATTGTCAGGTATATTAATTTCATTATATTTAGAGTTATTCATATAAGTAATCCTCCTTTAAAATTTTACTTAAAGATTCTTTAGCTCTTCTTAAGTGACTTTTTACAGTATTACTTGGTATTTCCATAGTTTTCGCAATATCATCAATGCTCATATTGTTGAAATATCTTAAAATGATTACAGTCTTATATTTATCCTTTAATGTGTCAATAGCATTATATAGGTCCATTTTTTCCTCTAAAGATATGTCTTTTTCATCACAAGCTATTGATGAGTCATTATCAAGATATATAATCTTACTTTCTTTTTTAAGATAATCAATAGCTACATTTATTAAAACTCTTGTTATCCAAGTCTTAAATATATTAGGATTTTTTAATTTATGAATATAAAAAAAACCTTTATAAGCACATTCTTGCATAATATCTAAAGCTTTATTTTCATCTTTAACATAGCTATAAGCAATTTTATATAAATATATCTTGTGAATTTTATATAACTCTGTAAATGCATCAGAATCACCATTCTTAGCTTTTTTAGCTAGAGTTATATCTAATGGTTCTTCTTTTATTTTTTGCCACGGCAAAGAAATTATTTTTTCCATTATACCTCTCCTCAATTTCTTAAGTATTAAACATTAATGTTATACCTATTAGACGGTTAGTTTTTATCTAAAGTTGCAAAAATAATTATCATTTATTAAAAATATTGTAACAATTTAGTATTAGTATAGTCTTAAAATGTATTTAATAATAGAATTAATTATAAAAATAACAAAAAGCTATGCTAATTTATACTAATTAGCATAGCTTTTCTCTTGTTAATATCGTTGTAAAAGTTCATGTTAAAATACTTGTATTTATATTTTTTGCACCTCTAAAGTAAACCCGTTAACAAATAGTTGATGCTTTTTATATGCACATTTTAACCTCTTTCGTAAGCTTTAAATTTACCTCCCTGCTAACTCTCTTATACAGCTATTTACATTGTCCTCATAAATGCCTCCATGATAGCAAACTACTTTCTTAATATCGTAATTGGTTAGTTTTTTTATGGATTGATAATTTAAAGCATCATCATAATTAAGACTTTTATCACATGGGCAAAGTGTACCTTCATTAACCACCAATATATCACCAGCAATTAATAATTTAAATTTATTAACGTATAAGGATATATGTCCTGGAGTATGTCCTGGTGTATGAATTACAGTAATTCCTCCACAATAGGGAAGAACTTGCCCATCAGATAATGTTTCATTTATATTTACTTTAAATTTTTCAAAGCAAATTTTTAATTTATCATAAAACATATTCATCTTTTCAGGTAAATAATCTAAAGATTGTTCTAGCATAGAAAGCTTTACTGGCTTTTTGGTTCCTTCTATATAGGGTTTCTCCTCTTGAAAAGATATCATCTTAATATTATTATCTCTTTCTTTTAGAATCTCACTTGCACTTCCTATATGGTCAATATCTTGATGAGTAAAAATTATTTTCCTTAACTTTAAAGCTATATATTCCTTCTTTAATTCTCATAATAAACCTCCTATACCTATTGATTTTTTTATTACCAAATTAATGGTATTAGTCTGTATTTTACTTCATGACTATATTCTTCATATCCCTTAAGCTTTTCTTTAAGCATTTTATCCTCTAAATATGTTCTTATTACAATTAAACCAGCAATTATTATGGAAATAATCAACACCAACTTTGTCTCAAATATCATGGATATTGAAATACACCAAATTAAGATAGCTAAATATGTTGGATGTCGTATTATCTTATATGGCCCTTCCTTACACACTATCTGACTTCTATCAAATTGTACTCGTGATGTAGACTCTAGAAAAGTATTTACCATCATTGCTTTTAAAGATATTATTGTTACTGGTATCTGCAAGATAATACCCATAGCAAATATAATTCCTGGTTTGTCTGCCTTGTTCATTTCCAATCCTGCTACTAGATATATAACAAAGAAAGTTAATAGCCAGTATATTGTCAATATAATCTTATCCCATTTAGGTGAATCAGTATTGATCTTTCCCCTCTCTGCCAATGTTTCTTTATTTACATTATGCATAATATAACAGGAAATAATGGTTATAAGAAAATAACCAATAAAATATACCCATGCCCGCAAATTCATTGTCCACCATGAACCTAGAAGAAACATTAAAACCCCTAATCCTCTCTGAATAAATACCCTCAATATATAATTCATTTCCTTTTTGTCAATATCCTATCACCTCTTATAATTACTTTCTAATATTATTCTTATGCTTTCTCTAGATAAAAATAGCCCTCTATGCATTATATAAGTATCTATAATTTGCTGATTTAAAAATAACTCTTTTGGTAATACTATTTATTATTAAGTGTAAAAGGAGAATAATATTATGGAAAAATTAAGTTTTGTAATTGAAAACCAACTTGGTGTTGCTAAGGATAATGAAGAATTAAAAAACAGCCTTAATGGTCAATTTAATGGAGAAACTGCTGAAGTGGGACTTTATTTAGCAATGGCTAGAGTAGCTCAACGTTCAGGTTATCCTGAAATTGCAGAAGTACTTAAAGTTATTGCTTGGGAAGAAGCTGAACATGCAGCTCAATATGCTGAACTTACTGGTAAAATATCTGACTGTACTAAAACTAATCTTACAAATATGATGAATGGTGAAATTGGAGCTAACAAATTTAAAGCTGAACTAGCTCAAAAAGCAAAAGATGCTGGCCTTGAAGAACTTTATACATTTATTGATCATGCTGCAAGAGATGAAGCAAGACATGCAAGTATGCTTCATGGAATGCTTAACCGCTTATAATTATAAACATTAATGATAAAATAGCCTTAGCTATAACATCCTATGCTAGGCTATTTTTATTATTCTTAATTTATAACCCGTAACTCATAATAAAAAAAGGTTGTATTTGCAAATATTTTTCTCTATAATGTACAAGTATCTTTATTGAATGGAATCTTTTTTATCAAAAGAGTTTAATAAATTTAATATTGATGTTGAATAATTAATATTTTTACAAAAGATTACAAACAATATAATACATAAATAGGAGGACAACTTATGAGTAATCAAAAACATCTTGGCGATGCACCTATTGGAAAGTTGTTATTACAATATTCTATTCCAGCCATCATTGGTATGGTAGTAAATGCCCTATATAATATTGTAGATAGAATGTTTATTGGTAATATTCCAAATATAGGTTCCCTTGCAATAACAGGCGTTGGTATTACTATGCCTATTATGACAATAATCTTAGCCTTTGGTATGCTTATTGGTATAGGTGCCACAGCTAACATATCCCTAAACTTAGGAAAGGGAAATAGACCTACAGCTGAAAAACTTCTTGGAAATGCTTTTACCTTAAGTATAATAGTTGGACTAGCTATTGCCATAGTGGGAACTATCTGTGCAAATCCAATACTTAATCTTTTTGGTGCCAGTGAAAATACACTGTTTTATGCTAAAGAATATCTAAACATAATTTTATTAGGATGTACATTTAACATACTCTCATTTTCCCTAAATAGTACTGTAAGAGCTGATGGAAATCCAAAAATGTCTTCATTTACAATGGTAATTGGTTGTGGTACAAACATTATCTTAGATTATGTATTTATTTTTATACTTAATTTAGGAGTTAAGGGAGCTGCCCTAGCAACTATTATTTCTCAAGCAATTACTTTCTTTATAATTTTATATTACTACACAGCTGGTAACTCAAACTTAAAATTAAAAGTAGAAAACTTTAAATTAAAAAAACATCTTGTAACTATGACTTTTGCCATTGGAATTGCACCATTTGCAACACAAATAGCAAATAGTTTAGTGCAAGTTATAGCTAATAATGCATTAAAAACTTATGGTAGTGATTTAGCAATTGGTGCTATGACAGTAATAAGTTCATTAAATATAATATTTATGATGCCTATATTTGGTATAAATCAAGGGTGCCAGCCTATTATTGGATTTAATTATGGTGCTAAAAAGTATGAAAGAGCTAAAGAAGCATTTAAATACGCTACTATTGCAGCCTGTGTAATATGTATTATTGGTTTTATATCAATTCAATGCTTCCCTACACAAATCATCAGTTTATTTAATAATGATCCTGAATTAACTACATTAGCAATAAAAGGAATTAGAATATATTTATTAATGATGCCTGTAGTAGGAATAAATATTGTTGCCACAAGTTACTATCAATCAATTGGTAAAGCTAAAATATCTATGTTTGTAAGTCTTCTAAGGCAAGTAATATTATTAATTCCATTTACAATAATCTTACCTAAGTTTATTGGATTAGATGGTGTTTGGGCAGCAGGCGCTTGTGCTGACTCACTTTCAGTTATTATAACGTTAGTATTACTTAAAAAAGAATTTAAACAACTTGATAAAATGCAGTTAGAAAAAATTGCTTAGTTGTACTATATTTTAACTACTTTATAATTACATTATATACAAAAAGGGAATTCAAATACGAATTCCCTTTTTTAGCTAGTATTAAATATTCTTTTAATACAACCTCTTTATAATATATCTTAATTATTTAAAATTATTTCTTCTTTTTTCTGAAAGATAGAGCACTACCAATAGATAATGATAATAATCCTAACATTGTTAAAGAACCTTCAACACCTGTTTGTGGTAATTTTGTTTGTGATTTTTTATCTTCAGAATTACCTATATTTGAGTTTCCAGTATTAGGCTTAACCTCTACATAATTATTTGAATTATCTTTATCCACAGTTTCTGAATCATTTTCATTTGGTTTATTATTATCACTACTTACATCATCTTTTTTATTATTACTTGAGCCATTGGTAGAATTATTTGAATTTGGTTTATTGTTATCTACATTCGGCTTGTTATCTTCATTTGGTTTATTACTATCATCACCTGGTTTATTATCTGTATTTGGTCTATCTTGTTTACTTCTTATTCTAACAGATACATTAACATCTTTGTAACTATTATCTTCATAAGTTACTCTAACAATAACAGTATGCTCTCCCACAGTAGTTGGAATATCTCCTATTATTTCTTTTCTTATATTAACTGAATTATCACTTATTGCAATATTACCTAAAATAACTGACGCTAAATCAATTTCATCATCGTAGCATTCTAAGTTACCATTAATCACTTCTGCTGGATATATTTCATTTTGTGTTGGTAAAGCTTTAGTTCCTTTATAAATAATAGTTGGAACCATTTCTCTAATAATTTCTTGATTTATTATTGGATCTCCTACTGGTTGTCCTTTGTTTGTTTTTTGAATTGTTGTTACCTTTTTAATACCAGCTTTTCCTTCTACTCTTTTTTCTTCTCCAATATATAAATTAGGATCTTCTATTACTTTTTCTATAATTGGAATTTCTACATTGTCATCCACTTTAACAATTTCATCATAAATCTTTTTAGTTCCTTTATAAATAATAGTTGGAACCATTTCTCTAATAATTTCTTGATTTATTATTGGATCTCCTACACGAACACCATTTTCTGTTCTCCATATCTTAGTTGTTCTAATACTTCCTGATATTCCAGGTTCTGTACGTGTTTCATCTTCCCATAAACTTGAGTCTTCTCTATTAATAACTTCTATAGGAATCTCTGTTTCTGTTACTTCTTTATCTTCTGATACAATAACTTTAGAATTATATATAGATGTTGTAAAATCATTAGTATTTACTAAATACCATTGTAAAATCTTTGTTTTTAATTTTTGTACTTCTTTTACATTCTGAGCCATTGGTTGTGAATTAGTTTTATTACTTTCCATCATCTTTAAATCTTTTTCTACTGCTTCATTCATTAACTGTTGTAATTCTTCATAATTTTTGAAGTAGTCTGTTTCTTTTAAATCTGATAGCTTATCAATTCTACGTTTAAACATATCCTTTTTAAATTCAGTTAAGCTTCCATTATATTTAGAATCTAAAATAGCATTTAATGCTTCCTTATCATTTGAATATTTATTAGAAACATATGAAACCATACCTTCACTATATCCATATTCAGCTAATAATTCATATGCATATCTTTTAAATGTTATCTCCCCTGTTGAACCTTCATCATTTTGAATCCCTGCATATATTGGCTCTAATAATGGTGCAACATAATATCCATTTTGCTCAGTTGTTCCTACAGTTGCATTACCTTTAAATTTTAGTCTTCCTGATACAATATTTTTTTCAATTAAATCATCAATTGTGTTTAAAGTACTTGCAATACTTTCATCTATATGCTTAAATGTATCATTGCTTTTATTTTCAGTATTAGGAGCTTTTTCTGGTGTTAATTCCAATTGATTAAATAATATTGCTTTTTCTGAATTAGTTCTTCTTAATGATGATATTGCTTCAGCATAATCTAATGTATATATAACATCCATTAATCCTTGCATATAATCTTTTAAGTCAGATTCTTGCATAAATCTATTAGGTGAAGCATTTTGTACTCTTCCTTCTCCTAACTTATATGCTAAATTTAAATTAAATATTGGCTCATATTCAGATAATCCAACTGTATTATTTAAACTTTCAAACATTCCTGTAGCAAAAGTTTCTGCACCTTTACCAGTTCTCCTACCATATCCGTTAAGCCAAACTTTTTTATCTAATAAATGTGTTAATTCATGTGTATAAGTAGATTGTCCTCTATCAGTTAATGTTTTTGATAAATATAATTTAACTAAATTATCTCCTGATGCTTCTCCATCTACAAACATATAATTAGAATAAAAATCAAGAGGAGTAATAAACTCACGAACCCCACTTAATGTTTCACCATACTTAGGAGCCCATAAATCTCTTGTACTTCCTTCACCATATTTTCTCATAGTATCAATTATAATAATATTATTTCCATTTAAAAGTGTATCTCTCTTATTACTAATACGATACCAAAAATCTAAAAATTCTTCTTGCTTATTAGCTGTTTCTTGTAAATCAGCTTCAAATTTTCTTTTTGACTCATTATAATTACTTTCTTTTCTATCAACATATGTATCTACCAACCCATAACTCACTGTGCTCATTGTGCTAATAACATAAATATTATCTTGACTAAGAGATAATAATGGAATTAAATGATCACTTAATTTAGGATCATTTTTCATTTTATTGTAAAAAGAAGTATCTATATTTTGATTACTACTTTTAGCTTCAACAATATAAGCATTACTTCTATCTTTAAACCACTCACTAGCACTCATAGCTGGATAATATTTATTTAAAGAACTTTCTATAAAATCAAAAATAGTATTATCTTTAGTAATTGGTGCAATTTTCTTTTTATAAGTCTTTGCAGTATTTTTAAGCTCTAAATCTGAAAAACTCACTTCACCTATATCCATTAATGCTGAAAATCCACTTAAACTTTGAGGATAATTATATAAAATTAAATCCTTTGCAACTTCACCTTTAAAATCAAAACTATAATTTCTCTCTAAATAAGATAATGCTATTAATATTTCATTTCTTTTACTAATAATATATTGAGATGAAAAATATGGGTCATTATCAAATAACTTCTTTAATATTGTATCTAAATTATTTTGCACATATTCAAAGCTTTTTCTTAAATCAAGTTTATCCATACAAAAACTTTTAAGTCGTTCATCTATTTGAGCTTGAGTTGGTTCTACTCCTAATTCTTTTTTTAATTGATTTTTAACATCTTGTTTATCCCATAATGAAACATATGGATTTAAAATAGTATATAAATCATCATATTTAACTTCTTTAAAGCTTTCTTTTACTTTTTGAATTTTTTCTTCTACAGTTTCATTCAAAGCATATTCTTCAATAGCTTCATCTTCTTTTTCATCAATAACTTCATCTTGAATAATGCTTTCAGTTATAGATGTTTCTTCTTCTACAAAATTTTTATCTAATTCATCACTTACATAATCCTCTTTTTGTGTAATATTTTCACTTAAATCTTCATTTGTAGAGTATGTTTCTTGTATAGAAGTATTTTCATTAATTAAAATAGATGCCGAAGCTATTTCTGTAAAAAAACATACTGAAACTGCCACTGAAACTACTCCAAAAGAGTATTTTCTAAGAGCATATTTAATTATCTTCTCACCTTTATTTAACGATAATTTTTTCATTAGTTACCCCCCTAATATAATTCTTTAATATAATTCCTATAATACACTATTGATATCTTTTAATAAATCTACTTATGTATATATATCAGAAAATTCAATATTACATTTCT
>JABLTS010035081.1_pt1 | contig 10673 bp, 9 predicted proteins | sample 7160081 | NCBI WGS metagenome assembly JABLTS01 (sample SAMN14651231, study PRJNA627086) | human gut metagenome | isolation source: feces | host: Homo sapiens
CACCTTCATGGCTTTTTCGCGGCGCGCGGTGTCCTGCTCCAGATCCCCGCGGTATTGAGCCCAAGGCTACCGAGGGCATTCTGGCCCACATGCGGGAGCAGGCCCAGATTGCCATTGACACTGCAGACTGCATCATCATGGTGGTGGACGTGCGCGACGGCCTGACCGCCGCGGACGAGGATGTGGCCCACATGCTGCGCCGCAGCCACAAGCCCATCATTCTGGCCGTGAACAAGTGCGACAAGGTGGGCGATGCCCCCATGGAGATGTACGAGTTCTACAACCTCGGCTTTGACGAGGTGATGCCCATTTCGTCCGTGCACGGCCACGGCACCGGCGACCTGCTGGACGCTGTGTGCGCCCATCTGGACTTCAGCGAGACGGTGGTGGAAGAGGACCGCATCCCGGTTGCCATCATCGGCCGCCCGAATGTGGGCAAGTCCAGCCTGACCAACCGCATTCTGGGCGAGAACCGCATGATCGTGGCAAATGAGGCGGGCACCACCCGTGATGCCATTGACACCCCGGTGGACAACGCTTATGGCAAGTTCATCTTTACCGATACCGCCGGTCTGCGCAAGCGCAGCAACATCACCGACGGTCTGGAGCGTTATATGGTAGTGCGCGCACTGGCCGCTGTGGAGCGCAGCCGCGTGGCGCTGATCCTTGTGGATGCCACCGTCGGTTTTACCGAGCAGGACAGCAAGGTGGCCGGTTATGCCCACGATCAGGGCAAGGCGTGCATCATCGTCGTCAACAAGTGGGACGCGGTGGAAGGCAAGGAGACCAACACCATGGAGCTGCAGCGCCGCGATTATGCCGAGTGCTTCAGCTTTATGGGCTATGCTCCTATCATCTTCATCTCGGCTCAGACCGGCTACAACGTGAACAAGCTCATGCAGCTGATCCGCGATGTGGACAGCCAGAACGGTGCCCGCGTGCCCACCGGCGTGCTGAACGAGATGCTGGCCCGCGCCACAGCCCGGATGCAGCCGCCCAGCGACAAGGGCCGCCGCCTGAAGATCTTCTATCTGACTCAGGCATCCACCCGCCCGCCCACGTTCGTGGCCTTTGTGAATTCGAAGCAGCTGTTCCATTTCAGCTACCAGCGGTATCTGATCAACCAGATCCGCGAGAACTTTGGTCTGGAACACACTCCCATCCGTCTGGTGATCCGCGAGCGCGGCTCCGGCGAAGTGGGCGCAAAGGACGTGTAAGCGCCCGCAAAGGAGGCATCCGTTTCTATGATGAAAGCGATCCTGATCGCCGCAGCTACCATCCTGCAGGCGTACCTGCTGGGCAGTGTGGATACTGGCATCCTCGTCAGCAAATTCGTATATCATGACGATGTGCGCAATCATGGCAGCGGTGCGGCCGGCATGACCAACATGCTGCGCACCTTTGGCAAGAAAGCTGCCGCCATGACCGCGACAGGCGATGTGCTCAAGGGCGTGCTGGCCGTGTGCATCGGCCGGTGGCTGTTCCACATGCTGCCCGCCGATGCCGGCGTTTCGCCGTATCTGGGTGTCTATCTGGCCGCCATCTTTGCAGTGCTGGGCCATCTGTACCCGCTGTACTTCGGGTTCAAAGGCGGCAAGGGCGTGCTGGTGGCAGCTGGTGCCATTCTGGCCATCCAGCCGGTGCTGCTGCCGTTTCTGGCCATTATCTTTCTGGTGTGCCTGATCCCCACCGGCATGGTGTCGCTGGGCAGCGTGGCCATGGCAGCACTCTACCCGGTGCTGACCATCATTTACGGTTCCCTGCAGGGCTATGCCGCCGGTGATATGCTGGTGTGTGCCATTGGCTCCGGCTTTATGTCCGGCATGGTAATCTATATGCACCGCGCCAATATCCAGCGCATCCGTGAGGGCAAAGAGTACCGCTTCGGAAAGCACAATAAAAAATAAAAGCATTATAAAATGCCCCGCAGCCTGCTGGTTTTCCGGCAGTGCTGCGGGGCATTTTGTTTATGTTATTTTGGTTCCGGGGCGGCCTGCTCAAAATCGTACTCGTCAAAAGTCTCCTCTTCGGAAGGAATGGCCTCGGCCACCTCGGCCTTGGCGCGCTCCTTCAGGCGGGAGAGAAACGCATCGGCGGGGATGCCGCTCTGGCGAGGTGAAAGATCCGGTGCCGGATGGCCGTCCGGCAGGTGGGCACCAAAGGCCGGCACAAAGAAGAACTTGCGCACAATGAAGATCAGTGCGATGGCTCCCACGCTGAGCAGGTTTTCTACTGCCGAGTCATGGCCCACTACCAGATGACGGGCAATGGCGTAGAGCAGCACTTCCAGGCTGCTGCCGGGGCTGTGCTTGGCCAGCATTTTGATGAACTCGATGCCGATCACGATGTCAAGGCTCCGCTCCAGAAAAATGCGGATCTCCACTTCGTTGCCGTCAAACAGCAGGCCGGGCATCCACTTGATGAGCGGCACAGCGCTGAGCAGCAGGCCGATGAGCACAAGGCCGGAGAGCAAAATTTCCAGCAGACTGGACGCCTGAATGATGCGGTTGCGCAGCTGGGTGCGCCAGCGGCTTTCCACATGGGAGGAGGAATTGTCCATATTGAGCCTTCCTTTGCAAAAAAAGTTTCAACATTCATGTGTAATATTGTAACAGAAATGCAGAAAGCTGTCAATTGCTGGAAGATCAGACGGCACTGTTCGCTGCAGTGGCGGGTGCCACCGCTACATAGCCGGATTTTTTGATGCAGTCCTGTCCGGCGGCGGTATCCAGCCAGTCGTAAAGCTGGCGTTCCGGGCTGTCGGCGGCAGCGTCCGCATGGAGAACGGCATAGAACTCGTTGCACAGCGGGTAGCTTTCGCTGGCGATGGTGTCGTTGGAAGGGGTCACGCCGTCCACGGCCAGCAGACGCAGGCCGGGCTGGGAGTACATCTGGTCGATGTAGTAGTAGACCGAGAAGCCGATGGCATTGGCGCTGTTGTTGTAGGCGGCGATGCTATCCACCAGCTCACCCATGGCAGCGGGAGCCAGCTCGGTGGGCGGGTCCATCAGTTCGCCGCCCTGAATGAGCAGCTTGCGGAACAGGGTCTGGCTGCCGGAGTCTTCGCCCCGCTGGAAGGGCACGATGGCAAGATCCTCGCCGCCCACTTCTTTCCAGTTGGTGATCTTACCGGCATAGATATCCTTCAGCTGCTGCCGGGTCAGGCTCTTGACCGGATTGTTCTCGTTCACGATGAACACCAGTGCGTCCCGGCCAATGGGTTTCTGTTCCAGCTGGGCGTTTGCTTCTTTCAGCTCTTCCTTTACGTAGTCCGGCGCTTCGTAGCCCACCAGCATCCTGGCAGTGTACTCCTCATCCGGGTACAGGCCGAAGTTTTCCCACGCATAGGCCGTGGTGCTGACCGAAATGCCGCTCTGGGCTACTTCCAGATCGATGCCGGTGGTATCGGCCATCATCTGGGCCATCAGCGGGATGCAGGCAGTGCTGCCATCCAGCTTGGGAAAATCTTCCACGGTAAACAGCCCGATGGGTTCAAGCTCGCTCACGGAAGAAGCGGGTGCTTCCGGCGAGGTGGAAGCGCTGCTGGCGGGGGTGTCATCCCCCTTGCAGGCAGTGAGAATGCCTGCGGCAGAGCAGGCGGCAAGGCCAAGCAGAAAGCTGCGGCGGGAAATTTTAGCATTTTTCATAAGGCGTTCCTCCTATTGGGTCAGTAGCCCATTTCATCGTCGGCGTTGATGGAAGAGAAGATGCTTTGGCAGTAAAGCCATTTGCCGTTCGTGTCCATCCAGCCGTAGTAAAAGCCGCGTTTTGCAACGAACACGTGTTCTGGCAGCTGGTTCAGGCTGTTGTCGTAGTAGCTGTAGCAGCTGCCAAGGCCATAGAACACAATGTTGCCGTTTTCATCCAGCACGTCACACATTGAGCCGTTGCTGCTGGGCGCATTGGCGTTGCCACAGTACAGCGGCCTGCCCTCCGGTGTGGTGATGAGATAGTTCAGGGCATAATACTTGTCCTGCAGATGGGTCAGGTCGGAGACAAGGCCCTCGGGGCCGTACACGCGGGTGGCGGTGGTCTCAAAGTTATCGTTATCCCGCAGCTCCAGCCAGACGTAGCCGTCACCCTTGTTATCCATCATCACGCTTTGCTGGCCCTCCACTGGCTCCACGGTGGTATCAGTGATCAAATCGCCGGTTTCGGTGTTGAACACCTTCAACCGTCCGTCCTCATAGTAAAGGGCGATGGTGTCGCTCATGACGCTGGAAGCGTACAGCGGTGTCACCTCACCGGTAACAAGGTCGTGCAGATCATAGCCGAAGTCGCCGCTCGTGCGCCATGTGACCACATAGCCCGGGAAATAGCTGCTGGGCTGGTCGTCGAAGGTGCCAATGAGGGTGCGGTCCACGGTGGCGAGATCCCGCAGCTCGTAGCGGCCATCGCTGGTCTCGAAGCAGGCGGTGCCGCTGCCGCATACCTGTCGGAAGCCGGTGAAGCCTTCGCCGGTGGCGGGGTTATAGAGCGTTTCGTCCGTTGGCTCGCCGCTGGCGTGGCAGGTGTCCAGCTCCACCCAGTCGGTCAGGTTGTCCGGTGCATAGGAAAGGCTCAGGGCAGTAGTGGCATCTGCGCCGTAAGTCTGTGTACCGTCCTTCGTCTGTATAATGATCCAGCTGTGCAGGGCGGGTTCATCGTCCCATGCGTCCTCGGCAAGGTCTGCTGGGCGGGCATAGCAGGTGAACACCAGCCTGTCCCCGCACACGATGCAGCGGTATGCGCCATCCGGCACGGGCAGACGTTCGCCGGTGGAAAGGTCGATCACCTGACAGGTGCCGTAATCGTCGTAGCCGTTTTCGTAGCTGCCGTTCACGGCGTGGGCTTCCTGCAGCACCAGCAGACCGTTCTGCATGGAGGCGTTCTGCTCCCCCTCAAAGGTCATGACTTCATTGCCGTCTTTGTCAAACAGGCCGCTGCGCCGTCCGCAATAAGCGTCCGGGTCGGCCCAGGTGCGGAACCAGTAGTTGGTCTCACCGGTCACGGTGTCCTGCAGAAGGTTCACGTTCTCGCTGCGGAAGGACTGGTACAGCACCTTGCTGCCGCACAGAACGGTGCAGGCACCGCCGGAATTGTCGTAACCGTAAAGAATCCGCAGCTTTCCGTCGTCCAGCCGGGAGCTGTCGTAAAGCGGATCCCCATGTGCATCGGTGGGCACTGAGGAAGCAGGAGCAGCAGGCTTGCCGGAAGCGGGCGGCAGCACGCTGCAGCTGCAGCCAAGGGTAAGGCACAGGGCAGCGCATACAGCAGCGCTGCCTATGCGGCAAACGTTACGCTTCATAAAGATCACTCCTTACAGTATGGAAAGGAACAAAGTTTAAAAGAAAGCCGGAAAGGTTTTCCAGTTCAATTATAATACGAAACAGCCGCGCATTCCATTGCAGGAAAACGCGGCTGTTGATTACAGTTTTATGACAGACTTTCAGGACTGTGCTTTGGCTTTTTCAGCATCGTCCATCCGGTCCAGCTGCTTGAGGAAGGCCAGCAGGAACGGCAGGGAAACAATAAAGGTGAGCGCATCCGCAATGGGCTGGCAGATCTCTACGCCCACAAGGCCGAAAGTGCGGGGCAGAATGAGGATGAGCGGAATGAAGAACACGCCCTGACGGCAGCAGGCCAGAAAGGTGGCGCGCCCGGCTTTGCCCACGCTCTGGAAGGTCATGTTTGCCACCACAATGACCGGATGCAGCAGAATGGCAAGGCACTGATAGCGGAAGGCAGGCAGGGCCACGGCGGTCACATCCGGGTCGTCGCGGAACAGGCGGATGAGGGCATCGCTGTCCACCCAGCACAGAGCGACCAGAACCACCAGCATACAGAAGGCGGCACCCATGGTGAAGATGGCCGCCTGCCGCACCCGGCGGAATTTGCGCGCACCGTAGTTGAACGCGGCCACCGGCTGCAGGCCCTGCCCAACGCCAATGGCTACCGAGATGATGAACATGAAAATGCGGGAAACGATGCTCATGCCGGCCACAGCGGCATCGCCATAGCTGCGGGCGGCAATGTTCAGCAGCATGCCGCCGATGCTCTGCAGGCCCTGACGGCCAAAGCTGGGCGCGCCGCCCACCAGGATCATACCGAACTCCCGCGCTTCACGGGTGACGGCAGCAATACGGAACTGACTGACGGTTTTGCCCCGCAGGAACATGGACAGCAGGATACAGAAGCTGATGCTTTGGCTGAGAGCCGTAGCAATGCCTGCACCGGCGGTGCCAAGGCCCAAGCCGAACATAAAGATGGGGTCCAGCAGGATGTTCAGCACGCCGCCGGTCACAAGGCCGATCATGGCAAAGTTCGCCTTGCCCTCATAGCGCAGGATGTTGTTCATCACAAGGCTGGAGATCATAAGCGGGGCTGCAATGAGGATGGGCCGTGCATAAGCGCAGGCGTGGGGCAGAATGGTCTCGGTGCTGCCCAGCAGCATCATGAAGCTGGGCAGAGTGGAAAGGCCCACAACGGCCAGCACCACGCCAGCGGCCAGAGCAGTAAAAAAGCTGGTGGAAGCAAAGCGGGTGGCGGCATCGGTGTTCCGGCTGCCAAGGCTGCGGCTGATGATGGTGCCGGAGCCGTGGCCCAGTGTAAAGCCAAGCGCCTGAATAATGGCCATCAGGCTGGAAACAATGCCCACCGCACCGGAAGCGCTGGTGGAGATTTGGCCCACAAAAAAGGTATCGGCCAAGTTGTAGATGCTGGTGATGAGCATACTTAAAATGGTAGGGACGGCAAGACCGAGGATCAGCTTTGGAATGGGTGTCTCGGTCATTTTTTTGTATTGCTGAATGTTGAGCTCGTCTGCTGACATGAAAGAACCTCCTTTTATCATAAGGAATAGGTCAAGAAAAGCCGCCCAGCAGCAGAGCGGCGGATAATTTGAATGTGTGCACGGGATGCACGTTCCATAGTATAACGCAGCTGCGGCAAAAAGTCGAGAGCCGAACCGGCACAGAATGGTGCCTGAAATGCCCATGGAGCGGGAGAAAAACGGACGGAAAGCTTGACTGTTTTTGTCTGTTTTGCTAAAGGCTGGTCGAATTGCTTGTAGAAAATCACGATATGTGGTATCATTTACCATAAGGGAAACAAAAGAGCCTGTGCATCTGTACAGGCTGCATACAAAATATAAGCGGCAGCCGCAGGCAGAGCCGGGCGGCTGCGATCCATAGGAGGAACAAACCATGAAAACTGTTGCACAGACCGTGATCGAAGCCGATCACTTTTACACCATTGCCGCGCACACCGGCAACGTCATTCAGGCCGTGGAGGGCACCAAGGAAGCCGGTACCGTCCGTCTGGGCAAGTACGAGCATAAGCCTGAGCAGGAGTGGAGCTTTATCCGCGTGGGTGACGGCGTTTACCGCATCCGCAACCGCGCATCCGGCAAGCTGCTGGACCTGACCATGACCGGCACCGCCAACGGCACCTGGCTGCACCTGTGGGAGGATGTGGGCGGCACCTCTCAGATGTGGACTGTTCAGCCCACCCCGGAAGGAACTGTGCGCCTGCGCTCTTCCTGGGCCGGCGGCAAGTGCGTGGACACCGTTGGCATGGGCGCTGCGGTTGGCACCGTGCTGCAGATCTGGCAGGAGGTGTCCGGCGCAGATGACCAGCTGTGGATCATTGCCGAGGTGAAGGAGCGCGCAAAGCGTGCCGCAAAGAAGGCCGAGGAACCTGCTGTGGAGGCTGCCGCTGAAGCTGCACCCGCTGCAGAAAAGGCACCGGCCAAGAAGACTGCGGCCCGCAAGCCCCGCACCACCAAGAAGGCGGCTGCCGCCAAAGCAGAAGCTGCAGAAGAGGGGAAGGCAGAGACCGCAGCACCGGCAGAAAAGCCCGCAAAGCCTGCCCGTAAGACCGCCGCAAAAAAGACCGCCGCCAAGGCTGCCGAAAAAGCAGAGCCTGCAAAGGCAGAAGTACCTGCAGAGGAAAAGCCCGCTGCGGAGAAGCCCAAGCGCAAGTGCGCACCCCGCAAGAAGAAGGAGACGGTCTGATCTCGTTCTGTTGATTTGTTAAAATGAAAGCGCCCGCCGGAGGTCCAGCCCTGCCCGGCGGGCGCTTTTGACTATTCTGGAAGCTGCTTTAAAACAAAGCGGTTTTTATCAAATTCCAGCAAACCTTCGTCCCGCATTTTGCACAGCTCTTTGGAGAGGGCGCTGCGGTCCAGATTGAGGTAGTCGGCCATCTGCTGGCGGTTGAAGGGCACCTCGAACGCCATCCTGCCGCAGCGTGCTGCCTGTGCGGAAAAATAGGTCAGCAGCCGTCCGCGCACAGTCTTAGGCGTTGTGCAGAAGATGCGCTGCGAAAGGCTGAGGTTCTTGCGCATGGATACCGCCAGCAGGCGACGCAGCAGCTTGTCCTGCAGCGCTGGCTCGATCCGCGCATCGGTAAAGGCGGCAGTGTGCAGGAACAGTATTTCGCAATGTTCGGCCGCAACAGCATCCACCATCAAGGCCTCGCCGCAAAAGGCGTAGGTCTCGGCAAAGGCCTGCCCGGCACCTACGCTGCTCAGGATGCTTTTGGTGCCCCAGAGATCCAGATTTTCAATGTGCACGGAACCACGCAGCACAATGCCGATCTCCCGCACGCAGCTTCCGGCGCGGAAGATGACCTCGTGCTTTGCAAACTGCCGGGTGCGCAGGTGCCCGGCAGCGGCAAGGGTATCCAGCTCGGCTTCTGAAAGATCCTGAAACAGGGGCGACGCGATCTTTTTCATAAAAATCCTCTTTCTGTGGTTATAACAACCGAAAGCACGGTCTGATTATAGTATACTCAGAACATCAAAGCAAGGAGGATTTTTCCATGATCCGCAAAATCATTCATATAGACGAAGAAAAATGCAACGGCTGCGGTGCCTGCGTCACCGCCTGCCACGAGGGTGCCATCGGCCTTGTGAACGGCAAGGCCAAGCTGATGCGGGACGACTACTGCGACGGCTTTGGCGACTGCCTGCCCGGATGCCCCACCGGTGCCATCACCTTTACCGAGCGCGAAGCCGCCGCTTATGACGAGCAGGCTGTGCTGGAAAACAAGCAGAAAAAGGCCGCTGCCGCCCAGCAGCAGGCACAGCCCGCCGCACCGGCGTTCCATGGCTGCCCGGGCAGCATGATGAAACAGTTCCACCGTGAGCAGACCGCACCTGCCGCAGCCGCAGTGCCCATGCAGTCCCAGCTGGCACAGTGGCCTTGCCAGATCAAGCTGGTGCCGGTGAACGCGCCCTACTTTGACGGTGCCAAGCTGCTGATCGCCGCCGACTGCACCGCCTATGCCTACGCCAATATCCACGAGGAGTTCATGAGGGGCCATGTGACCATCATCGGCTGCCCGAAGCTGGATGCTGTGGATTACAGCGAAAAGCTGACCGAGATCATCCGCAGCAATGATATCAAGAGCGTGACCGTGCTGCGCATGGAGGTGCCCTGCTGCGGCGGGCTGGAGCACGCTGCCATCACTGCTCTGAAGAACAGCGGCAAGTTCATCCCGTGGAATGTAGTCACCTTCTCCACCGATGGCCGCATCCTCGACCGGTAAAATGACAGAACAAAAGCCAGAAACGACTGCTGCCGTTTCTGGCTTTTGATGTTTGCGGAAAGATCAGCCCGCGTTCTGTACGCTGTTGGCAGCGGTCTGCACGAACTGCAGCACGCTCTGGATGGTATCGCGGATCTGCACTAGCGTCTGGATGTCTTCGTCCTTCATGCGGGATGTGGGCGCAGTGAGCACCACGGTCTGGGCACTCACGGTGCCAGTGAGCTGGATGCTGACCCCGTGTTCCGGGATGGTGAGCAGGATGTGCACCGGGATGGCATCCGCAAAGAACCTGCTCTTTTCCAGCCCGATAACAAGTACCGGTGCATTGGCGCTGGCATCACCGGTATCCAGCTGAAAATAAAGGTAGCCGTCCTTTGCATTTTCCGGCTGTACGCGCTGCAGCTTTTTCTGCGGCAGCTCAAACTCGGTCATGTCCTGCAGGCTGGTGGCTGTGGTGTCCACACCCAGCAGGCTTGCCAGCTGGGCCTGCGAGATATAACTGCCAAGGCTCCAGTCCGGCAGCAGAAGGCTCGCCAGCGGGTAGCTGCCGGTGATGGAAGAGCGGATATTTTTGTACAGCTGCCCGACATCGTATAAGGTCTCGCTGCTGCTGATATACACCCGGGTGAGCGGGCCTGCCGGGATAACGGCATCCGGGGCCGAGATGCTCAGCTGCAGTGCGTCCGGCGCATACAGGCCGTTGACGGTGCCCTTGGTGGAGCCTGTCTTTTGCAGGATGGTGTAAAGGGCAGGGGAATCGGCTGTGGATGTGATCTCATAATCAAAGGTAAAGGCCGCGCCTGCCTGCAGCGCTTTCACCCGGCGGGCTACCAGACTGTACCCGGTTACAGCGGCCACGACTGCAAGCAGTACAAGGATGAGCACTACGATCAGGACCACATAGCCCGCGCCGTGCTTTTTCCGTTTGGAAGATGCCATAAAAAATCCTCCCTCAGATGTTTTATTCAGCATAGCGGAACAGCGGACAAAAGTCAAGGCAGAACAGAGAAACGCTGAAAAAACAAAAAATCCGAAACCGTAAGGTTTCGGATTTCTGGCGGAAAGATGGGGATTCGAACCCCAGAACGCTTTTGACACGTTACACGATTTCCAGTCGTGCGCCTTAGACCAACTCAGCCATC
>JABLTS010094639.1_pt1 | contig 10638 bp, 9 predicted proteins | sample 7160081 | NCBI WGS metagenome assembly JABLTS01 (sample SAMN14651231, study PRJNA627086) | human gut metagenome | isolation source: feces | host: Homo sapiens
ATAACGTCCTCTGTTCCAAAACAACGGTTTTATGGGAAAAATCGAGGAAAAAGTGGCAAAAAAGTTTGTAGCAATGACTTGACATCCTCGGGGGCATTGTGCGTAGCGGAGAGTATTTTATGATATCGTTATCAGTCTGAAAGAGGAAACGCTCGTAAGGATTTGTTGAAGCTATGGGATGGGTTGGAGATGTTTGGAGTATGGAACAGGTGGAAGAAGCAAAAGAACATCATACTCTTGTTTACATCACAAGAATGTGCTAAAATAAACCAGAATTATAGAAGATATGCAAAACAGAAACTGCTTCAGTATTTTTACCGGTACTGCTTATACAGCACGCATCCTAGAATGTGGTATTGTTCCGGGATACGGAGATTGCAGCCAATTTCCTGATTCTTGGATTTTCAGGTAAGTTAAAAATAGAATTACAGTAAATGATCAAAAGAAAAGATGGCATGAAAAATATGCTGTCTTTTCTTTTTTAGGATAGCAGGGGCAAAAGCCTGAAACCAAATTGTGGGAGTAAGAAACAATTTGCATGTTATCTTTTCGTTTTCATATTGACAAAACCAGAAAACTAGTGTACTATATAGCTATGACAGTGATACAAGAAAGAAGGAAGAGCTTATGGAATACAATTCATCGCTGCCAATCTATCTGCAGGTAGCTAATTTGATCAAACGTGATATTGTCACAGGGAAACGAGAACTTGGGGAAAAGCTTCCTTCCGTACGGGAACTGGCGGTGTCTTACACCATCAATCCGAATACGGTCAGCCGTGTATACAAAGAGCTTGAGACGGAAGGTGTCTGTTTTACCAGACGTGGCATGGGAACTTTTGTGACAGAAGATTCAGAGAAGGTGAAAAATATGAAAGAAGAGATGGCGGGGACGCTGATCCATGAATTTTTAGAAGGAATGCAGCAGCTTGGATTTACCAAAACGGATGTGATCCGGATTCTGAAAAAAAAGGAAGAAAGTGGTGAATGATATGGAAAATGTACTGGAAAGTATTGGAGTAACCAAAAACTATGCCGGTAAGGCAGCGGTTGAAAATGTATCGTTAAAACTGGAGACAGGGCTTGTCTATGCGATGCTCGGGCCGAACGGAAGCGGCAAGACTACCTGGATGAAGATGGTGGCAGGCCTTGTCAAACCTGGAAAAGGGGAGATTTTATATAAAGGCAAAGCCATCGGAAAAGAGAGCAAGAAAGAGATTGCCTATATGTCCACGGAGCCATATTTTTATAGCTGGATGACGGTTGCAGATGTCGGCAGATATTATCAGGACTTTTTTGAGGATTTTTCAATGGAAAAATATCATCAGATGCTCAAAAGAATGGAGCTGACAGAAGAGCTGAAAACCAAAAAACTTTCCACCGGTATGATGGCAAAGTTAAAGATCGCAGTCACAATGGCAAGAAATGCAAAACTGTATCTGCTGGATGAGCCATTAAACGGCATTGATCTTCTGGCAAGGGATGAGATCATGAAAAGTATTCTGGAAGTCATTGATCCGGATGTCACACTTGTGATCTCCAGCCATCTGGTAGATGAACTGGAGCGAGTGGCAGATGCGGCCATCTTTATGAAAGAAGGAAAAATGGTCAGACAGTGCATGGTTGAGGAACTGAGAAGCAGCGAAAAGAAATCCGTTGTTGATCTGTATCGTGAAATTTACGGACATGGGGGAGAGGAACTATGTTAAAATTAATGAAGTATGAATTTCGGAAGAGTGCATCTTCCAAGCTTATTCTGCTGGTGCTTACAGCAGTTTTTGAACTGGCATTTCTGGGGGGCGTATTTTTTAAAGGATATAATCTGATGGGGACAGGTATGATGTTCCTGATCTTGTGTGCATTTTTCGGTGTGTTTTACATCGGACTGGAAGGTATCATGACACTGTATCGGGATCTGAACAGCAAACAAAGTTATATGCTGTTTCTGACACCAAAGAGCAGTTATGAGATTTTAGGTGCCAAAATCCTGGAAAATGGCATTTCAATCCTTATGGCAGGAGCATTTTTTATCGTACTTGCCGTGTTTGACCTGACTGTGGCAACGCTCTGTATCGGCGGGGCAAAAGAACTCATGGATAGCATAAGACAGATTATGGATATAAGACTGAACATCAAGATAGTATCAGATGCAGTGATCCTGTCCGTCTTTGCATCCCTGGTCAGCTGGATCAGTATTGTTGTGATCGCCGATATGGCAGTGATTCTTTCGGCGAGCGTGCTTGCAGGCAAAAAGGGAAGCGGGATCGCGGCATTTGCACTGTTTCTGATCCTTTCCTGGCTGTTCAGTCAGATGCTGAACCTGGTGCCTGCATTTGACAATATGAACCTGACCATGATTCTGGAAATCGCAGTATCTCTGGTACTGAGTGTGATTTTCTACTTTATCAGCGGATGGATCATGGAAAAGAAACTGAGCGTCTGAAACAGAAAAATGATAGGTTGACCTTTATCTCCTGGCATCGTAGAATAGTGACAGAGCAAAAAGATTTCTATTGATATTGAGAATCTGACAGGAGAAAAAGATATGTTATCATTTGAAAATGATTATTCTGAAGGAGCACATGAAAAGATCCTTCAGAGATTTATGGAAACAAATCTGGAGAAAGTATCCGGATACGGATCTGATCCATACTGTGAAAGTGCAAAACAGAAAATCCGGGAGGCGTGCGAATGTCCGCAGGCAGATGTTTATTTCCTGACGGGCGGTACGCAGACAAATGCCGTTGTGATCAGCTCCATGCTGGAATCTTATGAGGGCGTGGTCGCAGCACAGACCGGCCATGTAGCCTGCCATGAGGCGGGAGCCATTGAGTACAGTGGCCATAAAGTGATCACAGTTCCGCAGTACGAAGGCAAAATGAAAGCAGAAGATCTGAAGAACTGCCTGAAAACATTCTGGGATGACGAAAGCCATGAACATATGGTATTTCCGGGGATGGTTTATATTTCCCATCCTACGGAGTACGGTACTTTGTATACAAAGGCGGAGCTGGAAGAGATCAGCAGCGTGTGCCGCAGTTATAATATCCCACTGTTTCTCGACGGAGCAAGACTGGGCTATGGTCTGATGAGTGAAGAAACAGATGTAACTCTTCCGATGATTGCAAAATACTGCGATGTTTTCTATATCGGCGGGACAAAAGTCGGAGCACTGTGTGGAGAAGCCGTCGTATTTTCGGGCAACAGAACACCGAAACATTTCCTGACGCTGATCAAACAGCGGGGAGCACTGCTTGCAAAAGGCAGATTGCTCGGAATCCAGTTTGACACACTGTTCACAGATAACCTGTACTTTGAAATCAGCAGACATGCGATAGCAATGGCAGATTATTTAAAGAAAGGACTGGCAGAAAAAGGCTGCCGTTTCTATCTGGATTCACCGACCAATCAGCAGTTTGTCATTCTCGAAAACCGGAAAATGACAGAACTAAAAAAAGAAGTAAAGTTCAGTTTCTGGGAAAAATACGATGAAAACCACACCGTAGTACGCTTTGCGACAAGCTGGGCAACGAAAAAAGAAGAGATCGATCAGCTGCTGGATCTGTTCTGAGATTTTAGCAGCACACAAAGGCAGGGTAAGCGATTACCCTGCTTTTTCACAACTCTTTCACAAAATCGGCTGTTTTCTTTCAGCTTGTTTTAAACTTTACGGGATATACTTCTCTTAAATCAAAGAGAAAAGGAAGTGTATTCATATGAAGAAAAAATATATCGCAATCTTACTTGGCATAACTCTTGGAATGACAACACTGGTTGGATGTTCCGGAACAAATACATCAGAAAGCAGCACCATACAGGAATCGCAGAGTGTAACCGGTGCAACCGAAAACTCAGACAAAACAGTCAGCGAAGCAGAAACAGCAGATGTATACGGTGAAGTTACAGCCGTAAGCGAAGATAGCATTACCATAAAAGTAGGAACCATGAAGCAGATGGAAAAACCGGACGGAGAGGGAACACCATCCATGCTGGATCTGACAGATGAAGAAAAAGAAATCAAGATCACAGATGACACCGTGATCGTCCGCAGCAGCAGGGGCGGCATGGCAGGCGGACCGCAGGGAAACGGCGGAGCACCGGATATGCAGCAGGAGACAGAGGAAATCTCACTTTCTGATATTTCCGAAGGTGATACAGTAGCGATCACTTATGACGAGGATGGAAATGCAGCCAAAATCACCGTGATCAGCATGGAAATGGGCGGCCAGATGGGGCAACCGGGAGGCGGTTCTGGAAGCAGCCAGGGCGTGGACAGCTACGATGCAGTCAATGCCTATACTTCCGATACCGAAGTAGATGGAGAGACGATTGCTTCCACCGGAACTGATGAAAATGCAGTCAATGTTTCAGAAGGCGCATCGGTTACACTGAAAGATGTGACCATAACCAGAGATTCTTCCGAAAGCACCGGCGGTGATAACTCCAGTTTCTATGGTGTCGGAGCAGCCGTTCTGGCAACAGACGGAAATGCTTATGTAAAAGGCGGAACCGTTACGACAGACACAGCCGGCGGAGCAGGACTTTTTGCATATAATAACGGTACTGTTTATGCGGCAGATACCAAAATCACGACCAAACAGGATACATCAGGCGGTATCCATGCAGCCGGCGGCGGAACGTTCTATGCATGGGATCTTGATGTTGAGACAAACGGTGAGTCTTCCGCAGCGATCCGAAGTGACCGCGGAGGCGGAAAAATGGTAGTAGACGGCGGAACCTATACTTCAAACGGAACCGGTTCCCCGGCAATCTACAGTACCGCAGATATCGCAGTAAACGAGGCAACTCTGGCAGCCAACGGCTCCGAAGCAATCTGCATCGAAGGTTTGAATTCCATTCATTTATATGACAGTGATCTGACCGGAAACATGAGCGATGACAGCCGCAATGACTGTACCTGGAATGTCATTCTCTACCAGAGCATGTCCGGAGATTCCGAAGTCGGAAACAGCACTTTTGAGATGGACGGCGGAAGCCTGAACGCAAAAAACGGCGGCATGTTCTATACCACAAACACAGAGTCTACGATCACACTGGATGATGTGGATATTACAAATGCAGAAGACAGTGAATTTTTCCTGAAATGTACCGGAAATGCGAACCAGAGAGGATGGGGAACAACAGGAGCAAATGGTGCGGACTGCCTGTTCACAGCCATTGATCAGACAATGGAAGGAAATGTGATCTGGGACAGCATCAGCGACCTTGATTTCTATATGACAGGCGAAAGCACACTGACTGGTGCAGTCGTGCAGGATGAGAGTAATGCCGGTGGCGGCGGAGACGGCTGCTGCAATCTCTATATCGGAGAAGATGCAACCTGGATCGTGACAGGCGACAGCACCGTAAGTGCACTGCACTGTGCCGGAACGATCGAAGATAACGAAGGCAAAACCGTGACCGTCAAAGGAACAGACGGAACTGTATATGTCAAAGGAGATGGCAGCTACACGATTACTGTAACCTCCTACGAAGACAGTGCAGACCTCTCCGGAGCATCCACGACCATATCCTGGAGTGCTTATGAGACAGAAAAACCAGCTGAGTTAGAATAACATGATGCCAGGGTCAAAAGACTTTTTCAAAAAAATAACAAAAGAATGAGCGGCTATGATCCTTTCGGGAAGGAGAATAGCCGCTTTGTGCGGAAGGGAAGTGCATGCCAAGTCTCACGTGCGTTCTATCTATATCTCACCCGGTATATCCACGACACTGTCTCTGATAGCCAGTGTCGGTGGCAATACGATCTTATAAGGCAGATGCTGCGGATCATCCAGGCGGTCAAGCAGCATTTTCACTGCCATTTCTCCCATGACTTCCAGATGTGCGGTGACACTGGTCAGCGGTGGCTCGGTCAGGATAGACAGCGGTGTGTCATTGAAACTGATGACAGATACATCCTCCGGAATGCGAAGTCCGACTTCACGCAGGTTGCTGACAGCGGTGATCGCAGATTCTTCATTATAGGCCAGGAGAGCTGTCGGGATATGATCTTTTTGTTCCAGCCATTTGCGGATCTGAGCAGAACCGTCTTTGGCAGAAAGGCCGGTATCAATGATCAGATGCTCGTCGTAAAGACCGGCATTTTTCATATAATCAATAAAATACTGACGTCTTGCCTCCAGGGCAGGGCGTTTTTTCTGGTCTAATTTATAGGCAGGACCTAAGAAACCAATCTTGCGGTGTCCCTTGTAAAGCAGATAATCCAGTGCCTGTTCTACGCCGAGACGGAAGTTTAAGACAACCGAATCAAAGCGGCGTTCATCCGGGGAAGAATCCACAAATACGATGTTCGGGCTGATCTCCAGCAGCTGTGCAATCTGCTGGTCTGAAAAAATGCCGATCGCCAGGATACCGTCAAGCGGGGTCTTTTCCAGTGTCTGATATTTGCCGGACTGCTCAAAAAGATAAGATACATTGCAGTCATGCTCCATACAGTTGCGTACCACATAATTCTTCAGATACAGATAGTACGGATCAGCCAGCTGCTCTTTTAAGGACATCATCTCAACGATGGCGATATGGACGAGGCGGTTTTTATGGGAACGTCTTGTTTTCGGAAGCGTGTAGTGAAGTTCATCTGCCGCTTCAAGAATTGAGACTCTGGTGTTGTCGGTTACGTTCAAAGTCGGATCATTGTTCAGTACACGGGAAATCGTGGTCACTGAGAATCCGGTGTGTTTTGCTAAATCTCGGATAGTTGCCATGCTATTTTCTCCAATACATTTTTTATTTGCACATAACTGCCACAAAACTGACCAAAATCGCACATCAGGCGTTACGTGTATCTGGATTGAATGTTACAGTTATGTTCACTCATTTGTTTACTTTAATACTTTGATTATAAACACACTTTTTTACTTTAGCAAGAAAAATTTAAAGAGACTTCCGGTATTTGCTTGGAGATATTCCCTGCGTTTTTTTGAAAACTTTTGTGAAATAAAAGTAATCGTGGTAGCCGACTGCGTTTGCAATCTCCTCGATGGAGCGGCTGTCGTCTTTTAAAAGTTCTTTCGCCTTCTGCATACGTCTTGCCGTGATATATTCTGAAAAAGACAGTCCCAGTTCTTTTTTGATCAGGGTGCTTAAGCGGCTGGAGCTGATATTGTACATTTCTGCCAGGGAAGTTAAAGAGAGTTCTTCCGTATAGTGTTCCTGGATATAAGCCAGAATTTTTTTGAACAGAGAGGTTCCGGCAGTCGAAAGGTCTGTGATCGTTGCATTTTCCATCGTGTCTTCAGAAGTTTCAGAAGCGGCAGGCTCAAGTTCATTTCGAAGGCGTGACAGGGTTTTGTTCAGAGTTTCCTGCTGGATCGGTTTCAGAAGATAATCAAAAGCACCGCACAGCATTGCCTGTCGTGCATACTCAAATTCGGCATAGCCGGAGATCAGCACGACTTTGGTTGCAAATTGATGTTCTGAAATATAGGACATGACTTCCAGACCGGAAAGCCCCGGCATACGGATATCGGTAAACAGGACATTCGGTTTTAAGGTTTTGATATCTTCAAGTGTAGTCACGCCGTTATGTGCTTCTCCGATCACCTCAAAAGGAAGTCCGGATTTCTGGATCAGTTTTTTCAGACCGATGGTGATCCAGACTTCATCATCTGCAATATAGACACTTATCATAAAATACTCCCTTCTGGTTCTGCTGTCGATTCTCTTGGAATCGAAATCGTAATGCAGGTTCCTTTTTTCAAACTGCTTTTTATATCAAAAGAAAACTTATCATCATAATAAAGTTTCAGACGTTGATAAATATTAAAGACGCCGATTTTTGTTGTATTTTTTTCAATTTCCAAAGATGCGAGGATCTGTTTTAAACGTTCCGGTTCAATGCCGCATCCGTCATCCTCCACAACAAAGCAAAGTGTTGCATGATCGGGGGAAAATACATGCACCCACACCGTACCGTTTTCAATTTTTTGTTCCAGTCCGTGAAAGACTGAATTTTCCACAAGCGGCTGGAGCAGAAGTTTAAATACTTTGCAGTTTAGTATAGCATTTTCTGCATCGATTTCAATGCGGATTTTGCCCATAAAACGGTAATTTATGATCTTTGCATATTCACGGATATGATCCAGCTCATTCTCTACGGTAACCATATCAGTTCCCTTGACGGCAAAACGAAAGACATTGGAGAGAGCCATCGTAAGTTCTGCGATGTCATCCACATCGTAGAACAGAGCCATATCCCGGATACACTCAAACGTATTATAGAGAAAGTGCGGATTGATCTGGCTTCGATAGGCAAGGATCTCTGCCTGTTTTTTGGAAAGTTCCGTTTCATAGGCAAGATATTTTACCTGCTCGATCTCCAGCTGCATCTGCTGCTTTTCATCGAGCATCTGATTCAGGCTTTCTGCGACTGTGCCGATCTCATCCGGACGGTCGAGGGAAAGCCGGGAGTCCGGATTCTGATTGATCTCACGGATAAAAGCAGAAATTCCGGTGATCGGTTTTATGATGCTGTAATTGCAGTACAGAAGCAGAAAGAGCAAAAGACACAGGGAAATGCAATAAACCAGGATTTGTGTTTCTTTCAGGCTCTGATCCGGTTTCCGAAGATCTGATTCCGGAAGGAAACCGGCAATTTTCCAGTCATTGCAGGAAAGTGTCTGAGTGAAAAAATATTTTTCGGAAGTGCTGTGCAGGATCTCAGATGCCAGCGTACTTCCGCAGGACTGCGATGAACCGGCAGAAGCAAGAATGCAGTCCGAGGAATCCAGAAGAAAAACAACGGCATGCTCCGTTGACTGGGCATTTTGAAGTGTATCATCAAAACTTTCCGGTTCCAGGACAAAAACGCAGGTACCAAGCAGCTTCTGGTACTGGATGCTGTTCAGATCATAAACAGGGAAGATCAGCTCATAGTAAGGGCGTTTTTCGTTTGACTTCAGATGTGATGCCCGGATATTCATCACGGCATCGGTGTTCAGTTTGGAAGTATCAATCGAAAAATTTTTCCCCATGGAAGCAATCTGCTTTGCATCTGCATTGTAGAGATAAACACTTAAAATACGGTCATTCAGCAGGAGTGTGTTGGAAAAGACCGAGGCAAGCTCCTGTGTATCCGGAAGTCGGTTCAGAGAATTTACCGAAAAATACTGCTGCACGGTTGGAGAATAACAGAATGCAGTTGTGATATTGTAAAGCGAGTCCCAGTACGCTTCGATACGTGTGGCAGTCTGGGCTGTCAGACGTTCATTCAGGGCGAGCGTGTTTTTACGCACAGATCTTGCATAGTCCACCGACATAAAAAGATAGGCAGACGAAAGCACAGCAAGGATCAAGGCAGCAATCCCGGCCAGCTTAAAGATCAGGTGTCTGCGGTAAGTCTGTAAGAAGTTCATGGTTTTGTTTCTCCGTTTGATTTTGAGGTGTCTTGCATTTGTGGGTTGACTTTCTCTATTTTTTTACCGTAATAGGAAAAATTCTCCTGCATTTGCCGGTTGATCTTCTGATCCAGTTTTTTAGCTCCAAGTTCTTTTTGTGTGGTTACAAAAAGCTGATACTGTTCTTCAAACTCGGTATCCGAAGAAGCAGAGAGGATTTTTGGAATCTGCTCTTTGCGGTAAGCTTCCAGCGTGCTTTCAATCTGACCTTCCTCACTGTTCGGGGAAATGTAATTATCCGGCAGACGAAGAAGGGCAGAATCATAAACATATGTGTCCGGATATCTGGCAAAAGCAGTCTGGATCTGATTTAAACAATCGTCCATGCTTCCTTTTGCAGGTACCGGAAGTAGGCTGTGATCCCAGGCAACATTGTAAAAATTCCAGAACAGTCCGAGCATATCATTGGAATCATGAAAGCGCTGCTGTCCTCTGGCAGTCCGGTGGATATAGCCATCCGAGTCGAAAGTATAATCTTCGTTTTCCACGCCGTAGTTGCTGTAGAGCAATCCTTCGTCAGAAGTCATATAATCAAAAAAGCGGGCGACAAGTTCCGGGTTTTTGCAGCTTTTGGATACAAAAGTCTGCATCCAGCCGGTCGGTACACTCAGGTCGATGCTCATCACCGGACGTTTTCCAAAATCGGAGAGGATCGGACCTGCGGAAACCCACCTGGTGGCATCCACACCTGTATTGGAAGTGTTTCCGATATAGCAGAATACACGGTCATCTGCTATCAGATCGCGCATCTGGAGATTATCAAGTGTCAAATCTTCACTGAAAGCATAACCTTTGCGGAAGGCTGTGTTCAGAAAGGCAAAAGCATCTTTGCATTCCGGCTGAAGGAAGCGTTCTGTATAATTTCCATTGTCGTCAATGACTTCAGCACCGAAAGAACCGATCAGGCAGGAAATCGAAGAGTCCAGATATTGATTGCCTTCCAGCAGCAATGGGATGGTGGACTGTCCGTCTTCAGCAGTCAGCTTTTTGACTTTTTCAAAAGCTTTTAAGACCTGAGAGGCAGTCTGTATATCCGAAACGGTCAGGTTAGCACGTGCCAGAAGTTTGCGATTAAACATAATGCCATGATTGTAACTGTGGGTGAAAAGATCTCCATAATAAGAGGTCTTTTCTTTCCAGGTTTTGCGGGCATCATCGGTATTCAGGTGTGAAAGATAAGCATACCAGTCTCCGTACTGTCGGATATACTCCTGTTTCCG
>JABLTS010019038.1_pt1 | contig 10623 bp, 9 predicted proteins | sample 7160081 | NCBI WGS metagenome assembly JABLTS01 (sample SAMN14651231, study PRJNA627086) | human gut metagenome | isolation source: feces | host: Homo sapiens
CCGCCGGTGCACATCCAGCGTGCGCTCTTCAGGGCAGCGCCGATGTTCTTCAGCATGCCGACACCGCCGTTTGCCTCAGCGGGGAAGAACTTCAGGGCCTCGCAGCCCATGTTCATAGCCTGCTGCATCTCGCCTGCAGAGCAGGTGCCGGGCATCATAATGCCGCCCTTGTCGATGACGTGCTTGCAGACTTCGGGGTCGAAGCCGGGAGCAACGATGAAGGAAGCGCCTGCTGCCATTGCACGGTCAGCCTGCTCGGTGGTCAGGACAGTGCCTGCGCCCAGCAGCATCTCGGGCATCTCCTCGTGGATCTTGCGGATGCAATCCTCAGCACATGCGGTACGGAAGGTGACCTCAGCTGCGGGCAGACCGCCGTCAGCCAGAGCCTTGCACAGGGGCAGGGCTTCATCAACGCTGTTAAAAGCGATAACAGGGATAATGCCGATCTGATAGACCTTTTCTACGATGGGATTCATAAATGCATTTCTCCTTTTTGAATTTGACTTTCTTGGTGCGCGTGGGCTGCCGTTTGGGCATGGTACACCCATCGTGCGTTTGTAATATTAGTATAAACGACGGAAACAAGTTTGGTAATGCTCAACAAGCACAATGTTTTGCATAAGAGCTTGTATACATTGCACAAAAATGACGAATGACCTGAAAAGCAGGGCCGTTTTGCCCCGGTTTGCTCAGATGCCGAGCCTGCCGAACAGCTCTGCAACGCCGTCGTGGTCGCAGTCGGCTTCGCTCACAATGCTGCCAATGGCCTTGATCTGGGGCATTCCGTTGGCCATAACAGCGGCGATCCCTGCCTTTTCCAGCATGGCGCGGTCGTTCTCGCTGTCGCCCACGGCAAGGGTGTTCTCGTGGGGGATGCCCAGCAGGTCGGCCAGAGCCAGCAGGGCACTGCCCTTATCCACACCGGCAGCGGTCACTTCAATGTTATCCGGCGAACCCTGCACCACGGCCACGCCCGGGATAGCCTGAAACTTTGGCAGGGCAGCGGCGGTCTTTTCGGTGCTGTCGAAGAACATGCACAGTTTTTCGATCTCGTGCGCATGGCGGGACATCCAGCTCTCGATGCCGGGAATGACGGTAAAGCGGCCGTCGGTCAGGTTCTGCCGCGCCTCGGAGGAGAGAAAGTGGGCGGTGCGGGAGGTGAGCTTTGCAATGCCCTCCGGAGTCTTGATGGCAAGGCCGTCGCTGAATACGCTCAGCTCGCCATCGTACTGCTGGAACAGGTCAAAAGCTTCCCGTGCCACTTCTGTCGGCATCAGGCGGTGCAGCAGGCAGGCGGGCTCGCTGGTGTGGCGCTGGGCAGCGTTGGCATAGCGGCTGTGCACAGCACCCATGGGGTCATCGCCAAGGTCCCACACGGCGGCACCGTTGGAGGTGATGGCATACCGGATGCCGGGCAGCTTTGCCACAACAGGCGGCAGGCTGGCCAGCGGGCGGCCTGTGGCGGGCACCACCACCACGCCATGCTCTACAGCGCGGGCAATGGCTTGACGGGTGGCAAGGGTGACCTCGTTGTTCCGGTTCAGCAGGGTGCCGTCCAGATCCAGCGCGGCAAGGCGGACAAGGGGAAAGCTTTGCAACATAATGGCTCCTTTTATAATAGGTACGCTCAAAAACAGAGCGCAAGTTTACAACACTCTTTTTATTTTATCGCACCGGAAAGGTTTGCGCAAGATGGCGTGATGTGGTATAATCATATCTTATCACATTGAAAATATAGGAGAAATACCATGAATCCCAAACAATTGTGGAGCCGGCGCCGCCCGCACCTGTGGTTCCAGCTGTACTGGGTGGTGTATCTGATCTGGTTCTTCTGGCTGGATCTGACCATCAAAGATCCCCAATATATCATCCACGCCCCGCTTGATGATCTGATCCCCTTCAATGAGTGGTTCATCTTTCCGTATTGCAGCTGGTTTGTGCTGCTGGCTGGTGTGACGGCCCTGCTGTGGTGGTGCGACACCCAAAGCTACGATAAGCTCTGCCTGACCATGTTTTCCGGCATGACCTTCTGCCTGATCCTGTACATGCTGCTGCCCAACGGTCTGGATATCCGCCCCACAGTGGATGCGGTGGGCCGCAGCAACATTGCAATGAGCATCATGCAGCTGATCTGGAGGGCGGATGCCTCGGTCAATGTGTGCCCGTCCATCCATTGCCAAAGCTCGGCCTGCATGGCACTGGCGTTCAGCCACAGCAAGCTGGCAAAGGAGCGCCCGGCCCTGAAAATTCTGGCCTGGGTGTGGGCTGCACTGATCTGTGCGTCCACCGTGTTCACCAAGCAGCACTCCATCATTGATGTGGTGTGCGGTCTGGCCGTGGCCTTTGTGTGGGTGCCGGTGGTGTACCGTTCCGCTAAAAAGTAAACGCAGCAAAAGCCCTTCACCCGGAGGGCTTTTGTGCTGCCATGGGGCCTGTCTTGACAAAACAGAGAAAAATGTTGGCGATTTTTAGTTGCAGCCACACTTGACAGCCGCCCTGTGGTTGGGTAATATGGTCTTGATAACTTCAATACTAGTATATCAATTTTTGCTTTACACCGGAGGTTGAAGGGAGAGAGACCACATGTCATTACTGAGTGCGCGCGAAACGGCATACCAGACGATCCGCAGCCGGATCATCACGATGGAGCTGAAGCCCGGTGATCCGCTGAATGACCGGGAGCTGGCCGAAGAGCTGGGCATCAGCCGCACGCCCATGCGGGAGGCTTTGCTGATGCTCAATCTGGCCCGCATGGTGGACATCAAACCGCAGAGCGGCACCCATGTGGCACCCATCAACCTGAAGTTGATGGAGATGGAGCAGTTTGCCCGCTATACACTGGAAAAAGAAATCCTGAACCGGCTGCGCGGCCATGTGACACCCCGGCAGGAGGAAGAATACCGCAGCAACATTGAGACATACCGTGTGCTGGAAGCGGATATGAGCCAGCCGGACCGCACTGCCCGTATGCTGGAGTTGGATAATGCATTCCACCGCAAATCCTTTGAGTTGTGCGGCATGGAAGATCACTACGACCACATGCTGGCCAGCCTGCAGCATGTGGAGCGCATCCGCAAGTTCAGCCTGCAGACCGAGGAAAACAAGTCGGTCTGCTCCTCGCACACGGCAATTCTGGAAGCACTGCTGCACGGCAGCGCGGACGACGTGAGCGAAGCGCTGGAAAGCCACCTGAGCCGGTATAAGCAGTCAGTGGCGCAGGCCCGCAGCGTCCACCCGGAATATTTTATTGATGAATGAACTTGAGGGAGAAACCACTGGAAGAGGGCAGGTTCCTCTTTTTTGCATAAAATATAAAAAAATTGAATTACTTGAATCACGTTATTGACCAAAACAGCGTTTTGCGGTAAAATCGAGGTACAACAGGCATGGTATCATGCCGGTTCCCGACGCAGTGTGCCGTGGGGCGCGGCTGTGCGATCCCTTTACAGAATAAGGAGGTCTTAAGCAATGAAGGCCAAACGATTGATAGCTCTTGCACTGGCAGCAGTGTTCATGCTCAGCGCGGCAGCAACGCCGGTGTTTGCCGCAGCAGCTCTGCCGCAGGAAAATGCAGCGCTGGAGCAGCAGAATGATATGGTTTCCATCCGGCTCAAAGCCACGGGCGACCTTGTTTATGGCTCCAACTACAAGCTGGAGGTGCAGACCAACCCTGCCGATACCCAGTATATCGGTGTTGTGGTGGGCGTTGGCGGCGAAGCGAATGGCTATGTGACGCTGGTGCTGTCGGATAAGATCCGCACGCTGCTCAAGATGATCCCGCTGCCCAAGAAGATGTCCAAGACACCGGATCAGGCAGAGGAGTTCAATGTGTACAGCTACCTCAAGCAGCTGATCGACGGCAACGATGTCAGCGTGCTGCTGCGGGTGGCCGATGAGGCCGTCTCGGTGATGGATGTACTGCACTTCTATGTGCCTACCATCGATCAGGTGTCCAACGGCCTGCGCCTTGCGCTGAACCTGATTCGCAAGTATCTGCCGGAGGGCGCGTTCAGCCGCATTTATCTGGACGAGCAGCCGGTGGATGCCGGCAACTATGTGGCCGGTGCACTGGCGCTGGAAAGCAGCGATATGAACACAGCAGGCTTTGCCATGTTCAAGATCAAGCCCAAGACAAACGGCGTGCGCATGTACTGGGCACAGCAGGCCGAAAAGCCCATGACCGCCGTAGAGCTGCAAAGCTTCAATGAAGCGGCTGTGCTGGAAGTGGATGGTCAGGTGGTGCCCACCGATAAGATCCGCTACAGCTACAAGAAGTCCGGCTGGGGCTGTGATGCCACCAGCGAGCTGCCCACAGAGCCGGGCACCTATGTGCAGACGGCAGAGATCGGCGGCAATTACTCCTGCAGCAAGATCAGCCGCAACATCACCGTAAAGTGATGTCGTAAAGCAAAAACAAGACCCCGCACCAGAAGGTGCGGGGTCTTGCTGTATCTTATGAGAAAAACGGGATCACATGCGGAAATGGAAGCCCCAGCCGCCGCAGCAGCAGTTGCAAAGCAGGTTCAGCAGGATCATGCTCCAGCACCACTGCATCAGGCCGCCGGGGCTGGTGTAGGTGGCCTGTGTGGTGCGGTAGGTCTGGCCGGGGTTCTGCATCCGGCGCAGGTGCATCTGGTACTCGGTGTTGCCCGGGTCCAGCTGCACGGCACGGCGGGCATCCTGCAGCGCATCGATGCGGTTGCCCAAGCCCTGATTTGCGAGGGAGGACAGATAATACCACCGGGCATTGCGGCCGGTCATGCCGTCCAGCACGCGGCGGGCCTCCGCATAGCGGCCATTGGCCACAAAGTTGCGGGCGGCCTGCATCTCCGGGCTGTCGGAGCCGGAATAGCTTGCGCCCTGCTGGCCGTAACCCTGCTGGTAGCCGCCAAAGCCAAACCCGAAACCGAACGGGTCAAAGCCATCGAATCCGTCAAAACCGCCGTAACCGTTCTGATAACCCTGCTGCTGATAGTTCTGCTGGCCGTAACCCTGTTGTTGGTAGCTGCCGTAGGGATTTCCGCCCATCTGGGGGCCGGTCTCGCCCTTGGTAATGGCATCGTAAGCCGCCTGCACTTCCTTGAAGTGCTCCTCGGCGGTAGGATCGTTGGGGTTCAGGTCCGGGTGCCAGCGCTTGCACTTGGCGCGGTATGCTTTTTTGATCTCGTCATCGCTTGCGCCGCGCGAAACGCCCAGCACCTCATAGGGGTCTCTCATGGATATACTTCCTCACGTCTCATTTCGCGCAGCCACAGTGCTGCGCAATGTTTATAGTCTACCGTATTGCCGTGGAAAAATCAAGACAAAGCCGCCATTCAGCCACGGCTGCGGGTCTGCTTGGCTGTTTTGCAGTTGTATTTGAGCCATACGCCGGAGTAAAGGATGTTGCGTAGCAGGTCTGCGTCCTCCACGCAGGGCAGGCGTTCAAAGCTCTGGGCACACTGCGCCAGCAGCAGCTCAAAGATCTCTTTCATCTCTTCCTCATAGCCGGGCTGCTGACTGAGTGCTTTCAGCGGATTGTAGGCCCCCTTGCGCTGGTCATGCTCCAGATCGTCATAGGCATCCAGCAGGTAGATGAACTTGCCCAGATGGAAGCCGATGCTGCGCAGCTCCGGTGACCAGTGATCCTGCCGGTAGTCGAACAACTCTGCCATCAGCTCGCCAAAGCAGCCGGACACGGCATCCAGATCTTCGCTCCCGGCAGCTTCATATTCTGCCAGCCTGTCCAGACAGGTGCGGATGGCGCTGCACTGACGGGGCCAGCGGCTCTCAGCAGCCTGCTTACAGCCGATAAGCAGCTTTTCATATCCAAGGCCCAGCAGGCTGCGGTCGTCCTTCCACTTATCCTCGGCGTTGTAGTAGTGCAAGGCTACGCTCAGATCTGCACAGTAATCGGTGGGGGAGGCCGCCCGCCATTCCACACCGCCCAAGGGGTGGATGGGGCACCGGTCGTGGCCGGAAGAAGCTTCGGTCTCGCCCTCGTACAGGCTGCACAGCAGCAGGTTCAGGAAGGTGAGATCATAGCTCAGCGTAAAGCGGCCCCGCAGGCCGTGCAGTGCGTCGATGCGGCGGCACAGCCCGCAGTAGGCGGTGCGGTAGCGCTTTTGTGCTTCGTCCGAAAGCGCAGCCTGATTAGGCACAACATAACCAAACATGGCCGCTCAGCTCTTTTTGATGAACTGGGTGCCGCAGCGCGGGCAGGAGATCTGGATGCGGCCGCGGCCACGGGGCACACGCAGCTTCTGGCGGCACTTGGGGCAGCGGTAGTAGTGGTAGAGCTTGCGGTTGGCCCACTGATCCTTCAGACCGCGGAACTTACGGTCTATGCGGTCCTTCAGGGCATAGTACTGGTAGTTCTCCTCCGTGCGCTTGGAAATGTTGCGGCTGAGCGAGCGGTAGTAGCACAGCACCAGCAGTACCAGACCCAGCCATGTGAACAGGCTGAAGCGGGTGAGCAGCGAGATCAGCAGCAGCACGATGGACGCGATGCTCAAAAACTGGTTCAGGCCATCGGTACCGTAGCGGCCGATCATAAACTGACGGAATTTTTCTCTCATAACTCCTGCATCCTTTGTTTTGGAATCAAAGCGGGCGCGCCCGCCGTTATTTTACAGTTCTTAGGATACCAGTCAACCATGATGAAATTTTGAACAGAGTGCAAATCTATCATGAAGGGACGGAAATTAAGCTTCCCGGCAACGGATGGTCACCACGGCATCGGTATCCAGCGCACCTTCCATGCGGCAGTGCAGCACGGCGCGGCCCGCTTCGCCGGTGGTGGCAAGGTAGGTGCCCGCCATGCCGCCGCGCAGCGGCACCACGCTGGGACCAATGATCTTCAGCGGGCCGTCCACGCTCAGCTGAACGGCTTCGCCGCAGTAGGGCAGCAGGCTGCCGTTCTGGTCGATGGCGCGCAGGCTGACAGCGGCGCAGTCCCAGGTGGGGCCGTCGGTGAGGATGGGGTTGTGCACGGTGCATTCCAGCCGGACGCTCTGCACCGGTTCCCGCACCACGGTGCGCACGGTGCGGCCATGCCACACGGCTTCAAAACGGTAGGCTGCGCACGGTGTGCCCAGCACGCCGATGTATTTGTAATACATGCGGGCTACCTCGTTCCAGCTCAGCCGCAGCGAAAGCATCCGCGCCTTGGAAAGCGGCGAAAGCTCCATGGCATCCCGGCGCATCTCGTTCAGGATAGCGGCTGTCATCTGGGCGGAGGCCGGGTCCATGCCCTCGTACTTTTCCAACAAAGAACCCACAAAATCGTTGATCTCAATGGGCGGATGCGTCATGGCGGCAAAACGGCCGTGCCGGTCAGGCGTGAACTCGGCAATGTAGTCGTTGCCGCGGTACAGCCGCACGCTTTCGGCGTTGGTGAACACCCAGCAGGCTGTGGGAACGCCGCCGGGCAGGTCGCCCAGTGCCATGCCGGAAGAGACTTCCAGCACGATGTCCGAGGGGGAACGCGGCGTTTTCTGGCTTGCATATACCGCCGCCGAAAGCTTCGGGTTGCGGAACATATCCATCACACCGTGGTAGCAGATGCGGTCGCCGCTGCCAAATTCCCGGTGGGTGTTGTAATCGGTCATGCACCAGCCAAAGCTGCCGGCCACACCCTGCTGCGCAATGGAATCGTTGATCCCGGCGGCATAGCGCAGAGCCTGCACCAGCCGGTGGGTCTCGTCGTCAAAGGGCTTGGTGGGCAGCTGCTGCCCGCCGAACTCGCTGATGAGGTAGCCTTTGCGGGGGTCGGAAGTCACCGCGGCGCGGGCTTCGCAGGCGGCACCGCGCCCACGGTAAGAGTAATCGTTGTAGGCGTAAACATCCTCCAGCAGCTGGCTCTTGCGGTGGTTCCGCGCGCCTGCCGTGGGACGGGTGGGGTCCAGCCGGTGGATGGCCTCGTTGGTGCGCTTATAAAACGCTTCGTCGTCGGCGCTGCCGTTCACACGGGCACCCCACAAAAAGATGCTGGGGTGGTTGCGGCACTGGCATACCATTTCGCGGCAGTTCTGCAAGGCCTGCGCCTTCCAGCTCTCGTCGCCGATGTACCGCCAGCCGGGCATCTCGGTGAACACCAACAGGCCCAGCTCATCGCAGGCATCCAGAAACGCCGGGCTCTGGGGGGAATGGCTGGTGCGCACTGCGTTGCAGCCAAGGTCTTTTTTCAGGATCTGAGCATCCAGCCGCTGGATGCTGTCCGGCATGGCATAGCCCTGATAGGCGTAGCTCTGGTGGCGGTTCAGGCCCCGCAGCTCCACGCGCTGACCGTTCAGGTACAGCCCGCCTGCCACGAACTGCACGGTGCGGAAGCCGAAGCGAATGGTCTTTTCGTCCAGCACACGGTCCGGCAGACCGGCAGAGCCGGGGCGGATCAGCTGTACGGTGAGGGTGTACAGGGTGGGATGCTCGATGCTCCACGGGTGCACACCGTTCAGCACGCCGGTGATGGGCAGGGAAAGCTCGCCGCTGTAGGCGGCGCGGCTGCCGGAAGGGCTGCGGATCTCGGCCTGCAGGGTGCAGCCAACCGTCTCACCCACGGTGGAGGTATAGATGCGGAAATCGCCCTCGGCTTTTGCCTCGATGAACACATCCCGCAGGTAAGCGGGCTCCTTGATGTCCAGACTGACGGCACGGTAGATGCCGCCGTAGGTCAGGTGATCGATCTGCCCGCCAAAGGGAGGAATGTTCAGATCCTCACGGCTGTCGCAGCGCACAGCCACCACGTTTTTCTGCCCCAGATGCAAAGCGCTGGTCAGATCTACCGTGAAGGCGGTGTAGCCGCAGGCGTGGTGGAACAGCCGCCGCCCGTTGCAGAACACGGTCGCGTCATGGGCAACGGCACCAAAGGTGAGCAGAACAGTGCGGCCTGCCCACTCTCTGGGTGCAAAAAACTCCCGCCGGTAGCCGCACAGACACTGGTATTCATTTTCGTTGCAGTAATTGTAGGGCAGCACCCGCACAGTGTGGGGGATGCGCACCGGTTCCAGTTCCAGTCCGCACTCCGGCCGCACCAGTGCCGGGTCGAACCGGGGCGTGAACAGCCAGCCTTCGTTCCAATCGTAGTGTTCCATACAAGGGTCTCCATCCTGCTAAAATCACTTTACATCTTATAGTAACACAAACTTATGAACGAAAAAAGAAGCGGAAGGCGCTTTGAAAAAGGTTTTTTGCTGTTTTTGGCACGAAATGGCGTGGACTGCAAAGAAAAAGAGGCTCAGAGCAGCTTACGGACTGTTCTGAGCCTCTGGATCAGAAATTGATTTTCCGATCAGCGGATAAAATTGGTCATGGGGCGCTTGGGATTCTGCGGGTGTTCAAAGCCTGCGGCCCTGCCTGCTTCGATGCAGTGCAGCAGCCATGCCATGTTGCGGCCCAGCTCCTGCATTACGGCGCAGCCCTCGGCATCCTGCAGCACCTGCTCGGCGTTGGAGCCGTGCACCATGGCCCAGTAGGAGCCGTTCACCAGCGGCATGTGGAAGAACTGCGGGTACTTTACCAGCTGGTCCAGCGTGGTGGTGGTGCCTGCACGGCGGGCCGAGCAGCAGATGGCGGCAGGCTTGTAGGCCAGATATCTGCCGCCCGCGTAGGCAAGGCGGTCCATGAAGCTGGTCATGTTGCCGGATGCGGATGCATAGTGCACCGGGCTGCCGAACACGAAGCCATCGGCGGTTTTGGCTTTCTCGATGGCCTCGTTGACCACGCCGCCAAACACGCAGCCATTGCCTGCGGCACAGCCGCCGCAGCCGATGCAGCCGCCCACGGGTTTGCCGCCGACATGCAGGATCTCAGTGTCCACACCGGCATCATTCAGTTCCTTTGCAATGAGCGAAAGGGCGGTATAGGTGCAGCCTTTTTCGTGCGGGCTGCCGTTGATGAGCAGAACTTTCATGGGAATACTCTCCTTTTATGCCAGAATGCGCCGCAAAAGCCCGGCGCTGCCGGTTTTATTGTAGCACAAACCGCCAGACGGCGCAACGCGCGGCCCTTGACAAGAATATGCAGTTGGGTGATAATAAAATGATACAAAAAACGTGTTTGCAGCCACATCTTCCGGCTGCAAGGAGGAGGAAAGAGAACATGCGCGTGATCGCAGGAGAAGCCCGGGGCCGCAGTCTGGAGGCCCTGCCGGGGACCGACGTGACCCGGCCCACCCTTTCGCAGGTAAAGGAGGCGATGTTCAGCATCGTCCAGTTCGACCTGCCCGGCGCACGGGTGCTGGACCTGTATGCGGGCAGCGGCCAGCTTGGCATTGAAGCACTAAGCCGCGGCGCGGCGCGCTGCGTGTTTCTGGACGAGAACCGCGAGGCGGTGAACATCATCATGCGCAACTGCAAGGCCTGCGGCGTGTTCGACCGCAGCCGCGTCAATATCGGCGAAGCTGCGCGGTATCTTTCCGCCTGCCGCGAGCAGTTCGACATCGTACTGCTGGACCCGCCCTTCCGCAATGGTACACTGGAAAAGATCCTGCCTGCGGTGGATAAATGCACCGCGCCCGGCGGCATCGTGCTGTGCGAGAGCAAGACCGGCATCGTGCTGCCGGCCGAGGCTGGCGGCCTGACCCTGAAAAAACAGTACAAGTACGGCAGGGTGCTGCTGTGGAAATACACAAAGCCCATGCAGAAC
>JABLTS010017132.1_pt1 | contig 10620 bp, 9 predicted proteins | sample 7160081 | NCBI WGS metagenome assembly JABLTS01 (sample SAMN14651231, study PRJNA627086) | human gut metagenome | isolation source: feces | host: Homo sapiens
CTTTTTCTGCTTGAAAATGTAGAACGCGGCACCGCCGCCCAGCGAGACGATCAGCAGAACGACAAGGATACCGCCCATGCCGCTCTTTTTCTCCGGTTCCTCGGCGGCGGGTTCTGTCGGCTCGGTGGGGACTTCGGGCTTTGCCTCCTTGCCCACGCACTCGGTCATGTTGACCGCGCAGACGGGGCAGGATGTATTGACCGTACCGGCCACGCATTTTGTGGTGCAGGAGCAAGTGGCGGGCGTTTCTCCCTCGCCGGTCAGCGCCATCAGGTCAGCCTCATCCACCTGATTCAAGAAGTGGACGGTTTCTTCGCCCTCATCGTCGCGGTCAATAATCATGTAAAACACATTGCCGTTCTTGCTTTCCAGCGTAATGAACTGTTTTCCTGCCTTGGTGCTGGAGCCAATATCGTCGATCAGCGTCAGATTGCCGTCCGGTGTCAGCGCGTCGCTGCCGCCCGTCATGCTGCCGACAAGGAGCTGCCAGAGGTCGGCCAGCTCTTTTTCATCAAACGGAAGCGTAATGCCGCCGATGCTCACGGTACTGTCGGCGGCGTCGGTGACGGTCAGATAGCTGCCGTACACATAGCCCGCACGGGCGGGCAGCAGGATTTTTACCCAATCGCCGTCCCTGCCAATCACATCGACCACCGTGCCGTTGGGGAGCTGCGTAAACGCGGTGTTGTCCAGTCCCGCGCCGGTGCGGACGTTCAGGTTGCCGCCGTTGGTCGTGACCGTGCCGATCTGTTTTGTTTCCTGTGCGTCTGCGGCGCTGCTTTCGGCGGTGGGCAGCGCATCATCAGGATAATCACCGTCGCTGGCAAAGGCGGAAACGGGGAGAATCCCGATGCACAGGAGCATCAGCAGCAGGCTGATAAAAATGCGCGGTACTTTCTTAGTCATGGTTCAACGCCTCCTTTTCCGAAGTGGCCGGTGCAGGCGCGGCCTGCATACGGCGGAACAGCTCAGCAAACTGTTCCATCGTCATGCCGTTCTCACGCACCATGCCGATGATGTCGGTGTCCTCCAGCTCACGAATCTGCTTTTCCAGCTCGCGGTTGCGGCCTTGCAGATCGGAGATTTTGCCTTTGTTCTTCTCCAGCTCCCCACGGAGCTTCATAATTTTCGGGTTCATATCGTTCACTCTCCTTTACGGCAAGCGCCCATAGCGGTAGAAATGGGACTGCCAATAGTTTGAATTTAAGTTTGCATAAGAGATCGGATCTCCGCAGTGGATCATCATATTGTTGCCGACGTAGATACCCACATGGCTGACACCGGGGGTATCGTAGGTTCCGGTGAAAAACACCAGATCGCCCGGTTTGACGTTGGCAGAGGATACGGGCGTACAGATATTGCAAAGCCCCTGCGCGCCCAGTCTGCCCACATCCCAACCGGAATGATTGATGACCCAACTGACGAAGCCCGAACAGTCAAACGAGGTGGAGGGGCTGCTGCCGCCCCAAACGTAGGGGTAGCCGAGATATTTTTCCGCTTCCTTGATAATGGCGGCGAACACCTCATCGTCCAGCGCCTCCGGGGGAATGTCGTAGTCGGTATAGCTGCCCTCCACATACTTGCCGATGTAGCCTGAACCGGGGAACAGGTCGGGACGGTTGCCGAGGGTGGCCATATAGGTGGCGTACATTCCGAGCTGTTCTTCGCTCATAATGTAAACGGGAACATGGGAGAGATTGAAGTTTTCCAGCGTGACCGTGCAGATGTAGTAGTCATACGGCACCTGATAGGTGTCCGTATGGGTGTTGCCGTCCGCGTCCGTCCATGTGTCGGTTTCTGTGCGGTAGCGGGTTTCCACCACCACATCCTCGGTCAAAATGTACTGGCGGTCAAAGAGCATTTGGAGCGTACCCTGCACCTCATCCAGCGTCCATTCCCCTTGATGCAGCGCCGTAATCATGGAAATGAGTACATAGGGGTCATGCTCGATGGTGTCCAGATCAAAGTGGTACTCATCGTAGTCATGGGTGCTTTCGTAGGTGTCGAGGTAGCGCTGAAGCTCTGCCTCCATTTCGCAATACTGCGCTTCCGCGCCCAGCATATCGGCGTCCTGCGACGGATAGGTACTGGCCGCGATCCCGGAGCCGACGCCATCCATTATCACCGAGCAGGAGGACAGGCCGTTGAGCAGAAACGCCAGCATCAGCAGAATTGCGGCGGCAATGGCAAAGCCGCGCCGGTGTTCCCACACATATTTACCCGCTTTCTCAGCCTTTTCAGCGGCCTTTTTCGCGGCCTTGGCGGTATTCTCTGCCGCCTTTGCCGTAGTCTGCGCCGCCTGATTGTGCTTGGCAGCGGCATACTGCTTCTTAATTGCCTGCTTCTGCTGCCATTTGGAAACGGGATTGCTGGTGGGGCTGTCGATCTCTGCTTTCTTCTGGAGCGCGTCAAGATTGGCTCGTTCCAGCTTTTTCTCTGCACGGATGGCAGCACGATAAGGCTTGAGCTGATGGGCGCGGTGGGCAGACTGCACCAGCCGCCCGCCGCTCTCCACGGCTTGCTCTACCTTGTGCGCAGCCTCCACGCCCACATTATCGTCCTCGCTCTGCCGCACCTCCCGGTGAACCTGAGAGAGAACAAAGTTGGCAGGGGCATCCCGCACGGCATGGGTCAGCTTGGAGGGAGGCTTTTTCTTATCCACTTCCTCAAAACGGAGCTGCGTTTTGACCTTGCCGGTGGCCGGATCAAAGCCGCGTTCCTTTTTGACCACGGTTTTCTTGGGGATTTTCGCCTGCGCCTTATCCGCCTTGGCCTCCGCTTTTTTCACCCGCTTGATGGGCTTTTCCAGCTTTGGCTCGACAAGATCGGCATCGGAAAACTGCAAACGCGGTTCTCTTTTCATGCCGACGCCACCTCTTGCGGTTTGGTGGTCATGACGCGGTACAGCTCGGTGTCCTTCGGGAAGTGGTCAATGAAGGGCAGGATCGTGTTGCCGTAGAACAGCAGCCCCTCGCCCTCGCCGGAGTGGGTCACATAAGAAAGCTGATGCGGCGAAATGTTGAGTTGCTTCGCCAGAATCTGCCGGTCGCCAGCGGCCTGATTGAGCATATAGATGAAATCGCTGTTCTCAAAGATGTTCTCAACCTCGCGGCTGGACAACAGGTCTTTGACGTTTTGCGTGATCCCGGTGGGGATGCCGCCCCATTTGCGGTAGCGCTTCCAAATCTCGACACTGTACGAGGCCGTCTGTTCTTCCTTTAAGAGAAGATGGAACTCGTCAAGATAGTAGCGGGTCGTTTTATGGGCGGCGCGGTTGATGGTCACACGGTTCCAGACCTGATCCTGCACCACCAGCATCCCGATTTTCTTGAGCTGCTTGCCCAGCTCCTTGATGTCATAGCAGACGATGCGGCTGTTCACATCCACGTTCGTGTGATGGTTGAACACATTCAGAGAGCCGGTGACGTAGATTTCCAAAGCAGTGGCGATGTACTGCGCTTCCTTTTCATCCTGCGCACGGAGGGCGTTATACAAGTCCTCCAGCAGCGGCATATTCTCCGGCTTCGGGTCGTTGAGGTAGTCCCGGTAGACGATGCGAACGCAGCGGTCGATGATGGTCTTTTCCACAGGGGCAAGCCCATCCTTGCCGCCGACGATCAGCTCGCACAGCGACAGAATGAAGTCGGATTTCAGGCTCAGCGGGTTATCATCGTCGCTGTAATCCAGATTCAAGTCCATCGGATTGATGTAGCAGGGCGAACCGTCGTAGCCCTTGCCGGTGGGCGACAGCTTAATGACCTGACCGTGCAGACGCTCCACCAGCGGTGTATATTCGCCCTCCGGGTCACAGATGATGATGTCATCCTTGGGGCAGATAAGAAACGCATTGGTGATCTCGCGTTTTGCCGAAAACGACTTACCGCTGCCGGGAGTGCCTAAAATCAGGCCGTTGGGATTTTTCAGCAGCTTCCGGTCTACCATGATAAGGTTGTTGGAAAGAGCGTTGATGCCGTAGTACAGCGCCTCCGAACCGTTCTGAAATAGCTCCTGCGTGGTGAAGGGGACGAAGATCGCTACGCTGGAGGTGGTTAAGCCCCGCTGAATCTCGATCTGATTCAGCCCCAGAGGGAGACTGCTCATCAGTCCTTCCTCCTGCTGAAAGTCCAGCCGGGTCAGCGCACAGTTATATTTCTGCGCGATACTGGAGGTCTGGAAGATGTTGTTGTCAAGCTGCCGGGGTGTGTCCGCCGTGTTGAGAATGAGGAAGGTCAGCAGGAACATTCGCTCATTGCGGGACTGCAAATCCTGCAACAGCTTTTTGGCCTCCGCGCCGTAGGTGGCGAGGTCGGACGGGATAATGTCCATATCGTACCCGGCGCGGACAGCTTTTTTCTGTTCCTCGATTTTGGACTTGTCGAGATCGGTGATCTTGCGCTTGACGGTCTTGATGGCGTTGACCTGATCCACAGACTGCACATGGAGATTGACGAGGACGCTGCTCTCCATATCCAGAAAGTCCGCCAGCATCCGGTCATTCAGCTCCGGTGCCAGAATCTGCACGAAGCTGATTGCACCCAGCTTTTTGCCCATGCGGAACATCCTGCCGGTCTTGAACTCAAAGGAGCTGGGCGCGATAAAGTCCTTGGTGGACAGCCCGGATGGAGCCAGCCAGTCCCACGAAAAGCGGAACGGCTCCTGCTCGTCCATCCGCAGAATGTCGTGCATGACGTGCAGGCGCTCGAAGCCGTTCAGCGGCGCAGCCACAACGCCCAGCCGCTTGAAGTTGTTCAGAAGGTCGGTTTCGATGCGCTCCAAACGGGGCTTGGCAGCGCGGAGGTTGTCGGCCTCAACGCCGAACGTGAGATACTTGGTCTTAATGAGGCCGTTGTTGCCGCGGGCAAGCTGATTTTGCAGCATACCGGCGTACTCGGCGCGGATGCTGTCAAACTCGTCCCCGCAGGGCGGAATGGAAATGCTCCGTGCAAAGGTTTCCTGCGAAGCCGAGAGGTTCACAAAGGAAAGCTGGAATTGCACGGAGCTGTCAAAGTAGTTCAGGAAATCGCACCACGCCTCAAAGATGGCGGTCTTGTCCTCATTCTGCGAGAGCTGGTAGTTGATGTCCTGATACTGGATCGTTTTGGTGTAGCGCGTGTCGGTCACACGACAGATGCCGTCCGGCCACATACGCTGATACGGGATGCTGTCCTGCGCCGATTTTTCTTTCTTATCCGTTCGGTTCGCTCTTGCGATGGCGGCTTCGATCTGTTTTCGTTCGGTGCGGGTCAGCTTTTTCTTTTCGGACAATTTGATACACCTCCCGGTCTAACTGGTTTTGCCGCTCCAGAACGGCATAAAAATTGTTGGTCTTATACGGGCGCTGCTTCGGTCTCTGGAAGCACACACGGTAGATGTTGCGGATGACGACCTCCAGCGGCTGACCGTTCTTTTCATACATAGCGAACAGCATAGCCGGGATCATCACCACCATCATCACCATTGCGGCGGGGCTGGTGCCGATGCTGCCCTTGAGCAAGAAGAAAAGCGGTACGCCGATGAGCGCGCCGCTTCCGAAGCAAATGAGCTGTCGTTTCGTGAGGTTGAACAGCACCTTGGTTTTTACTTTGGTTAAGTCCTTTGGGACGTTGACATAGGCCATAGAAATCCCCCTTTATAAGAGCTTTTCATATCGAAGTTTCATCTGCGCCGGGCACAAAGCGGAGGCGGGCTTACGGCTGCCTGTCCAGCATTTGCCGCCTGCCAAGCCTGCGCAGTTCCAACCAGCGGCGCGGAGACTGCTGCCGCTCTCGCTATCCAGCGTATAGGTGATGATCTTGCGGTATCCCATTGCCTTTGCCGCCCGCGCAGATGCGGCATAGAGAATACTGCAAGCGTTTCTCTCGCCGGTGGTACAAAGACGATTGACTTCCAATGTCCAGCCATCATCCAGATACCGGCTTACCGGACGGCCTACGATTGCAACGCCAACAAGCTCTCCATCCTTGGCACAGCCGATGGAAAACTTATGCCCAGCAGTTGCCTTGTGGTGCCGGTGATGCGCATTAACAAAAGCGTTCGCTGTTGCAAGGGTAACGGGCGTGAGCGTCAGCATAGTATCACCCCCGTTAATGTGCATTGAACACAGACTTGGCAAGGCTGCTGGTTTTGAACAGGCAGAAGCACAGCAGCACCGTGTAGCCCATGCAAGTCCAGATGGCGTAGATGATGTCATCCACAAGTGCGATGTTCTGCACCAGAACCGCGTAAATGGCAACGCAGACGATAATCAAAAACGCTTGGAAGCCCAGCGCCAGCAGAGAACGGATGTAGTTCTGTCCCATGCCGCCCCATTCCTTGCCCATCATGGTCGCCATCGGAATGGGGGCAACAGAGGTGACGAGATATATTTCAATCATTCTTCCGAATGTGATAATGAAAATGCAGATGGTCAGCGCCCACATGGTAATGCCAACGAACAGCGACTGGAACCATAGGCCGAAGAGCGGCCCCAATTCCATCTCCATCAGCCGATCCTCAATGCCCACCATGACGCTTGAAATGTTGATGCTGGTGTCGCCGATAATCAGCCCGGAGGCGCTGGCAACGACGCTTTGGGCGGCATCGAACACCCCCATTACAATCGTCCATGTGTTTGTTACGATCAGGACAGCGGCAGCGGACTTGAACGCCCACTTGAAGAATATCCATGTGTCCATGTCGTTGAGGTTATTTTTGTCGGTAATGAGCTGGATCAGTTCCAGCGTCATCACAAAGGCGAGAATTGCGCCTGCGATGGGGACGATCACGGTTTCCGACAGGTTTTGTATCATGCTGAAAATGCTGCCGTTCCATGCCTGCGGCGATAAGCCCACCTGACCGGAGATCTCGGCAACCTTTTGATTGGTCGCATCGAACATCCCGGATAGATTGCTCACGATACCGCCGATGAGCATTTCTTTCAGCCATTCCGTGATCTTATCCCATAAGAAATCCATAGGGTTGCCCTCCTTTCGGGAGGATGCCGCCCGAAAGCGGCACCCTCCGTGGATTTACGGGAAGCAAACGAGCTGCCGATTAGCCGAACAGTCCGGACAGCAGCGGCACGAGGGTAATGCCAATCAAGGCCACCCCGCCCCCGGCCATCAGCTGCTTCATGCCCTGAGATTTAGCACCAGATAGCCATAGGTAAGCATTTGATATGATCTCCAGCTTTTCCCCGGCTCCACACCGTGCGTGCAGCTTTCACCGCACACGGCGTTCCATCGAATTTGGTCATACAGGGCTTGCGACACTTTGTGTGTGCTTCTTTTGCCAAATTCGACTTGTGGCCTTTCCTCCACCGTTTACTTTTTCACGGCTTCATAGGTACTACGCCACTACTTTCACTGAAACAAAGAATGGTTATTGCCTTCTCACGAAGGTATTCCCATCCACCATCTCGCAGCCTTGCAACAGGCTAAATGTTTTCAGCTTCCTGCGTTCCGATATTTCTATCATGGGCCGCATTTAGGTTCTTCCTCTAAGCCTGTATTCAATTCTTTACGAATCGTGCCGCCTGTAACGGCACATGGACTTTCATAACAACCATTTTTACTTGTCCACGAATACCTCCGTATAAGGAGTACCACCGTTTCGATGGTATCAACGTTTAGACTTGTACATTCAGAAGTTCGTCAGTATTTCCATACATACTAACCATGTGCGGCTGACACCCGGCATATAGGATGCGCTATCCACCTCTGGACAGCTTTCGATTTCAGCCTTGCAGCCAAAACTACGGCATCTCTCTGCCGACTTCACCGAGCTTCTGACAATCGGCGGTTGCGCACCTATGCCAGTCGGAGTATTAGTGTGGACGCTTCGGGGCGTTACCCCCTCATTTCATCCATCGAAATATCAGTTCTCCAAGGTTTTGGACTTCATTCGTCCTTCGACCTGTGCCTGACCTTTTCAGTCAGGAACGCATCGCACGGTTGTCGTTGCCGTAGCCCTCCAGCAGATTGATCGCACCCCAAATGCCGAGGCCAGCGCCCAGCGCCACAACGAGGGTCTGAAGAACACCAACAGCAGAATTAAAGAAAGCCATAAATAGTACCTCCGAAAAATATGTTTTTAGATTTTGGAGGGTACATTTCTTCCACGAAGTTTCATCGAGTCGTTGTCAAAACAGGCTGCCGCCGTCAGGCGACAGGTTCACCGGAAAGGTCTGCCTGATACACCTCAACTGCATCATCCGGCTTGAGCTTGAGGCGATGGGACAGAAAACGCTCTATGTCAAAGGCGTATTTCTTGTCATAATCCGCTGTGTAGCGGTAGAGGGGATGCTTTGTGAGATCATATTTGTTGGACAGAAACGGACGGACGCCGCGAAGCTGCAAGATGCACTTGCCGCCATCCAGCACGGCAAGCTCATCCACGCTCATCAGCTCCTTGCCCAATTTCTGATAGTTCAGCGAATGGGAAACCTCGCGGCCACGGCTCTCGCCGGTGTTATAGCTGTCGATGGTTTCCTTGCCCAGCGCCGCCGCCAGCTCTTTCAGCGTACCGGGTTCCTTTCCACCCAAAAAGATGGAACAGTCCATGTTGCCGATGATCGTATCCGCGCTGTCTTTATACAGGGCTTTAAGCTGGCTCTGTGCCTGTAAGACAAGGCAGCAGGAGATTTCTCTGGAACGGATCGTCGCAACCAGCTTTTCAAGTCGCGGTATCTGGCCGATATTTGCGGCCTCGTCAATGAGGCAGCGGACATGAACCGGCAAGCGTCCGCCGTACACATCATCTGCCTTTTCGCAAAGCAGATTGAAAAGCTGGGTATAGCACATGGAAATGAGAAAGTTAAAGGTATCATCCGTGTCGGACATGATGATGAACAGGGCGGTTTTCCGGTCGCCCAGCGTGTCCAGTTGCAGCTCGTCATAGGCCGTCAGTTCCCGCAGCTCCTGAATGTCAAAGGGCGCAAGCCGTGCGCCGCAGGAAATAAGTATGCTTTTCGCGGTCTTGCCGGCACTTAGCTTGAATTTGGCATATTGACGGACGGCGAAGTGGTCTGGCTTGCGCTTTTTCAGCTCGTCGAACATCAAGTCCACCGGATTTTTGAAGTCCTCATCGTCCTCTCGCACCTCCATCGCATTGATAAACTCAATGAGCGTAGAGAAATTCTGTTCCTCCACCGGCGCTTCATAGTGGATGTACCCGATAAGGGCGGTGTAGAGCAGCGTTTCCGCTTTCACCCAGAAATCGTCACCGGCTTTGCCCTCGCCCTTGGTGTTGGCGATCAGCGTCGTGACCAGCTTCAAAATGTCCTTTTCCGAGTGGATGTAGGCGAACGGGTTGTAGTGCATGGACTTCTTGAAGTTCAGGGAATTGAGAATCTTGATCTGATACCCGTTCTTTTGCAGCGCATGGCCGCAGGAAACCACGATGTCCCCTTTGGGATCGGTGACGACGAAGCTGGTGGGATAGGTTTTTGATGTGCATTGGAGCAGATTGGGCTTCAACCAAAAGCGGGTCTTGCCCGAACCGCTGCCGCCGACGATCAGGACATTTTTGTTCCGCGCCGTTTTTGGGTCTTTGGGGCGGCTGTTCATCGTCAGCCGCTCCGTCTGCGTGAGAATGATGTTGTTCTCAAATGCGGGATCGACGTAGGGCTTGATGTCCTCGGCGGTTCCCCAGCGGGCAGAGCCGTATTCCATGCCCTTGCGGTACTTTTTCGCGTTCTTGCCCTTGACATACACCGCCAGCCGGACAAAAACCGCGCCGAGGATGCCGACGCAGATATCCAGCGCATGAAAGCTGGGGGCGGAGCTGGCGAAGGCCGTCTGAAAGCCCTGCCCGATATGCAGCAGCTTTTCCGAGACGTCAAGCCCCGGCACCAGCCGCACCGCCTGGCAGAGCTTATCAAAGAGATACACAAAGAACAGATACGGCAGGTTTGGCAGAAGATATTTTTTGAGTTTGTCCTTCATCGCTCCACGCTCCGTTCTCTGGCCTTGACCTTTTCGCCGAGCTCCTGCTCCTTGTGCTGCGTTTTGGACTGCTCCTGCGCCTTTTCCAGCTTGCGCCGGATGGAAGGGGCTTTCTCACGGCTCAGGTTTTTAGCGGAAAACTCCCGGAAGGCCGCTGTAATCACATCGGCGTCTCGCCCCTTGAAGAACACCAGGTAACGGGTATGCTCGCCGGAGGTGTCTTTCTTCAAAGCAAAATCCAGACCGTATTTCTTCGCCGTGGAAGAAAAGGCCCGGATATTCTGATCCGTGATCTCGATGTTGGAAACGCCGGTGTTGTGCTTCATAAGCTGCCGGAGCGTCTGCTTGCCGTGCCGGAGCTGCGGATTTTTCTTGTGCTTCTCCATATCCGCCAGCACCTTCTTCATAGCCTGTTGCAAGAGCTGAGCGGTCATTTTACTGGCCTCCACACAAAGCGCAAGGGTTTTCTGTGTGATTTCTTCCTGCAAGGCGTTCACCTCCGATCTCCGCTGCCGTACAGGTCATGGCTGACAAGGGATGTGTAATAGCTGTCCATCGTGACCGGGGCGTTATACAGCGCCGCCAGCAGATATTTCTTGATGTTGCGGACATAGGTGGTGTTCTCCCGCATCCGGTCAAGGACATACTCGATGTGCGAGGTGTTCAGCTTCAGGAACCGCGACCGGACGACCTCTGC
>JABLTS010043716.1_pt1 | contig 10616 bp, 11 predicted proteins | sample 7160081 | NCBI WGS metagenome assembly JABLTS01 (sample SAMN14651231, study PRJNA627086) | human gut metagenome | isolation source: feces | host: Homo sapiens
ACCGCGACCTTGCCGGAAATGCAAAGAAAGTCGGTGATTACTTCGCAGAAAAATTTCCAATCTCTTTTTTCTCTTCCTTCGTAAGCTCACCCGGAAGAATCGGCTTGCCGTACGTTACGGTAACGTGGGTACCGCGGATCTTCGGAAAGTGTGCTTCCAGAATATTTCTGGAACCGGAGATGGAAAGCGGAATGATCGGGCAGCCGGTTTTCGTTGCCATCTTGAATGAACCGTTGTGGAACTCGCCGAGCTCCAGCTCGCTTGGTGTTTTGCCGCGGGTGCCTTCCGGGAAGATACAGATGGAAGTGCCGCTTTTGATCTCCTCACATCCGGCAAGGATCATCTGCAGACCCTGCTTGATGTCGGAACGGTCGAGAAACAGGCAGTGGATGAGTTCCATCCAGTTCTTTAAGAGCGGAATGCGCGCCAGCTCCTTTTTCGCTACGAATCCGCAGGAGCCCGGAACCGTTGTGTAGGTTACAAGGATATCGAAATAGCTGCGGTGATTGCCGATGTATAGAACAGCCCGGTCCTCTGGAATATTTTCCTGACCTTTTACGGTGACCTTCGTGCCGGAAAAAAACAGAATCACGCGGAAAATCCAGCGGATCAGCGCACGGCTTACCTTGTCACAGACCTCCGGCTTTTTCTTCCGGATCAGAAGCAGAACAAGAAGCACCGGGATCGACAGAATCAGATACAGAAAAGCGGTCAGAATGACCAGAATAAAACGAATCATGAATCTTTTTCTCCTCTTGGTAAAAATAGTGATATTCAGTTATTGCGTACTTTTCAGTATACGTCATATATGGGGCGGGTTGCAATAACTTTCGTCTTTTTCGGAAAAAGATTTTGCGTCATAGAAGACGGTGGCCCGTCATACAATGGATAGAAAGAGCAGGAAGCGGCGTTTGGAATGATGAAGAAAAAGAGACGGGGAAGAGTTCTTCTGGCGGCGGTGATCCTGATGCTCCTGGCATCGTGCCGGATCACAGATGTGAGCGAGGGCGAGCGGAAAGAACTGTCGTATGCAATTGTAAAGCCGGGCGATTTTCCGCCGGAAATCGATCAGATTTTGCGCAGGAAAAAAGAATCCGCGTTCCAGATGGCGTACGAGAGCGGGGACGATCTCTACATACTGCGCGGCTACGGAAAGCAGAAAAGCGGAGGCTTTTCCATACAGATCGAAGAAGTATCGAAATCGGAAAACGCCGTTTTCGTGCGGACAAAACTCGTCGGACCTGCCGCAAAGGAGGAGCAGAAAGGCGCCGCCTCCTGCCCTTACGTCGTGTTGAAAACGAAAGCGGCGGCGGGAATCTCAGTCGTATTTGAGGATTAGAGTGGGAGGAGCCTTATGGATTTTGTAAAAAAGATTCTGCATCAGATCAGCAGAAAAAGCGAAGCGGTGTCACAGATTACGTTTGATGAGGACTACAATGTGCCGGACGCACGGCCCGATGTGGGGCGGATGATTCAGAAAAAAGGCGAGGTGACGATCGGGGATGTGCAGATTTCGGAAGGAAAAGCGCGTGTATTCGGCGGCCTCACCTTTCATCTGCTGTACGTCTCCGACGGCGAACGGCGCCGGATCTGCCAGCTCTCCGGCGAGCTTCCGATCGACGAGACGATCCATCTCGATGGTCTGACAGGGGGCGACAAGGTCTGCATCACCTGGGAAGTGGAAGATCTGAACCTGCATCTCATCAACTCGCGGAAGCTGGGCGTGCGCGCGATCGTCACGCTGCACGCGTGGATCGAGGAACTGTGCGACCTTGCCGTGCCGATGGAAATCCGCGGGGAGAGCGACGTCGCGGTAAAAAGGCAGGAATACCGCGTGGTTGAGCTTGCAGTGCAGAAAAAAGATGTGCTGCGTGTCAAAAAGGAGCTTACGATTCCGTCCGGCAAGCCGGAATTGCACGAGATTCTCTGGCAGGATCTGGAAGTGCGCGGTCTCGATCTCCGCTCTGAGGAGGGGCGGGTCAGTGCGCAGGGAGAACTCTTTGTCTTCTGTCTGTACAGCGACGGCGAGGAGGATCACCCGCTGCAGTGGGTGGAGCAGGCGCTCCCGTTCCAGGCAGAAGTGGAATGCCAGGGCTGCATCTCCGAGATGATCCCGCGGATCGAAAGCACACTCGGCCAGACCACACTCGAAATCCAGCCCGATTCCGACGGCGAGGAGCGGGTCCTGCAGGCGGAGGCCGTACTCGAACTTGACATCTGTCTGTATCAGGAAGAAACCGTATCACTTCTGCAGGACGTTTACCATCCGCACCGAGAATGCATTCCAAAAGTGCAGGAGGAGACTTTGGAGAGCCTTCTGATCCGCAATTCCTCCAAATGCCGCCTGACCGACAAACTGCAGATGCGCGTGCCGAAAAATAAAATTCTGCAGATCTGCCACAGCGATGGCAAAATCAAGATCGACGAGGAAAGAATCGTAGAAAACGGCATCGAAGTAGCCGGCGTGGTGGAACTCAGGGCGCTCTATGTCGTGAGCGACGATGAAATGCCATTCTACGCCGCCGAAACCGCCCTCCCTTTCCGCCATACCATCGAAGTCCCGGGAATCGGACCGGACTGCCGCTACGAACTCCAGTCATCCATTGACCAGCTCTCCACAACCATGCCGGACAGCAGCGACATCGAAGCCAAAGTCGTACTGAACCTGAACGCCCTCGTCTTCCGCCGCAGAAAAGAAATGGTAATGCAGTACGTCGAAGAAAAAGACCGCGATCCCGAAGAACTCCAGAAGCTACCAGGCATCACCTGCTACTTCGTCAAGCCGGGGGATACTCTGTGGGATATCGCGAAGAAATTCTATACGACGACAGATAAGATCAGGGAATTAAATGAACTGAAAACCGAAACACTCACACCGATGCAGCAGTTATTAGTGGAGCGGGTATAGCGGAAAAGACAGCCTGCTGCCTTAAGAATGGAGTTAATCCATCAGGCAGCAGGCTGTCTTTTTGCGAGTTCCATGCCGATCTGCATTGCAGAAAGAACAGGTACACTTTTGTACCGGGAAGAAAAACGGGAATTACAACCTTGCTTCTCAAAGAAATCAACAATAACGGAAAGAAACTGTCCTTAACTTATGACGCAGTAGGAAATATTGTAGTATAAATACATGTATAATTACAGCTTTGGAGGAAAAACAGTTGCTTGACTGGATCAATGTTTTTAAAGTAAACCGGAAAATTAAATCCCGTCTCTGGCCGTGAATTAAGATTATTTTAAGTATTGTTCTTTTCTTTGTGGTATTTTACGGTGACATCTATGTTCATATTCTGGATGGAACAAATCTGGGACGAATTGTGGAAGCAATGATTCTGGTTGTGTTTTCGTTTCTGGACTATCTGGTCTGCTTTATTTCCGTAGCTGAAATGGACTGCCTGAAGGACCGGCGGTACGCGGCGGCGAAAGAAAGCGGCGAATTTTATAAGGTTTCTGAAATAGAAAGCTCTCTGTTTAATTATGTACCGCGTACCTATACGATTTATTACCGGAGGGGTAGCAGAAGACTTAAATTCGGTGTACGGACAAGAACGACAGGAAATCCGCTGGAAATGGGCGGCAGGGAATATTTCATAGGACCGACAGGAAAGCGCGAGCAGATTGTGAAAGACCTCGATACGCTGATGAAAGAAGTAAAAAAATATGCAAGATTTGACAAAGTCCTGGTACAGACAATCAATGGAGAACCGGTAAAGAAATGATGCCGGTTCTTCTTGCTTTTACGGAGAAATACAGGTAAGATAAAAACAGCATGAGAAGGATACGCATGTGTAAAAAATCATCAACGGAGAAGGTATGAAAATGGAGGAAACAAAAGATGAATTATCTGAAGGAACGGGATGGTGACCTGTTTTCCAATGCGGATCTGAAACGGCTGATTGTGCCGCTTCTGATTGAACAGCTTCTTGCCATCGCAGTCGGCATGGCGGACTCAATTATGGTATCCAGTGTCGGCGAGGCGGCGGTGTCGAGTGTGTCGCTGATTGATACAATCTTTATTCTGCTGATCAACATGTTCACCGCGATTGCAACCGGCGGAGCCGTCGTGTGCGGCCAGTATATCGGAAAGAAGCGGCCACACAAAGCATGTGAGGCAGCTGACCAGCTTCTGCTGGTGACAACGGCGCTGTCAGTTGTGATCATGGCGGCGGTCTATCTTTTAAAGCAGTTTATTTTGCATGTTGTGTTTGGAAACATTACGGCAGAGGTAGAAAGAAACTGCAATATTTATCTGATGATCGTAGCGGCCTCCATTCCGTTTCTGGCGGTTTACAACGGCTGTGCGGCCATTTTCCGTGCGCAGGGTGATTCGAAAACGCCGATGAAAATATCCATCGTCATGAACCTGATCAATATTTCGGGAAATGCGCTTCTGGTCTATGCGCTGAAATTCGGCGTGGACGGCGTTGCGATTCCGACGCTGCTTTCACGTATGTACGCGGCTGCGGCAGCATTTGTTCTCGTACATAATAAGCGGTATCCGGTGCGGTGCTCTTATCCGGTGAAATTAAAACCGGATTTCCATATGCTGAAAAAAATCCTTGGCATCGGCATTCCGAACGGCCTCGAGAACAGTATGTTCCAGCTCGGCAAAATTATGGTCTTAAGTATGATCACACAGTTCGGAACAGCGTCGATCGCGGCAAATGCCGTGTCCAACACGATTGCTGTCTTCCAGACACTGCCCGGTATGGCGATCGGAAATGCAGTGCTGACCGTAAGCGCACAGTGCGCGGGAGCGGGAGACTATGAGCAGGTAAAATACTATGCGAAAAAGCTGCACATCATCATTTATGGCCTGATGATCGTTTGCTGTCTCGGTGTCATCGCGGTGCTTCCGGCAGTGCTTCACGTTTACAGTCTGTCTGCGGAGGCAACTGCCATGACGGAAGATATCATCGTTTACCACGGCATCTGCTGTATGATAATCTGGCCAATTGCCTTCAATCTGCCGAATGTACTCCGCGCGTCCAATGATGTGGCATTTTGCATGATTCTCTCGATTCTTTCCATGTGGATCTGCAGAATCGGCATGAGCTATGTGCTCGGTGTGCGTATGGGATTCGGCGTATTCGGTGTATGGGTCGCCATGACGATGGACTGGGTTGTTCGTGCCATTTTCTTTGTCATTCGCTATCGAAGCGGGAAGTGGCAGAATCAGATGTGATGAAAAATACGGAATGTTTTGGGGAGAGAGAAAGAAAAAACGATACATCTGGAGGAAATTATTATTGTGAAAAACGTAAAAAAAATGATTCCCGGAGCGGCGATTGCACTGGTGATTGCCGCTGCGGCGAAATTCCTGGAAAGCCTGGAGGAGAGTGCCGGACTGCACTTTATCGGGGCGTCGGTCATCGCTATGTTTATCGGTATGATTGTGAATGCCTTTTACAAGCCGAACAGCGTGACAGCGCCGGGAATTAAATTTACATCGAAGAAGATCCTGAAATTTGCGATTATTCTGCTCGGGGCGAGCCTGAATATCCGCACGGTGCTGACGGTCGGAAGATTTTCCCTGACGGTTATGGTATTTACCCTGGCAACGTGTTTTGGCCTCGGCGCACTGATCGGAAAAGCACTTGGACTGAACTGGAAGACGAGCAGCCTCATCAACGCCGGCACGGGTATCTGCGGCGGTTCCGCGATCGCGGCAATCGCGCCGGTCATCGAGGCGACCGATATGGACATTGCCTATGGCCTCTCCGCAACGTTTTTATTTGATACGGTCATGATTGTCGTATTCCCGATCCTCGGTCACTGGATGGGCCTTTCAGATGCCGCGTTTGGCCTCTGGGCCGGAACTGCGGTCAACGATACCTCAAGCGTCGTTGCCACCGGTTACGCATTCAGCGAGGCTGCCGGTGATTTCGCAACCATGGTAAAACTGACACGGACCCTTGCCATCATTCCGGCTGTTCTGGCATTTGCCGCCATCAACGTACATCTGAAACGGAAGGCGCAGGCAGCAGAAGGAACCGCCGTAAAGGTAAGCATCAAATCCATTTTTCCATGGTTTATCTTAGGCTTTCTCGCCATGTCAGCACTGACCTCCTTAGGTCTTATCCCGGCAGGCACAGCAGCCGCATTAAAAACCATCAGCAAATTTCTGATGGTAGCCGCCCTTGCGGCCATCGGCCTGAACACCGATTTCAAATCCCTCTGCCGCTCCGGCGCAAAGCCGATGCTGCACGGATTCATCATTTCGCTGCTGGTAGTCCTGGTAGCGATTGCAGTCGAATTTGCCATCGGCATTGCGCCGCATGGGGTACTGTAAAGGAACAGAGAATTAAAAATCCAGACATCCGTATAGGATGCCTGGATTTTTTGATTCAAAACGGGTTTGTCGTTTCCTTCAAAAACGTTTTCAGAACCTGCAGCACCCCGTTCTCCCAGTACGGCGGGCAGGTGTGTTTTGCCGAGGCGATGACTTCCGCTCGGGCGTTGGAGACGGCGTAGCTTTCGCCGGCGTTCTGAAGCATCTCGATGTCATTCAGGTTGTCGCCGAAGCAGCAGACTTCGTCTGAGGTAAGACCGAAGTAGCTCATCAGGAACGAGAGACCGGTCCATTTGCTGACGCCGCGGGCGTTGCAGTCCAACCATTCCTTACCGGCGACAGCGAGTTTTGCCTGATGCTTCCACGCCGGGATGAAATTTGGGGAGCAAAGCTCTTCACAGGAGGTTGGATGGTAGATTGTGAATTTGATAATGTCCTCGTTTTCTACCTTCGACAGATCCGGTACTTCGCGGACATCGAAGCCGTAGGAGTCGCGGAGCCAGTGAAACATGCGGCTTCCGGCATCTTCGGCGAGGCAGTAGTCCGGGGTAGCGGCGAAGCAGTCGCAGGACGGGAGTTCGTCGTGTACCATGCGGCACATGGATTTCCAGAGTGCCGTTTCCATCGGATATGTTTTCAAAATCTTTTCCGGTGTGCGCACGACAGTTCCGCCATCGGAGATGTAGAGCAGGCGGTCCTTGATCGGAGCGAAAAGCTTCTGTTCACTGGAAAACTGGCGGCCGGAACAGACAACAAAATAGATGCCCTGGTCGACAAGCCTGGAAACAACAGTCATATATTCCGGGTCGATCAGAAGTGTGCCGTCTTTGACGAGCGTTCCATCGACATCGGTTGCGATCAACTTTATCATAATAGAAAATCTCCTTATCTTGTCACAGAAAAAATTCAAACTATAGCAAGACCAGAAAATAACGCAAAAAAAGCAGTGCTGCAGGGCGCGAATTACAAGGAACGGATTTGAAGGCGTACCGGGGTACGACGAAAATCCGTGACGCAGTAATTCACGTTCTGCAGTGCTGAATTTTTTGCATTATTTTCTGGGATTGCTATAAACATAATTATATCGTGAATTGCTTCGGGGTGCAAGCCGGAACCGGAGGAACGCAAAACTCCACGTTGACGAAACGCAGAAATAAGGCGTAAAATAAAGAAAAATATATATCCACAGGGGGATTTTTATTATGGCATTTATTCAGGTAAGCTTCATGTCAAAAACTTTAATGCGCACCGTACCGCTGCAGGTTATTCTGCCGGTCGACAAATTTACCTTTGGGCAGCCGGAGCGCGAGGAAAAACCGTTTAAAACGCTGTATTTGCTGCATGGCATTTTTGGAAATGAGACAGACTGGGTTCATGGAACCAGAATCCAAAGATGGGCAGAGGAGAAAAACCTTGCCGTTGTCATGCCGGCCGGCGAGAATGCGTTTTATGTGGATCAGCCGTCCATCGGTGCCATGCACGGACAGTTTATCGGAGAAGAACTGGTTGAGATTACAAGAAAAATGTTTCCGCTGTCCAGAAAAAGAGAAGACACCTTTATCGGAGGCCTTTCCATGGGTGGTTTTGGCGCACTCAGAAATGGCTTGAAATATCACGATACCTTCGGGGCTGTGATCTGCCTGTCCGGTGCACTTCATGTGCTGGAAAATCCGGAAGAGAGCAGAGCGGACAGCTTTGCACATGAAGAAGGTTATTTCGGAAATCTGGTCGAAGCAGCAAAGAGTGACAAAAACCCGGCTGTTCTTATCGAGCAGTTAAAGGAAGCACGGAAAAAAGATCCGTCTGTCAATGTGCCGACGGTATTCCAGGCGTGCGGAACAGAGGACGGACTTCTGGAAGTAAACCGTCTCTACCATAAACGGATGGAAGAGAGCGGCATGGACATTGTCTACTATGAGAGCAAGGGTGGCCATGAATGGGATTTCTGGGATGAGTGGATCAAAAAGGCATTGGACTGGCTGCCACTTGAGGAAAAGACGGAAGGCCTGAACAGCGGAAACGTAAATGTTTAAAGGAAAAAGGGAGACAGGCAATGCCAGAAACGAGAAATGACGAATTGTACCGTGCGTTAAAACACAACGGTTACCCGGACGACTTCTGCCGGGAAATTGCATACCGCCAGATGAACACCGATTTTACCGCCACGCGGATGCTCGGCTATCTCTACCGCGTCACAAGCCCGCGCGCCGAGGACGTTGTCGATGAGATGCTGGCTATTTTGAGTGACCGCAAAGCATGGATTGAGAAAAAACAGTCCGAGGAAGCCCAGGCGGCAATCAGCAGAATGTACCGGGAAGGCCTGTAACCTGTGTGGGCGTTTATGCAGAAAAAGCGGAAGGGATAGAGTAAACTTACTGTCAGTTGGAGAGGCGCAGAAGATTCCCTGGGAGCAATCTATTCCGAAGAATGCGATATACGATAAGTTCCGAGAGCTTGCTGCTACGGTCCATCGCTTTGAAGACCAGATCTTCGCCTACTGGGATTGCCCTATTGCGATTTCTAACGGCTATACGGAATGCACCAACAGACTCATTCGCGAGAATAACCTGCGTGGACGTGGATATTCTTTTGAAGTCCTACGCGCACGAACTCTATACAGAAAAACAAACCTTCGTGCAATGCTTGAAAACGGTCTTATAGATGTAGGACCAGTCATTCCAGAAGATCAGCCTGTCTTTCATTTTGAAAGTGCCAAGGAGGATGAAGATGAGGATCTTGAGGATGACTATGAGCCATTCCCAGATCCAGAAGAAGAATAATTTTCAACCTGACGATCAAATTTCCACGGTTTACAAAAATAGTAGTTTTCAACCTGAACACTATTTTTTAGGCCGTGGATTTTTTGTTCTTATGATTCTCTTTTTCAACCAGTTATTGAGATATCATATATTTCCCAAGCACTGATTTTCAACCACTTATTGCGACCAAGCGAACATAAGAAAAGGGTATCCGTATAAGCAGTTTCAACCACTTATTTCGGATACCCAAATAATCTTAGATATAAAAAAGCAAATTACTCAAAAAGACAAGTTTATCGGTAGTAAAATTTTTAACAGTAATTTTCTGATAAAGCAGTATAGTTCAAACTTTACTGCTTTTTAAAAATGTGTTGTCCAAATAAAATGCTGCTTTATCATTACGTTAAAAATATGACAAGAAAATATGAAAGAAATCTAATACAATATATTCATTAATTATTATGATTGTTGTTTTTAGTGCTTTTTTTGTTAGTTTATTTTTTATAAAAAAGTGAAATAGGAGCATTATTGTTTGTTACGATTTCAGGGATTGCATGTAGTATAAAAACGATAGAAAATAATAAATAGCAGTAACAAGTATTTACATACTACATAAAGGGGATAAAAGAATGATTAAGTTTGTTGTCTATGCAATTACAATATGTGTCATCAATATTTATGTTAGTTCTTTAAAGAAAAAGAATAATGATGTTAATGCAACTAGTACAAGTATAGAGTATGTTTTGCAAATTCCTGCAGCTTTTAGGCGAGTTGCAATGTTACTGTTTGGTTTTGGGATATTTTTGTTTGCGGTTTTCTTTGTTTTTAAAATAAATGGTAATGAAACAGTAAGTGTTGGACATCTATATTTATCACTTGTTTTAGCTACTATGGGATTATTAGCGAATATTTGGGCTGATCAATGGAATGTTCAAGTTAATGGCACAGATGTAATTATTCATACATTATTTAAAAGATGAAATTATCTATTAATGATATTGCAGATGTTAAAATTGGTAAAAAATTTGAATTAGTACTTTATGATGCTTTTCATAAGAAAATCATAACTATTGATGGATTAGTAGATAATTATGATCATTTTGTTAATACATTAAAAACATACGGAAAACTCAAATAGAATCTAAATTGACAAAAAAACATTATAGATAGGATAATTATAGTTGCAATTCATTCATCCAAATTTATTTGAAAGGAGGATGAGCATGAAGTGGGATAAAATTACATTACAGAATATAAAGAAAATATTTTATGTTTTGATGATATGCATACTTGGCTTTTTTCTATTTATGCAGTTTTTTGGCACAAATGAGCAAAAAAGTGAACATAATTCTATAGATTCTATTTTTTATCCAGGTACTTTTGTATGGGAAAAAGAGGATGGTACTTATGAAGAAATAACTATTCCGGGTGTTTATGATGTTCTGCCAGGAAAAACTATGGTTATTTCTACTATATTACCTGATGACTATACAGATACTACAATAGCGATTAGATCATCTTTACAGGATATTAAATTTTATATTGATGATGAACTTAGAGAAGAA
>JABLTS010050741.1_pt1 | contig 10607 bp, 10 predicted proteins | sample 7160081 | NCBI WGS metagenome assembly JABLTS01 (sample SAMN14651231, study PRJNA627086) | human gut metagenome | isolation source: feces | host: Homo sapiens
CGCAATGCAGGCGGAGGGAGCTTCCTGAATGGCCATTGATGATCCTCCTTGTAATATCAGTAGAAAATATTACTCTTTGTCTTTAAAAAGCGCCGCCAGACTCTCGGTAAACGGCGGATAGCAGATGCCCTTCTCCGTGACGATGCCGGCGATCAGCTCATGGTCCGTCACATCGAAGGCGGGGTTGTAGCACTTGACATCGGGCAGCGCCACGGGCTCCGCGAAGAATCGGCTCCTTATCTCTTCCCCGTCCCGAAGCTCGATATTTATGTCCTCCCCTGTGGTGCAGCTCATATCTATGGTGGAGGTAGGGCCCAGCACGTAGAAGGGTATGCCGTAGTGCTTTGCAAGTATGGCTACGCCGCTGGTGCCTATTTTGTTTGCTGTGTCGCCGTTGGCGGCTACCCTGTCGCAGCCCACCATGCAGCACTGCACCCAGCCGTTTTTCATGACTATTGACGCCATGCTGTCGCATATAAGGGTGACGTCCACGCCGGCGTTGTACAGCTCAAAGCTCGTAAGCCGGGCGCCCTGCAGGAGGGGCCTGGTCTCGTCCGCGAATACCCTTATATCCATGCCCCGCTCCTTTGCAAGGAACAGCGGCCCCTGCCCCGTGCCGTAGCGGGAGGTGGCCAGCGGCCCGGCGTTGCAGTGGGTCAGCACCCCGTCCCCATCGTGAAGGAGGGAAAGGCCGTATTCGGATATTTTGCGGCACATCTCCATATCCTCGCTGTGTATGGCGATGCACTCCCGCTTCAGCGCCGAAAGCACCGCCTCCACAGGCATATCCCGGTGATCCTCAGCGGCGTCCAGCATGCGGTTCAGCGCCCAGCTGAGGTTTACCGCCGTAGGGCGGGAGCCGTTGAGATAGCGGCAGTCCTCCACCCAGTGGTCGTAGAAATCGTCGAAGGAATCGTGGGGGGCCTGAAGGGCCAGGCAGTAGGCGCAGTAGCCCGCGCATATGCCTATTGCCGGAGCGCCGCGCACGCGGAGCATGGCTATCGCCTCGAACATCTCCTCTCTTGTGGTAAGCGCTATGTATTCCAGCCTGTTGGGCAGCAGCGTCTGATCGATTATCACCACCGAGCGCCCGTCGTCGGAAAGCTTTATGTTATCTGTATGAGTGACTTCTTCCAGAGGGGTATCCATGGCAGGGGCTCCTTTCGCGTGTTTATACAAATTATAATACCTACATCCGCCAAACATTGTCAACAGGCTGTGAAGTTGGGCAAAACGGCTTGAATAATCGGCGTGGGCTGGTCTATAATACAAAGTTGGGAAGGGGCTGCCCTTTTCAAATAAGAAAAACTTAGGGAAAGAGATGTAAAAGCAAATGACCAAGGTTGATATTTTTTCCGGCTTTCTGGGCGCTGGCAAGACCACCCTTATAAAGAAGCTCATAGCCGAGGCCTACAAGGGCGAAAGGCTGGTGCTCATAGAGAACGAATTCGGCGAGATAGGCATAGACGGCGGCTTCATGCAGGACGCCGGGATAGAAGTTACCGAGATGAACTCCGGCTGCATCTGCTGCAGCCTGGTAGGCGACTTCGGCAAGGCGCTCAGGAAGGTTGTGGACGAGTACGCCCCCGACCGCATACTTATAGAGCCCTCCGGCGTGGGCAAGCTCAGCGACGTTATACGGGCGGTGCAGAACGTAGGCTCTGACGCCCTGCAGCTCAACAGCTTCACGGCCGTTGTGGATGCAAACAAGTGCAAGATGTACATGAAGAACTTCGGGGAGTTCTTCAACGACCAGGTAGAGCACGCAAACGCAATTATACTCAGCCGCACCGGCGAGATAAGCCCGGATAAGCTGAATACCGATATAGCCCTTCTCCGGGAGCACAACCCGAATGCCTCCCTCATAGTCACCCCCTGGAGCGAGCTGACAGGCGCCCAGATACTGGAGGCCATGGAAAAGCGCAACACCCTTGAGGCAGAGCTTGAGCTTCTCAGGGAGGAGAGCCGGCATGAGCATCACCACCATGACGATGACGACGATGAGCACGAGTGCTGCGGACATCACCATCACGACGATGACGATGATGAGTGCTGCGGCCACCACCATCACGACGACGACGATGACGACGAGTGCTGCGGGCATCACCATCATGACGGCGATGACGGCGAAGAGCATGAGCATCATCACCACCACGACGGCGGGGAGTGCGACGATCCCGAATGTGAGTGCCATCACCACCATCACCACGCCGATGAGGTGTTTACCAGCTGGGGAGTGGAGACTCCCAAGGCCTTTACCATGGACGAACTCAAGGCAGACCTTGCGGCGCTGGACGATGGGGAGAAGTACGGCGCCGTGCTGCGCGCCAAGGGCATAGTAAAGGGCGAGGGCTGCTGGATACACTTCGACTACGTGCCCGGCGAGAGCAATATACGCACAGGCTCCGCTTCCGTTATGGGCCGCCTCTGCGTCATAGGCTCCAAGCTCAACGAGCATGAGCTTTCCGAGCTGTTCGGCGTCTGATGAAGGGAACGTAAGCGCTTTATGAAGGAGATCCCAGTATACATGTTCACCGGCTTCCTGGAGGGGGGCAAGACCCGCTTTATGCAGGAGACGTTGGAGGACGAAAGGTTCAATTCCGGCGAAAAGACGCTGCTTTTGCAGTGCGAGGAGGGCATTGAGGAGCTGGACCCCTCAAGGTTCCCTGGCGGCGGAAAGAACATACTGATACAGGAGATAGATTCCCCGGAGCAGATAAACGCCGCTTACCTGAACGAGCTGGCGAAAAAAGCAAAGGCCGAGCGGGTGCTCATAGAGTACAACGGCATGTGGAACCTGAACGACCTTGCTCAGGCCATGCCCGACAACTGGATAGTCTATCAGGAGTTCATGTTTGCGGATGCCCGGTGCTTCCTCAGCTACAATGCCAACATGAGGAGCCTTATGGTGGACAAGCTGATGACAGCCGAGCTCATAGTGCTCAACCGCGCCACGCCGGACCTTGACAAGATGGAGATACACAAGGTAATCCGCGGCGTGTCCCGCCGTGTGAACATCGCCTACGAGTACCCTGACGGGAGGGTAGAGTACGACGAGATAGAAGACCCCCTGCCCTTCGACGTGAACGCCGACCCCATAGTCATAGAGGACAGCGACTACGCCCTCTGGTACAGGGATATGTCCGAGGAGATGGAAAAGTATTCGGGCAAGACGGTGCGCTTCAAGGCCCTCATAGCCAAAAACGCCAAAATGCCCGACAACATGTTCGTGGCGGGCCGTCACGTCATGACCTGCTGCGTGCAGGACATACAGTACAGCGGCCTCGTATGCAAGTGGCTGGACGCAAACAAGCTGAAGAACCGCACCTGGGGCACGGTGACTGCAAAGATAGAGCTGCGCTTCAGCAAGTTTTACGGGCGCAAGGGCCCGGTACTAAACATAATCTCAGTGGAGCCCGCCGAAAAGCCCGAGCAGGAGGTCGCCACGTTTTATTGATGAAGTACAAAATAAATATCCCACGGCGCAGCCGTGGGATATTTATTATTTTGTTTTATTGCCTATATTTTTCCAGCCTTTTCCCTGCCCACAGAGCCAGCGCCAGCTTGGCGAGGTCCGGCAGTATGAAGGGAAATACGCACTTGGAGAGGGCGGCAAGAAGCGTTATGGGCCCCTTCGTGTCGCCGTAAACCTTTACGAACCAGAGGGTGCCGAAGGCATAGCAGGCCAGCAGGCCGAGGAACAGCGCCAGCGCCTCAGCCCAAAGCCCCGCCTTATTGCGGCAGAGCAGGCCATAGATGGGGCATATGAGCAGAAAGCCAACTATGTAGCCGCCGGTAGGACCCATAAGCGCCCCCATGCCGCCGTTAAAGCCGGAAAACACCGGCGCGCCCATAGCGCCCAGCAGTATGTACAGCGCTATGGCTATGGCCCCGTCCTTGGCGCCCAACAGCAAAAGCGTCAGAAAAACGCCGAAGGTCTGCATGGTGAAGGGGGGCTGAGTGGGTATCGACAGCCATGCGCAGGGGGCGAGAAGGGCCGCGCAGAGGGCGATGCGTGTCATGCGTTTTGTAGTCATACGGTAAGTGTTATCTCCTCAGTTTTAAAGAAATAAGCCGGGCAAGATCCTCCGCGCTGCCGGAAAACAGTTCCCCGGCGTCCTCATAGAGCTGCCGCCGCTGTGCGAATATCTCCCGGAGCCTGCCCGCTCCGCCAGAAAGGAGCGGCCTGTCTGCGGCGTCTATATCCGCCACGGTTTCTTCGATATCGCGGAATATCCAGATTATATCACCGGTGCGGCGCATGAATTGTATATTCTCACCCCGGCACACTATGCCGCCCCCCGTGGAGACTATGCCGCAGGGCTGGTTTTCCAAGGAAAACAGGGCTTTTTGCTCCATCTTTCTAAAATGCGCCTCGCCGTATTCCTTAAAAATTTCGGGTATCGTCATTCCGGAACTACGCTGAATGATTTCGTCGATATCGTAAAAGGGCAGCTTCAGCGCCTCCGCCGCGGCGCGGCCCTTGGTGGTCTTGCCGCAGCCCATCATGCCAATGAGGTATATCATAGCCCCTCCATGCAGTTCAATATTCCCAAGCACAGCGCCGCCTCCGCCGCAGCCAGGCCCCGGAGGGCTATGCAGCTGTCATGCCTGCCCCCTACAGTTATCCGGGCGTTTTGCAGCTCCCGCAGGTTTACCGTGTGCTGGGGCTGAGTTATGGAAGGGGTAGGCCGGAAAGCCACCCTGAGAAGCACAGGCGCGCCGTTGGCCATGCCGCCGTTTATGCCGCCGGAATTATTGCTCTCGAAGGCTATTTTGCCGTCTTTTATCCTTATGCCGTCGTTGGCGTCGCTGCCACGCATATCCGCCATGCGGAAGCCCGCGCCGAATTCGACGCCCTTCACCCCGGGAACGGCGTACATTATTGAAGCTATTGAGCTTTCCAGCCCCTCCCATAGAGGGCCGCCGGTCCCTACGGGCAATCCCAGCGCGCAAAGCTCCACGCTGCCGCCTACGGAATCGCCCCGCTCCGCCGCCTCGCCTATCCTGTCCTCCATGGCCCTGCGGGCGCTTACGTCCAGAACGGGAAAGTCGGATCCTCTCAACCTGTCCAGCGTATGTCTGTCCACCTGCAGCGGGTGGAAGGGAGAGTCCAAAGCTCCGCCGATATCGTAATAATGCCCGCCTACGGTCATGCCCCTTTGCATCAGCAGCTGCCGGGCCACGGCCCCTGCGAATACCAGAGGCAGCGTCATGCGGCCGGAGAATATACCGCCGCCGGAGGGTATGCCGCCGTATTTTATGTACGCCGGGTAGTCGCAGTGGGAGGGACGGGGCAGTGAGGATATGTCCGCGTAATCCTTCGGTCTGAAGTCTGAATTTTCAAATTCCACACGAAGCGTATCTCCCGTGGTCACGCCGCCGCGCACGCCTGAAATGTATATTGGAACGTCGGCCTCCGTCCGGGAGGTAACGCCTTTTTTGCTTACGCCCCTGCGCCTTTCAATGTCCCGGGAAATGATTTCCCCGTCCAGCCTCAGCCCCTTTGGCAGCTCCATGGTAAGGCCCACCCGCTTTTCGTGTGAGCCGCCGTAGATATCAAGCTTTATGCTTCCCCATGGCCTCATGATATGCTGCCTCCCAGCTGTCTGTATTCATCAAAGAACCCCGGCGCGGATTTGCTGACGCACTCCGCCCCATTAAGCTCTATCCCGCCGCAAAGGCCCGCCGCCATTATCAAAAGCATGGCTATGCGGTGGTCGTTATGGCAGAGGCAGGCCGCGCCGTGCAGCTTCCCGCCGCCCCTTATGGTGAATCCGTCGGGAGCCTCATCTATATCCGCCCCCAACCTTTTAAGCTCGGTTGCGATGGCGCTTATCCTGTCGCACTCCTTGAAGCGCAGCCGCCCGCCGTTTTTGACCACGGTGCTGCCTTCTGCCGCCAGAGCCGCCAGCGCTATGGCGGGGGCAAGATCCGGAGTGTCGGATACGTCTACGTCTATACCGCGAAGCCGGCCGGGGGATACCGTGACGCTGCCGCCGCCCATATCCACCCTTGCCCCCATGCGGTCCAGTATGCTGAGCATTGCCCTGTCTCCCTGTATGGAACCGGGGTCCAGGCCCGTCACGGTTACGGGACCGTATACCGCGCCCGCCGCTAAAAACAGCGATGCGTGGGTATAGTCCCCCTCAACGGTCACGTCCGCGGCCTTGAGCCGCCGGGGCTTTACCAGTATGGTGTCCTGGCCCATCCATTGGCTCTCGCCGCCGAATGCGGAGAGCGAAGCGCGGGTCAATTCAACGTAGCTTTTGCTCTGTAAGGGAGTGGTGAGCCGTATGCGGCTTTCCCCCTCCAGCAGCGACAGCGCCAGCAGCAGCCCGCTTATATATTGGGAAGAAACGTCTCCCCTTATGGGAAACTCCCCGGGGCCGAAGCTCCCGGAGACGCTGAGCTTCTCCGCTGCTACACCCTTGCTTTTGAGAAGCTCTGTTACGGGCTCCATTGGCCGGGCGGCCAGCGACGGTGACAGCATAAACTCCGCCCTCCCCCCAATGAGGGGAGCAACGGGGTAAAGCAGCCTGTATGTGGCGCCGGAATCCCGGCAGTCAAGGCGGAGGACGTCCGGCTTTGCATTTATGCCTGTTATTTCAAGGGTGTCGTCCCGGAATACGGCTGCGGCCCCGAGGGCGCGTATGCAGTCGAGGGTAGCGGTCAGGTCGTCCGGCAGCTCCCCCGGCAGACCCCGTATGACGCTTCTGCCTTGGGCCAGGGCGGCGCATATCATGTATCTGTGTGCGGCGCTCTTTGAGGGTATGGCTGTCACGGAGCCATGGGGCCGCCCGGAAAACCGCGTCATCGGGCCAGACTCAGCGCCCTGTCGCAAAGCTCCCCTATGGGCATGGCGATCACGGCAGCCTGTCCGATCTTTTTCAGGAACACGGCGTTGACGGTTTCGCCGTCCCCCTTCTTATCCAGCAGCATGGCGGCGCGGAAGGCATCTTTGTCTATATTCTCCATCTCTGTGGGCAGCCCGGCGGCGGAAAGGGCGGATATGAGCTGCTCCGCCGTGCCCGGCTCGGTCAGCCCCATGCTCTCGCCTATTTTTGCCATGGCTACCATGCCTATGGATACGCCGCAGCCGTGCAGCAGCTCAAAGCCGCTTGCCCGCTCCAGCGCGTGGCCTATGGTGTGGCCGAAGTTCAGCTCCCGGCGAATGCCGGTATCCTTGGTGTCAGCCTGAACGTAGCCCGCCTTTATCATGGCGGTGCGGTATACGGTTCGGGTGAGGTCGTCCTCCCCTGAGTTAAGGTCGCCCGAGGATATGGCGCCGCACTTTATGACCTCAGCCATGCCGGAGGCGAGGTGCTCCCTGGGCAGTGTGGAAAGGAGGGCTGTATCTGTCACCACCAGTACGGGCTGGTAGAATGTGCCTATGAGGTTTTTGCCCCGGGGATGGTCTATGGCCACCTTTCCCCCGATGGAGGAATCCGCCTGGGCCAGCAGCGTGGTGGGACAGTGTACGAGTGGCACGCCCCGCCTGTACGTGGCTGCGGCAAACCCCGCCGCGTCCCCTACGGTGCCGCCGCCAAAGGCTATCACCGCGTCCGAGCGGCCTATCAGGTTGTCCATAAGGCCGGAATATATGTCGAAAAGCCTGTCGTGGCTCTTTATCTCCTCGCCGGGGGGCAGTATGATGCTGCCGGCTCTGACCTTTGCCCGCTCCAGCGTGGCCATGATGGTATCGAGGTGCAGCTTTGCCACAGTCTCGTCCGTCACCACCGCCGCCCTGCGGAAGCCGGTGAACAGGCCCTCTTCCTTTATCATGCCGGGACCTATCTGTACGCTGTATTCCCGGTTGTCTGCGTTTACGGAAATTCTCATGTCAATTTACTCCAAGGGCATCTCATGCCATACTATTTCAGCACCTATAATAACACATATCCGTCCCAATATCATCATAGCGTCTGGAAAAAAACCGTGGCGTAGTGTAAACTATATATGATTAAAAAAGCGACAGGAGGCTTAAATATATGCTGGAAAAACTCAGGAAGGCTATGAAGACTGCCGATATAGACATGCTGCTGATACCCTCGGCAGACCCCCACGGCTCGGAGTACCCGGAGGAATACTTCAAGGCACGCAAGCACTTTTCGGGCTTTACGGGCAGCGCCGGAACTCTGCTCATATGGCAGGGGGGCGCCGGGCTCTGGACCGACGGACGGTATTTCATTCAGGCAGCGAGGCAGCTTGAGGGCAGCGGCATAGACCTTTTCAAAATGCGGGAGCCGGGCGTGCCCACGGTGAACGAGTTCATAGCGGAAAACATAAGGGGCGGCGTGCTGGGCGCTGACCTTCGCACCGTGTCCGCCCATGAGGGCATGGAGCTTGAAAAGGGCGGAGCCATATTAAAGGACTGCCGCAGCCTGATAGACGGCTGCTGGGAGGGAAGGCCGGAGCTTTCAAGGGAGCCGGCGTATGTGCTGCCTATGGAGCTTGCGGGGGTATCCGCCGGTGATAAGCTCGCCGCTGTCCGCGCCGAGATGGCAAAGTGCGATGCCAATGCATGCATATTTACGGATCTTGCGGATATAGCGTGGCTGTTCAATATACGGGGCAACGACGTAAAGTATCTTCCTGTGGCCCTGTCCTACGCCATAGTTGAAAAGCAGAAGTCATATGTATTCATGGATGCTGCCAAGGCGGCCCCCATAGCGGCCCACCTCAAGGCTCTGGATACAGAGATACTGCCATATGACGCCATATATGAGTTCATAGGCCGCTACGGCGAGAAGGATGCCGTAATGTGCGCACTGTCGATACTGAACTATAAGCTGTATCAGGGCATAGCGCGATGCAGGGTGGTGGATATGGATCCGGTGCAGCTGCTGAAGGCGGTAAAGAACCCCGTGGAGCTTGAGAATATGCGCAAGACCCACATAAAGGACGGCGTGGCCGTCACCCGCTTCATGCACTGGGCAAAGACCCACGCAAAAGAGGGATATACCGAAATGCAGGCCGCAGATGTGCTGGAGGGCTTCCGCAAAGAGCAGGAAGGGTATATGTACCCCAGCTTTGAGACTATCGCGGGCTACGGCCCCCACGGAGCCATAGTACACTATTCCGCTACCCCTGAGACGGATATACCCGTAAAGCCGGAGGGGCTGCTGCTGGTGGATTCCGGCGGGCAGTACATGGGCGGCACCACCGACATAACCCGCACCATAGCCCTGGGGCCCTTGACAAAAGAGGAAAAGCAGGCCTTTACCATAGTCCTTGAAAGTATGCTTGCGCTGCTCACCTTCAGGTTCCCAAAGGGCTGCGCGGGCTTTAACCTGGACGCCATAGCCAGGGCTCCATTCTGGAGCAGGGGCATGGATTACAACCACGGCACAGGCCACGGCGTAGGCTATATGCTTTCGGTACACGAGGGCCCCAACGGCATATGCGGGCAGCGCCGGGTAAAGTCTGAGGACGCGGCCTTCGCCCCCGGCATGATAACCTCGGACGAACCGGGCATATATATCGAGGGCAAATACGGCGTTCGCCACGAGAACCTGACGGAGTGCGTGGAAACGGAACCCGGCTCAAGGTATCTGGAGTTCCGGCCCATAACATTCGCGCCCATAGACCTTGACGCCATAGATGAGGAGACGCTGACCGAAGCGACAAGGCGGCAGCTCAACGCCTACCATAAGGAGGTCTACGAAAGGCTCGCCCCCAATATGAGGGAGGAAGAACTTTCGTGGCTCAGGGAATATACGAGGGAAATATAGCGTGGAGCGTGAACCGCAGGATAAAAAGCTGTTTTGCAGGTGGGGCGAATTCGCCTTCGTGCTGGGCACCTTCTTCATAGCCTTAGGAGTTTCGCTCATGGAAAAGGGCGGCCTCGGCATGTCAATGGTAACGTCACAGTCCTATATAATATCCCTTGCCGTGCCTTTTTTCACATTCGGCATGGCGGACTACCTGCTTCAAGGGGTGCTGCTCATAGGGTACTATATAATAGTACGCAGGTTCGACTGGAAGAACATACTGTCCTTCTTCTCCGCCTTTATCTTCGGCGTGGTGCTGGACGGCATAATGTGGGTGATGCGGGACCTTCAGGCGGCAACCCTTATACAGCGCATACTCTTCTTCGCAATGGGGATGCTGATAAACTCGCTGGGCGTGGCCTTATTTTTCCAGACCTACCTGCCATTGCAGGTGTATGAGCTGTTTGTGACGGGTATCGTGGAGCGGTTCGGCTGGAAGCTCCACAGGGTAAAGACCTGCTTCGACATGTGCTGCTGCCTGTCCTCCGTAATACTTTCCCTGGTATTCTTCGGCAGGCTCAGGGCAATAGGTGTGGGGACGGTGGTGTGTGCGCTGTTTTCCGGTACTCTCATAGGCCTTTATACAAAGGTAATGCACAGATACATAGACTTCTCCCCCGCCTTCCCGAAGCTTTACGCCTTCTTCAGGAAGGACGCGGGAAAACAGGCATAGCAAATATACACATATAATTTGGAGGAATAAACAAATGCAAAGAAAACCCGGAAGCGGAGGACGGCAGAAGCGCATATCCGGCAGCGGCAGCGTATTCAGGCGGGGCAGCGGCCTCGGCACAGGGCCTGTAGGCTCGGGCGGCGGCTTCGGGGGCAGCTCCG
>JABLTS010049706.1_pt1 | contig 10553 bp, 11 predicted proteins | sample 7160081 | NCBI WGS metagenome assembly JABLTS01 (sample SAMN14651231, study PRJNA627086) | human gut metagenome | isolation source: feces | host: Homo sapiens
AAAGTTAAGAGCTGCGACGTTGAAGCATGGTCTGCACGTCAAAAGAAATACTTTGAAGTGGGTTCTTGTTCTAACTTAGGTGATGCACAAGCAAGAAGACTGGGTATTCGCATTAAAGGAGAAAAAGGAAATTACTTTGCTCATACATTAAATAATACTGTAGTAGCACCACCAAGAATGCTTATTGCATTTATTGAAAATAACTTAAATGAAGATGGAACTATTAGAATTCCTGAGCCACTACGTCCTTATATGGGTGGTATGAAAGTAATTCCTGTTCCTGAAAAAGTTAAAAAATTCTAATTACTAGAATTTATATGCTAATAGTGGTCTTTCTTATCTTATTACAAACATAGCAATGATAAAATCTTAATAAATTGCTATAAACACTATTACAAAACATTAATTGTTCGTTTAAAAGGACGCTAAAAGGTGTCCTTTTAAATTGTTTCACGTGAAACAATTTATGTAGTTGTTAGAAACAAAAAAATTATGTATAATAATCAAGGCACAGCAGTCATGTTTCTAACCTGGTCAGGACCGGAAGGTAGCAGCCATACGAGCCTCTGATCGCGTGTGCCTTTTTATTTATATATGGAAGATATACAAAAACATGAAAAATATATGCATCTTGCAATAAAAGAAGCGATAAAAGCTGCTGAAATGGATGAAGTACCAATTGGTGCTGTTATTGTAAAAGATGATAAAGTTATTGCAAAAGCTCATAACTTGAAAGAAAAACACAATCAAGCAACACATCATGCTGAAATACTTGCGATACAAAAGGCTAGTAAAAAGCTTGGAACATGGTATTTGAAAGATTGTGATTTATATGTGACTTTAGAACCATGCATGATGTGCATGGGCGCCAGTGTTTTATCGAGAGTGAGACATATATATTATGGTACGGACGATCCTAAGGGTGGAGCTATTCAAAGTGTTATTTCTTTTAAAGAAATAAAAAGATTGAATCATTATCCTGAAGCTACTCCATATATATTAAAGGATGAATGTTCAAAACTGTTGAAAGACTTTTTTAAGATGAAGAGAGAACAGAAGAAGCTAATGAAATAAATGCTTCTTTTCTTTTGATAGAAGAATAATAGTTAGATAAAATAATATAAGCGAGGAATCTATGCAAAAAGAAGCTTTATATCAAAAATATAGATCACAAACATTTGATGAGTTAGTTGGACAACAATATGTTGTGCGTTCTATAAAAAATGCTGTGCAAGAAGGAAAGGTTGGTCATGCATATCTTTTCTGCGGTCCTAGAGGAACGGGGAAGACTTCAATGGCTAGACTTTTAGCACGTGCTGTTAACTGTGAAGATAAAGAACATGCACCATGTGGAAAGTGTGAAAACTGCTTAGCAGCGATAGAAGGAACACATCCTGATATTATTGAAATTAACGCAGCTAATGAAACACATGTTGAAGATGTAAGAGATTTAATTGAAAGAGCACGTTTGTCACCAATGATGGGGCAACATAAAGTATATATTGTCGATGAGGTACACCAGTTATCTTCATCTGCTGCCAGTGCTTTATTGAAAACTCTTGAAGAACCACCAGAACATGTAATATTTATTTTAGCGACGACAGATCCACAAAAATTACTGCCTACGATTATTTCTAGATGTCAAAGATTTGACTTCAGTAAGATTAAAAATGAAGATATCAAGAATCATTTGCTGGATGTTGCAAATAAAGAAGGTGTTACTTTAGAAGAAGAAGCGGCTGAAAAATTGGCAATATTAGCAGATGGTGGTATGCGTGATTCATTGAGTATGCTTGAACAAGCTATTGCCTATACTTCTGGTAATATTACAAATGACGCAATTAATGAAATATATGGCTTGGCAAGTGTATCAGAAAAAATAAAATTCTTGAAAGCACTGCACGAAAAAGATATTCAATATGTATTAGAACATATTGAAATGTTTGCTGAAAAAGGAATTGATTTCAAAAGATTAACTTCAGATTTAGTATCTATTATTAAAGATGCAGTAATATACGATAAAACGCAAAAAGAAAGTTTATTACGCGTTTTAAACGCTGAAGAAGCTTCGTTAGTAATTAAACTCTCTGATAACGCTTTTGAAGAAATAGATTTATTTATGGAAGCACTGGAAATGTATCGTAGTGCTCAATCTGTAGTGAATGTATTTGAAATAGCTTGTTTGAAAATAACATGCATGAATGATTCTGTAACAAAGGTTTCTGTATTACCAAAAATAGAAAAAAAAGTTATAAAAACAGAACCAAAACAGGTTGAAATAGAAGCTGAACAAGAACCGGTTTTGGAAACATTTATTCCAAAAATAGAAGAGCCAGAACTGGATAAAGAAACAGTATTAAGAATACTTGTACAGTGTGATAAAGACAATAAATCAAGAGATATAGATATTATAAATGATTTATTAAATGCTTTAGTAATGAATAAATATATAGCTGCTTTAAGACAAATAACATTAAAGGCTAGTGGAAGAGACTGTATTTTATTCAGCACACCATCACAAGCAGTATTTAATACATTAAATGAGAAAGAAATGAATAAAGAATTGTATTTCTTCTTAAAAGAAGCAGGTATAGATAAAGTTCCATACATTGCTTTAGATAAAGTATATAGTGATGCGGTAAATGAATTTGTACAGAAGAGAAAAACAAATTCATTGCCGATAGCTTTACCGATAGTAAGATATACAATTGAAATAAAAGAAGAAAAGAAAGGAGAAACACCTGATACTGAAACAAGATTAAAGAATCTGTTTGGTGATGACTTAGAGGTGTACGATTAAGAAAATGGATTTACAAAGATTAATGCAACAAGCTCAACAAATGCAAAGAAAAATTGCGAAGATTGAAGAAGAATTAGATGCCACAATTTATGAAGGTGCTACTGGTGGAAGTGAAGGCGTATCTGTAAAAGTTAGTGGTAAAAATGAAATTCAAGAAATCACGATCAGTGATGAATTAATGGATAAGGAAAACAAAGAAATGTTACAGGATATGCTACTTATCGCATGCAATGAAGCTTTAGAAAAAGCTAAAGCAGAACGTGATGAAAAGATGGGCGCTGTAACACAAGGTGTAAAACTTCCAGGAATGTAAAATGTATCCAAAAAGCTTACAAAATTTAATTGATAGTTTCAGAATGCTACCAGGGGTAGGAGAGAAAACAGCAGAAAGATATGCATTACTAATAACAGAAGCAGATCAAAGTGATGTTGAACTTTTTGCTAAATCTTTACTGGATGTAAAAAACAATCTGAAACACTGTTCTATATGCGGAAATTTAAGTGAAGGGGATAAATGTCCTATTTGTTTAGATACAGATAGAAATAAAAAACAAATTTTTGTTGTACAATCCGCTAAAGATGTAATGGCAATGGAAAGAACCAGTCAATATCATGGAACATATCATGTACTTAATGGTTTAATATCACCAGCTAAAGGCATCATGCCTGAAGATTTAAATATCGATAGTTTAATTGATCGAGCAAAAGATGCTCAAGAAGTAATTATTGCTACTAGTGCAACTCTAGATGGTGAAACTACATCTTTATATTTATCTAAATTACTAAATGAAGAATATCCAAATTTACTTGTGACACGTATTGCACATGGTTTACCTTCAGGTGGTTTATTAGATTATGCAGATGAATTAACCCTTACAAATGCACTAGAAAATAGAAGAAAAGTTTAATTGTTATACGATTTAAAAAAAGGAAATAAAATGGGATCAATTGCGTATGTAGCAGATGAAGAAATGATTGAATATCATCGTCTTTGTGGAAATAGAGAAATTAACTTTTGGCGCTTATCAAACCAAAAGAATTTTACTAATTTTCATGTGGGCGATTTACTATTTTTCTATACAAAAGTAGCATTTTCAAACAAGAAAGCATTTGCAGGATATGCCCATTTTAATTCATCAAGACGTATGTCGATAGCTGAAATGTGGAAAAGATACAACACAAGTAATGGCTATGACAGTATTGATAAATTAACGGAAGCGATTCAAAAAGCAAGTAGAGATAAACCATTACCAAAGAAAATGGATTGCTTATATTTAAAAGAAGTTGTTTTCTTTAATGAACCTGTATTTCCTGAAGAAGTAGGCATCGATATATCAAGTAAACTGGAAAGTTATTGTTATATTGATAAAAACGATCCGGAAGTAACTATACGTATTTTAAGAAAAGCTGAAGAACATGGAATAGATTTATGGAGTTCTGCTTATTCTAAAGAAACAGAAGAAATATTTAAACATGATGAAATACGCCAGGGTCTTTGCGGAATTTCTAAAATGTTAGGGAAAACAGAGTGGACAGAAAGTGAAAGAAAACAAGCTATCAAGCTGATGTCTACTTTTATGAAAAAGAATTCTTTCGAATATATTATCGGAAGTCAAACTGATGTATTTACAAATCAAGATGGTCATATCATAATTGCATTGCCATTTGTCTTTTTATCGAGAAATAGAAGTGAAAGAAAAGTTTCTCTTGCGGGTAGAATGGCACTTTATAAGTATTATATAAAGAAGGAATGTATACCTGTTAAATCATGTACATTCCAAGTTGTGCAAATAACAGAAAATGAAGATATAAAACTTTTACAGGAAGATATAAACAATGAGTGGTTATGATGTGATAGTAATAGGTGCAGGACACGCAGGAATAGAGGCTGCGTTAGCTTGTGCCAGATTAAAACAAAAAACAATGTTATTAACATTGAGTATTTCTAATATTGGTAAAATGCCATGTAATCCATCTGTTGGCGGACCGGCAAAAGGAATTGTTGTCCGTGAGATAGATGCTTTAGGTGGTGAAATGGCAAGATGTGCTGATGCAACAGCATTGCAGTTTAAAATGCTGAATAGTGCAAAAGGGCCAGGAGTTAGAGCATTACGTGTACAATCTGATAAACTTGCCTATAGTAAAAAGATGCAGGAAACTTGCTTAAATACACCTAATTTAACTGTTAAAGAAGATATGGCTGTAGAGTTAGTGACAGAAAATAACAAAGTTAAAGGTGTTAAGTTAAAAGACGGCAGCTTTATTTCTACTACGATTGTTATTCTTACAACGGGCACTTACATGGCTGGTGTAAATATGATTAGTAGTGAAGTTACGCCAGGTGGACCAGACAGAGAACCTACAACTGAAAAACTAAGCGAATCTTTAAGAAATGTTGGTTTAAGAACATTTAGATTAAAAACAGGTACACCAGCAAGAGTATTAACAAGTTCTATTGATTTTTCAAAGACGGAACTAGAACCTGGAACACCAGGATTCTTACATTTCAGTATGATGACAAATAAAGAAGATATACGTCCTTTTGATAAGCAGGTACCTTGTTATTTGACACATACAACAAGTGAAACACATGAAATTATATTAAGTAACTTAAATAAAAGTTCAATGTATTCAGGTGTAGTTAAAGGAGTAGGACCAAGATATTGTCCAAGTATCGAAGATAAGTTAGTTCGTTTTAAAGATAAACCAAGACATTTATTATTCTTAGAACCAGAAAGCTTATCCATGGATACTACATATGTACAGGGTTTTTCAACATCTTTACCAAGAGATGTACAAGAATTAATGACACATACTTTACCTGGTTTTGAGCATTGTATTATTAAAAAATATGCATATGCAATTGAATATGATGCGATAGATCCAATTCAAATGAAACCATCATTTGAATCAAAGATTATTGAAAATCTGTTCACTGCAGGCCAAGTCAATGGAACAAGTGGATATGAAGAAGCAGCAGGTCAAGGCTTATTAGCAGGAATCAATGCTGTTCAAAAGCTAAGAGGTGAAGAACCAATTGTTTTTAAGCGCGATGAAGCATATATTGGGGTTTTGGTTGATGACTTAACAACAAAAGGTACTAAAGAACCATATCGTTTATTAACTTCTCGTGCGGAGTATAGATTGCTTTTAAGACATGATAATGCCGAAGAAAGACTAATTGAAACAGGTAGAAGAATAGGTTTAATAACTGATGAGCATTATGCAAGATATGTTGAATTTATAGAAAAACTAAAAGCAGAAAAAGATAAATTAGCAAATACAACATACAGCTTGGATGATGAAAAACTATATCCATATTTACAATCATTAGGCTACGATTCAAAAGAACATGTTGGTGTAAATGGTATAGAATTATTGAAAAGACCAGGTATAACAGCAAAAGAATTAGCTGAATGTTTTGATGAAGAAGTAGATGAAGAAATTGCAAACAAGTGTGATATTGATATTAAGTACGAAGGATATATCGCAAAAGCAAGAAGAGAAGCAGATAAATTAGCATCAATGGAAGAAGAAAAGCTGGGCTTAGATTTCAACTATGATGAAGTAGATAATTTATCTCTTGAAGGTAGACAAAAATTAAAAGAATATCAACCAATGACAATGGGACAAGCTTCCAGAATATCTGGTGTTAATCCGGCAGATATTGCAGTGCTTGCAATTGCCATTAAACAAGGGAAAGGAAGGAAGAAGTAATATGAGATTTGATGATGTTGTATCTAATGTAAACATTTACGGTTTAGAAGAATCTGTTAAAGGTGCTAAATATTCAATGGCAACTGATTTAGATAAAATCACAACAGAAATAACAAAAACAACATATCGTTTAGCTAGTTCTCCAGCAGGAAGTGGTCATGATAATTTCTTGAATGGTATTATAGTTCAATTTGACTTAACTTTTTCTAATAAAGTATGGGTTGAAGCAGAAAGATATCATTTCTTGGATTTTGTCAGCTCTCAATCTACAATGCATAGAATTACTAAATTCAATCTAGATGATGCATATATTTCTTATACTGATCCCAGAATTATTGAAATCATGAAAGAAAAGACAAAAGAATATAATGATTTACAAGAAGATATCAAACGACTAGTAGAAGAAGGAAAAGATGTATCAACATTACAAGATTTAGCTAATCAGAAATATTTAGAAATTCTATATTCTAATCCAGCGGGTTTTAAACTAACTGCCCGTATGACAACTAACTACAGACAGTTAAAAACTATCTATTTTCAAAGAAGAACACACCGTTTACCTGAATGGAGAGTATTCTGTGAATGGATTGAAACATTACCATACGCTGATTTCATTACAAAAATAAATACAGACGGTGAATGAATGGAAATTATACTTAAAAAGTAACGAAATTTAACTTAGACAGTATTTCAAATTTATTACTGAAATTCAAGAGAAAAATAACAGAATTATGCCTTTAGCAGAGATGATGATATTAAGAGATCTTATGAATAACAGGAAAGAGCAGTTATCAGAATTATCAAGAACTGTTCAAAAATCTTTGGATGAAACAAAAAAAGCGTGCAATGAATTAGTTGCTGGGGGATTGATAGAGATTATTGGTAAGGAATATATGTTAACTGCAAAGGTTTATGAAGCATTAAAATCGGATGTAGAATATACAAGGGATAAAACAGTTCAGTATATTAAAGCTAAAAATATGATTTTAGAATATCTAAATCTAAATGATACGATAACTTCTGGCAAGATACAGGAGATGTGTGGGTTTACTAAGCAACAGGCAAGAGGTGTTATTGATAAGATGAGAAACGAAGGAATAATATTTCTTTGTAAAAAGGGAAAAAAATCATATTATGTAAAAAAATAATGTTTCGAGTTTTCTTTCGAGTGATTTTTCAATGAAAACTCGAAAGAAACTCGAGAGAAAAGTGTTTATAAAAATGGATTAAAAGCCAATATCTAAAGGATTTATCAAGATATTTTGAGTTCATAAATGTATTGAGAATATTTTGAATCCTTTAGCTTTCGAGTTTTCAAAAACTCGAAAGTTTCATAAAACAGAACAAGATAAAAAAGTGTGTATTGCTAATAATAGTAATTTAAAGATAACCAAAAAGGATAGTTTAAAATCAATTATGACGAATAAACGAAACGAAAACGAAGTTATCTTTTTATTATTGTTTTTTTGCATATCGTTACTATTGAATGTATGGAAAAAATTATAAAGACAAGAATGTGTGTTGATAGTTGATTCAAAATTGACAGCTTTAAATAAAGTGATAAGTACATCATGACAAATTACAAATATAACAATTCTAACTATGATATGACATTTAAATGGGGGGATAAATTTAAAAAAGTTTCCAACCCTAACTTATATTTTATCTCGAGTTAAATTAAATGTGTAAACAGAAACATTATAGCTAATCTATTTACAAAATTATGAATACAGACATAGAGCTAAGAAGGGTGCTATTGTATGCAAACTATAACAAATACTACAGAGTATCAAAGTAAATCTATAGAATCAGAAATTCTAAAACATCTTGTATTTGCTTGTGTTGCTTCTGTTGATGGTAAGAGAAGACAACCAGGAAGAAAAGTGAGGAAATTTGAACGAAATGTAATTGAAGCTTACAAGAAGCCATTTCTTGTTGCTACGAAATATAATCGTAAGACCCAAGAGATGAATATTACGATGAAGCTCATTGATCGTTTAAATAATCCTGACATCGCAGCTTATAGCGTAGAAAAAGGGCATGATTTTAATCATGTTGGCTGTTATGAACTTACATTCAAAGTGCTTTACAATGGAGAATATATTATATTTAAGTTTCACTCACCTATCAAGACTAAAAATTTGCGGATTGGAAGAAATAACTATCCAGATATTACTTCATTTCAATACAACAATAATGATGCTCTTGATACAGCACTTGGATTTAATGATGTTTTAACATCAGGAATTAGAGAACTTGAACTTTATTGTTAAGAATATGCGAAAAAATAGAAGGGGAAATTTATGAAACAAAAAAGAAGTGCTAGAAGAGTTAGTTCTATAGTAAGGGCTAATGGTTTATATGCATTAGAATTAAGAAAAATGGGACCAAAGTTTGCTATACATACAAATAAAAAGAAACAAAATAACAAAATGGCTTGTAGAATAAAAAATTATGAGTAAGTAGGAGATTCATCAATGTAATCTTCCATTTTTTTGATGAATTTATAAAATGATGGAACAAAAAAAGAAATATGTTTATTAGAAAAGAGGCAGAAACATGGCAAATCTTTTAGATATTGTATTTAATTCAGATAAAAATAAACTAGAAGCAATTGAAAAAGCAATCAAACCCGTTGAAAATCTGGCTGACAAATATAGAGAAATGGATGATGAAGAACTTCAAGATCAAACTCCAATTTTAAAAATGCGTTTAATGAATGGAGAAACATTAGATGATATTCTTCCAGAAGCGTTTGCTACAGTCAGAGAAGCTGCTTTTAGAGTGATTGGAGAATATCCATATCATGTGCAACTTATGGGGGATATGTTTTACATAAAGGGGATATTTCTGAACAACTTACTGGAAGCGGTAAAACATTAACAGCTGTACTTCCTGCATATTTAAATGCACTCACGGGGAAAGGAGTTCATGTTGTTACTGTTAATGAATATCTTGCTGAAAGAGATGCAAAAAAAATAGGACAAATACACGAATTTTTAGGTTTGACAGTTGGACATAATGCTTCTAATCTCCATGCTAATGCAAAAAGAAGAGCATATGCATGTGATATAACATATACATCAAATGCAGAAATAGGATTTGATTATCTTCGAGATAATATGGTTTCATCAAAAGAAGAAAGAGTAATGAGAGGGTTGAATTATGCTATTATCGATGAAATTGATTCTGTTTTAATTGACGATGCAATAACACCTCTAATCATTTCTAGTGCAGGAAATAATAAATCTCTTATGTGCATTAATGCAGATAGAGCCGTGAAAACACTTATGATAGATAATGATTATATTGTTAATTTAAGAGAACATAATGTGAATCTAACAGAACAAGGTGTTCATAAAATTGAAAAAATATTTGGAATCAAGAATCTTTTTGATTTAGATAACAGTGAGATTGCACACCATATTGAACAAGCATTGAAAGCTAACTATATTATGATTTGCAATACAGATTATATTGTTGATTATGAAAATCAAGAAATAGTAATTGTAGATCCTAATACTGGTAGAACAATGAAAGGCCGTCAATGGTCACAAGGATTACATCAAGCGATAGAAGCTAAAGAAGGCGTTGAGATTAAACAAGAGTCTAATACGATTGCTTCTATTACATATCAAAATTTTTTTCGCTTATATAATAAGTTAAGCGGTATGTCAGGTACTGCTAAGATTGAGGAAGAAGAATTTTTGAAAACATACAATATGTTTGTTATACAAGTACCACCAAATAAACCAGTTATTCGTAAAGATTATCCTGATGTTGTATTTAGTTCGAAAAAAGCAAAATATGAAGCAATCGTTAATAAAGTGGAAAAATTACATCAGAAAGGACAACCAGTATTAGTGGGGACTGTTTCTGTTGAAACTTCAGAGTTGCTTTCTGAAATGATGGTAAAACGTGGAATACCTCATTCGGTTCTTAATGCAAAAAATAATGAAAAAGAATCAATGATAATTTCCAGAGCGGGTGAAGAAGGTGCAGTTACAATTGCTACTAACATGGCTGGAAGAGGAAC
>JABLTS010054099.1_pt1 | contig 10537 bp, 8 predicted proteins | sample 7160081 | NCBI WGS metagenome assembly JABLTS01 (sample SAMN14651231, study PRJNA627086) | human gut metagenome | isolation source: feces | host: Homo sapiens
ACTAAACCAATTCTACTAGACATGACCGTAAAAATCAATAATATTTAGCAGATTTAGGAAAATTAGAAAAAAGAAAAGGAGTTAAGCAATACGCCTAACTCCTGTACTATAGCCTTTTTTAATTAGTTTTCTACAGTAACGATTTCTCTCTTGTTGTAAGATCCACAAGCTTTGCAAACTCTGTGTGGCATCATAAGTTCTCCACATTTGCTGCATTTCACCAGATTCGGTGCGCTCATTTTCCAGTTTGCTCTTCTCTTGTCTCTTCTTGCTTTAGAAGATTTATTCTTTGGACAAATTGACATAGGTTACACCTCCTTAAAATTCTTGTAAAGATCGCGGATAACTGACATTCTAGGGTCAAGACTGGTGTCTTCGCAGTCGCAGCTTCCCTCATTCAAGTTCTGACCACATACACTGCAAATCCCTTTACAGTCTTCGCTACATAGAACTTTCATCGGCCACCCTACTAAAATCTCGTTATAGAGCAGCTGCTCCACATCAAGATGATATCCGTCAATGTAATTCGCTTCATCGGATTCGCCATCATCTTCTCCGTCTGCCAGAGCTGTATTCACCTGCTTTTCAAAGGAAAGCGTGAAATCTGTCGGTACATCTGTAAGACATCTGTCACACGGAATGATTACCGTAAGACTTGTCTCACAACTGATATGAAGTTTTTTTTCACCGGCATACTCGACATGAATATGCACAGGCTGTGTCCGGCTTACCGGAAATCTGCTTCCGCTCACCTTCACTTCTTTCATCTCAGTGCCGACCACTTCGTCAATGGACTTATGCGGTTCAGATAAGACTTCGGACAGGTCAATTAACATAATTCTTTCTCCTGTTCACACCTAAACTATTATACCATGTAAATTCTTTTTGTCAAGGATGATTTACAGATTTTAAGGTTTTTTCTAATTTCTTCTGTTATACAAGTGCAACTGTCTCTCTTGCAATTGCAAGTTCTTCGTTTGTCGGAACTACAAGAACTTTCACTTTGGAATCTGGTGTAGAGATTACGATCTCTTCTCCACGTTTTCCATTTGCTTCTTCATCGATTGTAATTCCAAGATATCCAAGATAGCTGCAGACTTTTGTTCTTACAAGTGCACAGTTCTCACCGATACCTGCTGTAAATACGATATTATCAACACCGTTCATTGCTGCTGTGTAAGCACCAACATATTTTGCTACTCTGTATGCAAATACGTCGATTGCAAGTTCTGCACGCTTGTTGCCTGCTTTTGCTGCTGCCTCAAGATCACGGAAGTCGCTGGATACACCGGATACACCTTCCACACCTGATTTCTTGTTCAGGACATTCATAATTCCTGCAATGTCAAGGTTTTCTTTCTTAGCAATGAATTCCATGATCGCCGGATCAATATCTCCGGAACGTGTTCCCATTACAAGACCTTCCAACGGAGTAAGTCCCATAGAGGTATCTACTGATTCTCCGTTAAGCACTGCTGAAACAGATGCTCCATTACCAAGATGGCATACGATCGTCTTTGTTGCGTTGTATGGTTTTCCAACAATCTCAGCTACTCTCTTAGATACGAAGCTGCGGCTTGTTCCGTGGAATCCGTAACGTCTTACTTTGTATTTTTCATAATATTCATATGGAAGTCCATACATATAAGCTTTCTCAGGCATTGTCTGATGAAAAGCAGTATCAAATACAACAACCTGTGGTGTGCCCGGCATCAGACTTTCACAAGCTTCGATTCCGATTAAGTTTGCCGGATTGTGAAGTGGTGCAAGGTCATTGCACTCTGCGATCGCAGCTTTTACTTCCGGTGTTACAACTACAGATTTTGCAAACTTTTCTCCGCCGTGAACAACACGATGTCCGACTGCTCCGATTTCGTCAAGGCTCTTAACAACACCTGTATCTGCATCTGTCAGCGCGTCGATTACGAACTGGATTGCTTCTGTATGTGTAGGCATAGCCTTTTCAGATACATTCTTCTCTCCACCTGCCGGCTGATAGGTAAGTCTTCCGTCAATACCGATTCTTTCGCAAAGACCTTTTGCGAGAACCGCCTCCGATTCTGAGTTGATGAGCTGGAACTTCAGTGATGAACTTCCGCAGTTGATTACTAATACATTCATTGATGTTTCTCCCTTCTGGTACTAGAATTTTCTTTATTAGAACTCACACTCTATTCTTAATTATACTCCTTGCACACATTGTATACAAGTAATGTTATTTTTTTCACGTAATATTTTCCAGTACAATGTTTTTTGCACAAAAACTCTTTTTATAGTATAATCTTTTCACAAACAACACAAAGGAGATTTTAGTTAAAAGTATGAAAATCGTCGGTATCATCGCAGAATATAATCCGTTCCACAACGGACATCAGTATCATATAGACCAGGCACTTCAAAAAACGGGGGCAGATGCGGCAGTTATCCTTATGAGTGGTGACTTCGTCCAGCGTGGCGCCCCTGCTATCGCACCAAAGCATTTGCGGGCAAAAGCTGCCCTTCTTGGCGGTGCATCACTCATTCTGGAACTCCCGGTCCTTTTTTCCTGTGGCAGTGCAGAGTTGTTTGCAAGAGGTGCCGTTTCTATTTTTAACAGTCTTGGCTGTATTTCCTATCTCTGCTTTGGCAGTGAGTGTGGCGATATCAAAAAACTCAATCGGCTTGCCCGGATTCTTTCCGAAGAGCCAGAAGTCTACCGGCAGCTCCTGCAGGATGAGCTGCGAAAAGGCCGACCGTTTCCGCAGGCACGCCAGACTGCTCTAAGTGTCTATACAAAGGATCCGTCCCTTGCCGAAATCCTGTCCTCACCAAACAATACCCTTGGGATTGAATACTTAAAAGCGCTCCGGTATTTCAAAAGTCCGATCCAGCCTTTCGCAATTCCCCGCGAGGGATCCGGCTACCATGATACTGACCTCTGCGAAACCTTCAGTTCCGCAACTGCGATCCGCAACCGAATTCTGAATCCATCTTTACCAGAAGATGCTTTTTCATCCGTCGCAGGACAACTTCCGCCCGCTTCTTCAGATCTGCTGCGAAAGAATTACCAGTCCTCACTTCCGGTTACCCAGGATGATTTTTCGCTCCTGCTAAAGTATCGACTGCTCTGTGAGAGTGCTTCCTCTCTGACCGATTATCTTGATGTCAGCAAAGACCTCGCCAACCGAATCATCAATCAGAGAAATGATTTTGCTACCTGGAGTTCCTTCTGCGATCTTCTGAAAACCAGAGAGCTTACCTACACCCGGATCAGCCGCACCCTGCTGCACATCCTGCTCGGCATAGAAAAGGACACCTTCCGACATGAACCTCCTTTCTGTTTTGCAGAAGATTCCGGCAACATTTCCGGCAAAACAAAAAAAGAGCGGTCATCCACATCCGCCCTTTATGCCCGCGTACTCGGTTTTCAAAAAAAAGATACTCAAATCCTTAAAGAGATCAAAGAGTATGCCACCATCCCTCTGATCACAAAGCTCGCAGATGCCAGAAATCTCACCTCCGCCACCCAGGTCCTCCTGAACCTGGACATTTTCGCATCAGACCTGTATGAATCCATAATTACCGAGAAATTTGGCACACCTTTTACAAATGAATACCAGAAGCAGTTGCAAATTATTTAACCCTTCCCCTTTGTCAAAAAAGAGACTTTTTGCACACCGCTACTACGCATGTTTGTGCAAAAAGTCTCTTTCTCATTTAGTTCACATGAAGAATTTTGGTAAGAGTCACCGCCCTGGCTCCAGGTCCGATATGGCATGCCACGCTCAACGACAGTGGATCCATCCGGATTTCAAACTCTGGAAATGCTTCATGAAGCTCATCCAGCCATTCCTGTGCCTCCTTGCGGTCTCCTGTGTAAGCTGCATCCAGATACAGATCTTTTTTTCCATCACAATCTCCGAATTCTGAAGTACGAATCTCATTAATTGTCTTGATCATCGTCTTCTTTGCACTCTTCCATCCTCTTGACTTCGCAAACGCATCCAGCTTTTCTCCTTTAAGACGGAGAACTGGCTTCAGGTTCAGAACCGTTCCAATCGCTGCAGCTGCCGGTGTAAGTCTGCCGCCTTTCTTCAGGTATTTTAAAGTATCTACTGTAATATAGATATCACTGTCCCACTGGATCGCTTCTAACAGTTCTTTAATTTCTGCCGCGCTCTTTCCAGCATCTGCAAGCTTTTTCGCCTCTTCCACCGATCTTCGCTGCGTAACAGAAATCCGGTGATTATTTACGACCTGTACTTTTCCATCATAGTCCTGGGAAAGCATGATTGCAGTCTCACATGAACTGCTAAGACCGGCTGACATCGGAATATGTACAACCTCATCATATTCCTCCAGCGCCTTGTCCCACATATCCATTACATCTCCGGGAGCCGGTTGGGAAGTCTTAATATCTGCATCTCCTGCCAGTTTTTCATAAAACTCCTCCTGCGTGAGTGTGATATCCTCGTAAAACAACTCCTCATTGATATAGAATGGCATCGGAAGTACGTAAATTCCCATTTTCTTTCCTTCTGCCTGTGTAATTCCACTGTTACTATCTGTTACAATCGCAACTTTCCCCATGCTCTCTTTACCTCTTTCTAATTTTTAAAACTATGTATCGGTGCAGGAATTCTTCCCTTTCGATTCACAAATGCACTGCAGTCAAATTCATTGACCGGCATGATCGGCGCATATCCCAAAAGACCACCAAACTCTGCCATATCTCCAACATCCTTTCCAACTACAGGTATCACACGAACCGCCGTTGTCTTCTGATTGACCATTCCGATCGCCATCTCATCCGCAATGATCCCGGAAATCGTAGTAGCTTTCGTATTACCCGGAATAGCGATCATATCAAGTCCTACCGAGCAGACACAAGTCATCGCCTCCAGCTTTTCTATACAAAGAGATCCGGCATTGACTGCATCGATCATTCCTTTATCCTCACTGACCGGAATAAAAGCTCCGCTTAAACCTCCTACATAGGAAGACGCCATAACGCCACCTTTTTTCACCTGATCGTTCAGCATAACAAGTGCTGCTGTTGTTCCTGGTGCGCCAACTCTCTCAAGTCCGATTTCTTCCAGAATCTCCGCTACTGAATCGCCAACAGCCGGTGTCGGTGCAAGTGACAGGTCAATGATTCCGAACGGAATACCAAGCCTTTTGGAAGCTTCTCCGGCTACAAGCTGACCAACCCTTGTCACCTTAAATGCGGTCTTCTTGATCGTATCACAAAGTTCCTGAAAGCCCTTGCCACGACATTTTTCAATCGCTCTTTTTACAACACCAGGTCCGCTGACACCGACATTGATCACGGCATCTCCTTCGGTAACACCTAAAAAGGCCCCTGCCATAAACGGGTTATCATCCGGTGCATTACATAAAACTACAAATTTTGCACAGCCAATCGAATCCTTGTCCTTTGTCGCCTCTGCTGTCTCTTTTACAATCTCGCCGCAAAGACGGACTGCATCCATATCAATACCAGTCTTTGTCGAACCTACATTGACCGAACTGCATACACGCTCTGTCTTTGCCATTGCCATCGGAATGGAACGGATCAGGAGTTCATCGCTCTTTGTCATTCCCTTGGATACGATTGCAGAGTATCCTCCGATAAAGTTTACACCGACTTCCTTTGCTGCTTTATCCAGTGTCTCTGCGATCGTCACAAAATCCTCTGGTTTTTTGCAGGCTGAACCGCCAACAAGTGCAACCGGTGTAATGGAAATCCGCTTATTAACGATCGGAATTCCAAATTCACTTTCAATCTTCTCTCCTGTCGATACAAGATCCTTTGCAAGTGTTGTGATTTTTTTATATATCTTTTCATTCAGTCTGTCCAGATCTGAGTCAATACAGTCCATCAGACTGATACCCAATGTGATTGTTCTTACATCCAGATTTTCTTCTTCGATCATCTGGTTTGTTTCTACTACTTCGTAAAAATTAATCATAGCGGTTCTCCTTACACTCTGTGCATTTTTTCAAAAATCTCTTCTCTCTGACAATGAATATTGACACCGATCTGTAAGCCGATATCACGAAGTTCTACCGCTACGATATCCAGTTCTTTTTTTGAATTTTCCACATCTGCAACCGCCATCATATTAAAATACCCATCCACGATTGTCTGGGAAATATTTAAAATATTGATATTGGTCTCTGCCAGGTATGTACATACTTTCGCAATAATTCCGACCGAATCTTTACCGACTACTGTAATAATGCATTTCTTCATTCTGCCTGTCCTCCTGAATCTAATTCTGCATACTTTCTTTTTCTAAACCTCGATCACTGCAGACACCTGATCCCTTTTTGCAACTGCGATCGGTATATCATCCCCCTTATACGGGTTCTGCCCCAAAGTGACCTCCAGCTTGACAGTCTCATATGCAAGTTCTTCGTAATTATTCTCCTTGCTCAAATGCCCCAGCAATACACTCCGCAAGTTATTGTGTAGTATATCACAAAGAAGCCGTCCTGACAATTCATTTGATAAATGTCCTCTGTCCCCAAGAACTCTCTGCTTCAGGTAATACGGATAAGGACCGACTTCCAGCATATGTATATCATGGTTAGATTCCAGCAGGACCGCATTTAAATCCTTCAGGTTCTCTACCGTATATTCATCGTATTTTCCAAGATCCGTTGCTACCGCGATCTTCTTTCCATCCTGCTCAAAGCGGTAGCCGCTCGGTTCATTTGCATCATGGGAAATAGCAAATGGATGCACGTCAATATCACCCAGCTTAAATTCTTTATCTACCTGGATTTCATGGTAAAGTCCTTCCGGCATTTTCCCGAGATTTTTATAATCGCGGATTCCCCGAATCGTTCCCGGTGTTCCATAGATCGGGATCTCATATTTTCTGCTGAATACACCAAGTCCCTGAATATGATCTGCATGTTCATGGGTAATCAGAATTCCATCCAGCTCTTTCCCTTTTATTTCAAGTTCCTTTAAGCCTTCCTCAATTCGTTTTTTGCTGATTCCTGTATCTACAAGCAGATGCGTTCGATCGCTCCCCACATAAATACAGTTTCCGCTGCTGCCACTGGCAATGCTGCATAATCTCATCTTGTTTCTTCTCCCTGTTCTTAGCCTCTTCCCAGTGCCAAGTCTATCTGTTTTTCCGTTTCTTCAAAGGTTCCGCCGTTTTCGATCACAAGATCCGAAACCGCTGTAAATGTCTCTTCCGACGGCTGATTTGCAAACACCGCATACATTTTTTCATCTGAATATCCGCGTGAACTTCTCAGTCGCTCCATCCGGATCTCCTGTGGCACATGAATATACCAGATCTCATCCAACATCTCACGATATACCGGTTCCGTAAGGAGTGCGGCTTCCAGAATAAAAAGCTCTTTTCCCTCTTCCTGCGCCTTCTGCATTTTCTCCCGGATCTTTTCATTGACCGCCGGATGCACGATTGCATTAAGCTTTTGCAGTTTCTCTGGCTGATCAAACACAATTCTGCCAAGAATTTTCCGATCAATCGTTCCATCAGGATTTAAAATTTCTTTCCCAAACGTCTCCACGACCTTCTGATAACATTTTTCTCCCGGAAGCTGTACTTGATGTGCCACCAGATCTGACTGGCAGATCACCGCACCGCACACTACACTTAAAAAGTCGAGTACTTTGCTCTTCCCGGAACCAATGCCTCCTGTTATTCCTATTTTTCTCATATCTGTTTCCTTCTATTTTGCCTCATACCAGTTTTTTCCACTATGCATGTCAATTTCAAGCGGAACGGAAAGATCTGCTGCATGCATCATGCCTTCTTTCAGGATCTCCCGCACTTCCTCTTCCTCTTCCTTCCATGTCTCGATCAGAAGTTCGTCGTGTACCTGCAGAACCAGCCTGGATTTCATGTTTCTCATGCGAAGCTCTTTGTCCACAGCGATCATTGCGATTTTCATGATATCTGCAGCCGTTCCCTGGATCGGAGAATTCATTGCCACACGTTCCCCGAATTGTCTCTGCATAAAATTGCTGGAAGACAGCTCCGGAACCGGTCTTCTTCTGCCAAATAAGGTCACAACATATCCCTGTTCTTTTGCATGAGCAACTGCATCATCCAGAAATTTCTTGATGCCCGGATAGGTTTCAAAATAACGGTCAATATATTCGGCCGCTTCTTTTCTCGTAATACTTAAATCCTGGCTCAGTCCAAAAGAACTGATCCCATAGACAATACCAAAGTTGACTGCTTTTGCATTTCGCCTCTGCAGATCGGTCACTTCATCAAACGGAGTATGGAACACCTGAGAAGCTGTGATCCGGTGAATGTCCTTTGCCTCCCGGTATGCTTCGATCAGTGCTGCATCTCCGGAGCAATGTGCCAGCACACGCAGTTCTATCTGCGAATAATCAGCATCTACAAACACATATCCCTCTTCCGGCACAAATACTTTACGGATCAGCCGTCCAAGTTCTACCCTCGCCGGGATATTCTGCAGGTTTGGCTCTGTACTGCTGATACGTCCGGTCGCTGTGACTGTCTGGTTGAATTTTCCATGGATCCGGTGATCATCTTCATGAATAAACACGGCAAGCCCATCTGCATAAGTCGATTTCAGCTTGGCAAGCTGACGATATTCCAGGATTTTTGCCACGATCGGATAATCCGGTGCCAGCTTATCCAGTACGTCTGCTGCCGTCGAATATCCTGTTTTCGTCTTCTTTCCATTTGGGAGGGACAGATGTTCAAAAAGGCCCACGCCCAGCTGCTTTGGTGAATTGATATTAAATTCTTCCCCGGCAAGCTCATAAATTTCCTTTTCCAACTGTACGATTTTTCCGCCAAGCTGTTCTCCATAGCTTTTCAGTTCTTCTGCTTCTACACGCACCCCGTTCTGCTCCATGTGGAACAGAGTAAATACAAGCGGCATCTCTATTTCTGTAAAAAGCTTCCACATTTCCTCTTTTTTCAGCTTTTCTTCCAAAACTTCCGATGACGCAAATGCAGCATAGGCTTCATAACAGACCATTTTTTCCAGTTCTGTCTTCGGATCGATCATCAATCCAAGATGCTCCTGTGCCACATCTTCAAATCCATAATCATTTTTCAACGGATTCAGGAGGTAAGCTGCTACAATACTGTCAAAGCACTTCTCCTCTGCTGCTCCTTCTAATCCTTTCAGATAAGGCAGGGATGACTTCAGATCAAACACCACAAACCGTCCGGCATGCTTTGCCACATGTACAAGTGCCTCCAGAAGTTCCTCCATGCTATATCCATTTCCTGCCGGAATACAGTAGATCTTCTCTTTTCCAAACGAAATTCCAATTCCACCTATCTCAGCATTTTCTGCAAACAGCGGAAGTACATTTCTGGTGTCTTTGTAAAGAACGGCTCCCACTGTCTGCGCTTTTTCTGCCTCCGCAAAGATTTTCTGAATTTCTTCTTTTCCCACAGCGATCACAAATGCATCTTCAATCGAATTCTCACTCTGCACATCAAAACGATTCAGCAGATTCTTGAACTGCAGTCTCTGGAAATAGACATAAGCTTCCTCTGTATAAAGATTTCCAAGCTTCGCCTCTTCCAGTTCATAAGCAAAATCCGCATCTACATCGATTGTCGCCAGCACCTTACTCATTTGTGCCTGATCCCAGTATTCCACCAGATTTTTCGATGCTCTCGGCGGCTTCAGTTCGGATGCATGCTTGTAGGCATTTTCAATAGATCCGTATTCTACAATAATCTTGGTCGCCGTCTTTTCTCCGACTCCCGGCACCCCTGGGATATTATCTGAAGTATCTCCCATCAATGCTTTCACATCGATAAATTCTGTCGGTGTCACCTGGTATTTTTCTTTTACGTCCACTGCATAATAATTCTCGATCTCAGTTCCGGTCCGTTTTGTCTTCGGAATCCGGATCTCAACATGGTCTGTAGCAAGCTGGAGAAGATCTCTGTCTCCGGAAATAATGACCACTTCCATCCCCATTCGCTCGCATCTTTTGGACAGCGTTCCAAGAAGGTCATCTGCCTCCAGCCCTTCCTGCTCGATCGTCCGGATTCCCATAGCATGCAGAACTTCCTTCATCAACGGTACCTGCTGTCTGAGTTCTTCTGCCATCGGCTTTCTCGTCCCCTTATACGCCTCAAACATCTTATGGCGGAAAGTCGGCGCATGCACATCAAATGCAACGGTCAGATACTCCGGCTTTTCCTCCTCCAGGATCTTGAACATAATATTTAAGAATCCATATATTGCATTCGTATGGAGTCCTTCCGCATTTGTCAGATCCGGAAGTCCGAAAAACGCCCTGTTCAGAATACTGTGTCCGTCTATCAATACGATTTTGCTCATAATCAACTGCCTCTCTGTAAGTCTCATCACTTACTTCTATCTTTTCTATCTATTCGTTCAAATATACAACATCTCATTATGACATTTTTTTTTGATATTTTCAATACATGAAGGGGTAAAAAAGATCCTCATCAAAATTACAGATACACGAAATGTGCCACAATAATTGTGTATATACGAAAAAATACATCACGAATCATCGCAATGTACTTCTCAT
>JABLTS010072428.1_pt1 | contig 10522 bp, 4 predicted proteins | sample 7160081 | NCBI WGS metagenome assembly JABLTS01 (sample SAMN14651231, study PRJNA627086) | human gut metagenome | isolation source: feces | host: Homo sapiens
CCAATCCCAGATAAATCCGCCCTGAACATTGGAGTATGTGCGGTTCAGTTTCCAGAATTCATTGAAACTTCCGAAAGACTGTCCCATTGCATGTGCATATTCCTGCTCAAAATAAGGCAGTTTGTAGTTTGTGTTTTTCGCGTAGCTTTCTACGTTCTTTGCTTCCGGATACTGTGTACTGTGAACATCCACAATATTCTTGCTTCTGGTTTCCATGCCCCATGGATCAGCTCCTGCATCCTTCTGATAACGATGATAATAACCATCGGATTCACGTTCGTACATACGCAGTCTGCTCGGATCACGGTTCAGAACTGCCATTGCTGCTGCCCAGAAGCAGTAAGTATTGTCTAATGGGCATCTTGTGTAAGTTGCTTCGTTTCCATAAGACCATCCGATGATGGATGCATGGTTTTTCAGAAGCTCCAGCATATTCATGTTTCGATCTAGAACCGGAGTTACCCAGCGGCTGTCCCCTCCAGGGATCGGCACTTTATGATCGCCATATGCTCCGTAGTGTGATTCTACGTTTGCTTCTGCATAAACATAAATACCAAGTTCATCTGCCAGATCATATAAAATCTTTGCATTTGGATAATGTGAAGTACGGACTGCATTGACATTGTACTGTTTCATCAGTTTCAGATCATCGATGATCTCCTGATTTGTCACGGCACTGCCATTTTCCAGGCTGGCATCGTGACGGTTGACACCGCGGAAGATAATCTTCTGTCCTGTGATCTGCATCTGTTCCTGTTCTGCATCGTTGATGTTTACTTTATAGATCTCGCGGAAACCGACATGTTCTGCTTCTGCTTCGATCACTTTTCCGGTGCTGTCTTTTAATTCCAGCGTTACCATGTACAGGTTCGGTGTATCCGGGAACCATTTCTTCGGATTCTTAACTTCGATCGTTGCTGTTTTGCGATCACCTAAGTTTACTTTTTTCTCGCCGTCTGCATCTGCTGCATTCGGATCGGATGCACCGGTCACACCCTGAAGTGCTTTCAGCTTATCATAAGAAATCGTATCCTGACCGATCAGCTTTCCGTCCATGTCTTTCAGTTTGACATCTACGGTGTAGCCGCTGGTATCTTCTTTGTCTGTCAGATTGCGGACATCAACATCCACGTTCATCGTAACATCGCTGTTTTTGTCTGTGCGGTCTGCAAAGCTTGTCTGTACAAAGAAATCACGAAGCTCTGCACGGCTGTCTTTGGAATACAGATAAATGTCACGCATGATACCGCTCAGCTGAATGAAATCCTGATTTTCCAGATAACTTCCGATGCCCCAGCGATATACTTTCAGTGCGATCGTATTCTTTCCATTCTTGTTCAGATACGGTGTGATATTGAAATCATGCGCCGTAAAGCTGTCTGCTGTATAACCAACCTGTTTTCCGTTGATGAACAGATAATAAGCAGATCTTACGGACTGCAGTGACAGAAATACTTTACGTCCGTCCCAGTTTTCCGGAAGTTCAAACTCAGTACGGTAATATCCTACCGGATTATAGTGCGTCGGTGCCTGAGGATCATCATACTCGATGGTATTTCCCTGTGCACTGCCCCACGGATAGATACTGTTTGTATAGATTGCTTCATCAAAATATTTAAAGGTCTTATCTGCGTTTCGATAAGTCTGCCATGCATGCGGTACAAATTCTTTCTGGAAATCTGCTTTTGCTTCCTCCGGAAGTGTTTCTTCCAGATAACCTTTTGCGTCCGCTGCATCTGCTTTTTCCGGATTTTCTATCAGTGCAAAATCCCATTCTTTCTGCGTCAGCAGTTTATAGTAAGTACTTGCCGTCTCATTCTGGTCATCCAGTGCACTCTTCTCGCTGTTAAATGCAGTGTCTGCATCCTGATACGGAACAAAATCTGCATGAGAAGGCTCTCTGTTTACTTCTGCAGTAGAAATATCTTTGTACCATTCTTTTCCGGTAAATACCGGTGCTTCATCGGTAACGTAAACACGGATCGTGTTGGAAGTATATTCTTTTCCGCCTGTTGTAAGATAACTCGTAATATCCGTATAGCCCGGTTTCAGAGCTTTGATCTGATTGCCTTCCAGAGAAGCCACTTCCGGATGGCTGCTTACGGTGCGGATACCGCTGCTGATCGCTGCTCCGGATGCGTCTTTTGCAACCACTGCAAAATTCGTTGTTTTTCCGGTCTGCAGATAGCCTGCAGAAACTTCCAAGCTGATGGTCGCTTTCAGCTCATTCATGACCCACAGGGATGTCTTTGCACTTTCTTCTTTCATCTGGATCAGCTGCCAGTTTGCATCGTTTACGGTTGCAACATATTTTCCGGATGCTTTGTTCTGGATCCGGTAATTTCCGCTTGTCTCATCTTTGATGATCTTCCACTTCTGTGTATCCTCGCCTGTGTTTTTTGCCATGGAAGGATAAGAATCCAGATCTCCTCCCTGGATCACAAGTGATACATTGTTGCGTGGATGCCAGTATACATAACCGTCCCCGGCTTCCGTAAATACCCACATACGTGTCTGATTCAGTGCTGTATTCCACAGGTACAGGTTGTTTCCTTCGTTTACATTGTCTGCTCCAGGCTCGATCAGATAACCGGCAAATTCTACGTTATCAATGCGATAAACGCCCGGCCATTCTTTTGATGTCTCCAGAACGGTCAGCTCTGTGTTGACTTCTGTGCCCTCAAATGTTGCTTTGATCGTTGCTGTTCCGACTTTTTTTGCGATAACGGTATTTCCGGAAACTTCTGCGATATCCGGATTCTCACTGGTGATCACGGCTTTGCTTCCATCCAGCTCTTCGCCGTCTGCGTCAAATCCGGTCACAGCTGCGGTTGTGCTCTCACCGGTTCTTATGGTACTGCTGCCAAGAGAGAGTTTCACTTCCGGCTCTACCTTTGCAAGTCTCCATGCCTGTGCCGTATCGGACATACTTACCTGTGCATGGCGGTTTGCAGAAGTACTTGCATAACGGGAACCATTTTTCAGATAATACTGATCTTCTGTTCCTGCCACTTTCTCGATCGTCCATTTCTGGTTTGCTGATGCGGCATTCTTTCTCTGAAGGCTGACAACTGAAGTATCTGCCTGCATGACAAGCTCTGCATCCTGCTTGTTGTACCAGTAATAGCTTCCGTCCTCTGCCTGCTCAAAATAGAACATCTCACAGTCTGCCGGAGCAGTTGATCCCTGTTCCCACAGCCAGAGCGTATTACCCTCGGATGCCTGGTCCGCTCCCGGAGCCATTCGCTGCGTGGCATCTTCCGTGTGATAAATACGGTAGATTCCTTTCAATCCGTCCGCTGCTCTGCCGGTCTGTGCTTTTGCGACTGTTCCGAAGCTTCCGATGGAAGTCAGAACCATTGCCATGACAAGAACCATGGACAAAACAAAACGAACACTTCTGGTTACATTTTTCATTTTACTTTCCTCCTTTTCCGGGATTTTTTCCCTTTTGAAAAAAGTATAGGAAAGCAAGTGTTCCAGAAGTGTTCCTTTTTGAAGTGTTTACTGTTTTAATTACTGTAATTTGACATTACAATCCCGGCCTGACGTTCCAGAACCGGAAGAAAGGCCTCGCTCCAGGAATACTGTGCCATAAATTCATCTGAAAATTTTTCCGCTGCATGGATCTGCCCTTCCATCAGTTCATAATAATCACAGGAAACGCCCTTTGTCTCCAGATACATTCGTCCACGCTCGCTGTGAAGCATCCAGAGAAGTCCATGATCCCGCAGTGTATTTTTCAGGTTCATCACTGCTTTTCGGAAACGTCCTTTCACCTGTTCACTGAACGGTTCTTCTTCCCATAACAGATCCACGGCAAATTCCATTTCCACAATGCCGCCCCGTCTCGCCACAAGAAGTGCAAGCAGTTCTTTTGCTTTTCTGCTGCTAAAATCAATCGCATGACCGTTTAAAAACAGATCAAATCTGCCAAACGTGTGGATTTCCAGCTGCATTTCATCTTTTTGTTCCGTTCTTACCAGCCTTCTTGCTTTATCCAGTGCACGGTCCACCTCTTCCTGTCCAAACGGCTTCAGCAGATAATCGCAGGCATCCAGCTGATAGGCATCAAATGCGTACTGGTCATATGCTGTGACAAACGCTGCCTGAAGATCCGGTTTTTCTTTGTGCATCTGATCCAGCAGTTCCAGTCCCGTGATCCCCGGCATCCTGATATCACAAAATGCAAAATCCACCGGATGCCCGGCAACGTACTGCAATGCCTGCTTTGGGTTTACAAATTTTCCGCAAATTTCAATATCTTTGTGTTTTTCACATAAATAGCTTAATTCTTCCAGGATCAATGGTTCATCATCTATCAGAATAATTTTCATCTTCTGTCTCCTCCCATGGAATATGTATTGTCTGCCTGCACCCTTCTCCTTTTCTGCTCTCAATCTCAAGATCCGCATTTAGAAATTCTTTCAGACGCAGCTTCAGATTTCTTATGGCAATCCCGTCCGCATCTTTCAGTTTTTCGGTGTCAAATCCTGCCCCGTCATCCAGGATCTGAACACAGATTTCTCCGTTTTTTCGAAAACTTCGGATCTGTACGGTGCCGCCCTCCATCTTCTGGCAGATTCCGTGACATACCGCATTTTCTACCAGCGGCTGGATCGTCAGCGGCGGTATCTGGAACTTTTCTTCCTGAAGATCCCACTGAACCTGAAGACGCTCCCCAAAACGCATCTTTTCAATGTGCAGATACCGCTCGATCGTCTTACATTCTTCCCGAAACAGAATCATCTCTGCAGATTCCAGTGCATTCATATTTCCCCGCAAAAATACGGCAAAATCGTAGACCGCCTGTTCTGCCTCTTTCGGACGCGTCCGGCAGAGCACTTTGATCGACATCAGGGCATTCTGCAAAAAATGCGGTTTGATCTGATGCAGTGCAAGCTCCAGCCGGGCTTCCTGGAGCTTCTGCTCAATCTTCGCCGCCTCCAGTGCCCTCTGCTGAATTTTATTCATACGCCAGCGGTCAATGACATTGACACTCAGATCAAAAGCGATCACTCCGACAAGCATGAAAATACCTCCACTATAAAGAAGCATGCCGATATGTGCAAAATCTGACAATACGATCCCAGTATACAAAAGCAATATGCCTATTTCCCAGATCATATCTTCTCCGGATATTTCTTCTTTTTTGCGATACCCTGCAAAGCGGATCAGCAGTACCAGCCAGACACCCACGTCCATGGTCAGTTTCCATGATAAAATCCCTTCAAAAGCTGCAAGGCTCATCACAATGACACCGGTGATCAGAATCCCTTCCCGAATTCCGAAATCTTTTTTCTGCCGGTCTTTTTTATAACCGTTTTTCAGAAGAAATTCCCAGACCAGACTTTCCATCACGCATACAGAAAACAGAATCAGATCATAATATTTCAAAGTCCCGCCTATGACTGCCGAAAACGCTGCATCGGAATAGATCATACGGATGGCCAATAAGAACAGCACCAGAAAAACACTTCTGCTGTAACCGCTGTCCGGCGTGATCTTCAGCTGCAATAAATAAGAACATAAAAACAACATATGCATGCCAAGCAACAGGATCATCCAGGTATGATAACGGTCATACTGTTCACTCCACACGCTTTCCTCCTGGATCCGCGGTGTAAAAGACAACCCCGGAAGCAGATATCCCGCTGTTTCTATGATCAGATCACATTCCGAAGACTGAAGCGTAATGGTCGTCCTGATCGATGTATCCCTGCTGACTTTCAGTGCGTCCGGATTGGAAGAAACTACTCCGCTTTTTTCAATACATTTTCCATTCAGATAAATCCGATAAGCCGCCGGCATACCTTTCAGGCTCACAGAAACGTCAAACTGCGGCGGACAGTTTTTCAGTTTTACACGGTAACTTCCCCAGTTGAACATCCCTGCATTTTTTCGGGGCATATAAGAAGGCACCCTGACAAACTTCCCGAAAACCTGCTCTTCATCCAGCTCCGTAGCAATGAATTTCTGTTCAAAAAACTCCCATTCTCCGCACAGATCGACTGCTTTTCCGCTTTGCAGTCCAAACTGTTTGAAATCTGCTTCTCCCTTACAGACCACCTGTTTCTGCGGCATCATGAGAACGGTCAGCATTGCTGCAGTACATACAGCAAACACCGCAGCAAGAAAAAGAAACCTTCGATTTTTTTCTGTTCTATTTAAAATCCGCATATAAAAACTCATATCCTCCACCTGCAAGATTCATGCTTGTCTCAAAACCGGTCAGATTCCGGTTCAGTAACAGGCTTTCTTTTCGAAGCTGCAGCGGGATCATCGGCACATCTTCCATCAGTGCTTTCTCCGCTTTATATAAGGTACTAAGTCTGATCTGTTCATCCGTCTGCCTCTCGGCATCTCTTAAACATTTCTGCACCGTATCACTTTGATTTCCCTCTTCTCCATAGGTATAATCGTAATTCCAGCTCTGCAGATACGCCATCATATCTGCATATTCTGCGATAACGCCCGTGAGCGTAACCGTGCCGTTGTCTTTCTCTGCCCAGAATGCATCTCCGGTTGCCGTTTCCAGTTCCACCGAGATTCCAAGTTTTTTCTCCCACTGGCGTTTGATTTCCGTTCCTTCCTGTATGCTCCATGGATCATCATTGACCAGCAACCTGATGTTTACATCTTCCGCTCCGGAAATATTCATTTTTTTGAGTGCTTCGCCGAGCTTTTCTTCTGCAAGCTTCTGATTTCCGTATTTTGTACATGGCAGATCCTGATAATTCTCTGTGTAAGTTTTCAAAATTCCGAGGCCGTTTTCCGGAACATAACGTGCATTCGGCACAAGAAAATCACTGTCCATATTTTCTTTGTATTCTACCCGGTTCAGTGCATAATTTAACGCCTGGCGAAATTCCCTGCACTGCAAAGGTCCTTCGGTCTGCAGATCCAGATAAAGACTTTCACAAATCCCGGTCATCACTTTTTTCTGAATTCCGGCACTGTATTTTTCCGCTCCTTTTAACGGGATCGGCATCACATCGACCTCTCCTTTTACAAATCTTTCGTATGCTTCATCGGATGACTCCAGACACACGGCTTCCACTTTATCCAGTTTGATATTGTCCCGCTCCCAGTAATAGGGATTCTTTTTCATACCTACCAGATCTTCACTCCACGTTTCCAGGGTAAACGGTCCGTTGCAGTCTTCCGGCCGCAATATTTCTGCTGCATCTTCTCTTATCGGTGCAAAACTTCGAAGTGCCAGAAGCTGCAAAAACTGAACCTGCGGATGCTCCAGTTCGATCTGAAGCGTTTTCTCATCCAGCACCGTCACGCCCAATTCTTCGATTTTCTTTTTTCCCTGATAAATATCTTCTGCATTTTTTATGATCGCTGCATAAGAATTAAAATTCTCCGGCTCCATCAGCCTTTGAAAAGCCCGAAGAAAATCGCCTGCCGTGACAGGCATACCGTCACTGTAACAGGCATCATCCCGCAGATAAAACGTATAAACCTTCTGATTCTCCGAAATTTCATAGCGATCCGCCATGCCATACTGAAGTTCATACTGATAGATCCGCATCAGCCCCTCCAGCAGATAACAGGCAATCGTCTGCTCCGCACTGCTTTTTAATTTCAGATGATTGATCCCGTCCCCCGAAAACCTGCTGTAATTGACATATCGCATGACCTTCTCCTGATTGTCGGATTTTTTCATTACATTTTCCGTTTCTTTCTGCCGTGCACATCCCCCGATCAGCAAAATCATCATAAAAAGCAGAAAAAATCGTCCCAAAAACTTTTTCATAGCCACTTTCCCTTCTCCCGATATTGTTAATACCATGATATAATATTTTTTCTCTTTTTTCAATCTGTCAGAGCAGATGGAATATTGCATCCCACAGCCTGCAAAAGTGAACATCATCTCACATCTGATCTGAAGAATGCCGGACAAAAGACAAAAAGACAGATGCACCATGACGGCAGCAATTCCGTCACGTGCTCTGTCTTTTGGATGCCAACATTTAAACACTGTGCAATGCCGGCTTTTTATTTCTTATATTTTATTTTGTGCGTACTTTCTTCTTTGCACTGTAAGCGGTGTAAACTTTCTCGTTATCCACTACTTTGTATGCTTTGACTCTTACATAGTACGTTTTCTTTGCGGAAAGTCTCTTGATCGTTTTTGCTTTTTTGGAAGCGGAAACGGTAACGGTCTTTTTGCCTTTGAAGTTTGCTTTCTTAGCGTACTCGATCACGTATCCGTCTGCTCCTTCTACGCTCTTCCAGTTGACTTTCACAGACTTCTTAACACCTTTGACAGCTTTTACTTTCACTTTCTTAGCTGCAAATTCTGTCTTAGTCAGCTGGCTCTCCAGACGTTTCTGCATTGCCTGCACTTCTTCTAACTGTTTCTGTGCTTCGGCTCTCTTTTCTTCCGCCTCTTTCTGGGCTTTTGCAAGGATCTCTTCTGCTTTCTTCTGTGCTTCTTCGGCTGCTTTCGCTGCGGCTTCTGCATTTGCCTGAGCTGCTTTCGCTGCATCCGCACTTGCCTTTGCAGCACCTGCGGCTGCCTCTGCAAGGCCTTTCTGTGCACTTACGGAGTCTTTGGCTGCTTCTGCTGCTTTTGCTGCGGTCTCAGCATCCTTTTTTGCATTTTCAGCTGTTGTTTTGGCTGCCTCCGCGGCTGTTTTTGCTGCTTCTGCATCGTTTGCATAATTCTTTGCTGCATCCTCTGCTTCTTTTGCGGCTTTCTGTGCTGCCTCTGCTTTTGCCTGGGCTGCTTCGGAAGCGGTCTGTGCTTTCTTAGCCTCTGCTTCTGCAGTTTCTGCGGCTTTCTGTGCAACTTCTGCTTTTGCCTGGGCTGCCTCTGCTGCTGCTTTGTCAACATCGGCTGCTGCCTTTGCTTCTTCTGCGGCTTTCTTTGCTTCTTCTGCGGCTGCTTTTACTTCTTCTGCTTTTGCCTTGGCTGCTTCTGCATCTGCTTTTGCTGCTTCGGCTGCTTTTGCTGCGGTCTCGGCATCGTTCTTTGCTGCGACTGCCTGGTTTTTGATCTCTTCCAGTTCTCCTGCTACAGAACTTGCTTCAAAACCTGCCTTGCTTTCTTCCATCTTGTCCGTATCGGAAGTAACCGGAACAATGCGGAATCTCTCTGCATAAGTGTTGTAGCTTCCATCTGCATTCTGCTTGGTTGTCGGATAGAATCCTTCCAGCGGTATATGGTTAAAGAATCCTGTATTGCTGACTCCTCGCTGGATCGCATCCAGGCACAGATAAGTCTGCTCATCCATCGGAACTTCTGTGGAATGACGAATGGTCTGGTTGTTATACGGATAATCGGTCCAGCTAACCGGATTGATATTTTCTGCTTTTACATGAAGTGCAGAAGATTCTACCGTTCCGTCTGCGGCAACTAAAATACCATTTCCGTCATTATCGGTCAGTGATGTCCATCTGACATCGGTGTGGTTTCCGTTTTCCTGTGGTTTCACATATTTGCTTACAAACTGATCTGTTACGGTACTCCTGTATACACCGACATCGGTTGCCGTCTTTCGATCAATGTAGTTTTCTTCCGGACCTCTTCCGAAGTATTCCAGATTTTCGTATCCTGCTGCAACAGTCATGCGGACACCGACTTTCGGCAGTGCCTGTGCTCCGGCGGTACCCGGTGCAAAGTTGCTTCTCGGTGTAAAGGCAGAGCGGACTACGATTTCTCCATCTCCGTAAATATCATAGAGTAAGGTCTGTTCTGCATCAACCGTAAGTTTTACGTTTAATGCTACACGGATGTGCTTTCCATTCTCATCCTGTGTGATAACCGGACTGTCCACCAGTTCCATGTTGTCATCGGTATTTCGCAGATTGCGGTTGTATGCAACCGGTGTGTCGTTATAGTTCTGTGCTCTCCAGAAGCTCGGTACCGGACCTTTTTCCAGAACGACTTTGCCGTCCACCGTGTAATCTGAAAGAATACCGGTTGTCTTATCCATTTTCAGTGCGTAGGATTTTCCGTCTTTTGTAACACCTTCGATGCTCATTGTATTACCGTCATCTTCTGCTTTGGTAAACTCAGACATGTCATCGTAATCCAGTACTTTTGTCTCCTTGTATTCCGGAGTCAGGTCAAACTGCTCATGTGCCACTACATTGTCGTATTTGGTGAGCGTTGCATCCCAATCCGGTTTTACTTTATTCTGCACGGAGAACTCCAGCATGTAAGTATCGCCGGTCTGCGGTTTTACTTTCGGCAGATCGATCGTGATCACTTCTTCTCCAAAGGTTTCTCCGTCCATACCCGGTGTATTTAAGGAGATGGTCTTTGTTGCGATCTCTTCATCGTCTTTTTTCAGGCTCCAGATGATATTGTAATTCTCAAGGGTGCTGTTTTCCAGTTCATTTACGACTTTTACTTTGATCGTTCCATCGGTTACTTTCGCATCTTCGTTTTCAAGATAGAAGTTCACCTGCTGATGATCGTAACGCATCTGTACGGCTTTTGCGGACGGTGTGTGGTCTGCAAACAGGACTTTCATCTTGGATATTCCACTTTTTCAGGAAAAGA
>JABLTS010023065.1_pt1 | contig 10521 bp, 7 predicted proteins | sample 7160081 | NCBI WGS metagenome assembly JABLTS01 (sample SAMN14651231, study PRJNA627086) | human gut metagenome | isolation source: feces | host: Homo sapiens
AAGGCGTTTACGAAAATGGTGCTCAATAAAAAAACAAATCAAATTTCCGTGCGGGAAATTTGTGAGGCGACGGGCATCAACCGCTCATCGTTTTACCTGCACTATGCGGACATACCCGCGCTGATAACAGCGACCGTAGGGGAGAAATGGACGGAGTCCGTAGAGCGGATACACGAAGAGATGCACGGCGACCCGAATATCTTCTCCGAAGCATATGTGGCGGCGACGCTGCGCGAGGCAAAGCGCGACAGGGCGTTTTACCGGGCATATTTTGAGAAATTCGGCACGGCAGAACTGGAAAAAGGCTATCAGACGCTGTTTGAAAACGTCTTCAAGCCTTATTTTCGGCTGCTCGGCATCGAGGGCGAGCACTGCATGGAATATCATTTTGAATTTGTGAAAGCGGGGTACTTTGCCGTGACGCGCAAATGGCTTTTGTACGGCTGCCCGGAAACGCCGGAAGAAATGGCGAAGATCATAAAAAGAAGTATGGCGGCGATACCCGATGACCTGCCGCCGGTCCCGGACGAATTATTTATTTGAAAAGCTCGGGGTGCATGCGCACATAGTGGAATAAGTACTGCTGCGCGATGCCGGCGTTTTCACCAAAATCTGCGGGGGAAAGTCTCGGCAAAAGCGATACGGCGCGCTTCATCCACACGTCCATCGGGAAGCATTCCGTGCGGTGCAGACCGTAGAGCAAAGCGCAGTCCGCGACTTTTGGGCCGACGCCTGAAATCGTCTGCAATTTCGCTTTGGCATCGGGAAGAGGCATTTTGCGCACGGCTTCTAAATCGATCTCGCCGGAAGCGATGCGCTTTGCGGCATCGATGAGATATTTCGCGCGAAAGCCCGCGCGCAGCGGAGCGAGGTCTTCCGGCGTGCAGGAGGCCAATTTTTTCGGCGTCGGGAATGCGTAGTGGGTCTCGTTATGATAAAGAAACGGCTCGCCGAAATGCAGACACAAGCGCTCTATAATGCCCTTGATGCGCGGAATGTTGTTGTTCTGCGAGATGATGAACGAGCACAGCGCCTCAAACGGCTCCTGCTTTAAAATGCGGATGCCGCCCGCGAATTCGGCGGCTTCTTTCAGCGCGGGGTGCAGAGCGGAAAGCACTTCGCGGGACTTTTTGTAATCTGTGTTAAAATCGAAATAATCAAACCAAATGTCACGAAATTCCTGCTCGGTGCAGTCTAAAACGAGGTCGTTATTTTCATCTTGATAGACGGTCAGCCCGCGGGAAAATGCCACACCGCGCCATGCGGGAATGTTGTTTTCGAGCGTGACGGGATAAAAGCGGAACGACTGCCCGCAGTCGAGCGTTTGGGCGAGGTTTAAAACACCATCGGGCGGGGTGAAGCGCATCAACGGTTTTTGCCTTCCGTTTTGGTGGTGACGGTGGGCTCTCGGCTCGTCAGATACGTGATGGCGCGCTCAATGGCATCGCGGGAATTGCCCCAGTCGCTGCCCGCATTGCGGTAATCGAACATGCGGCAGAAATGGGTGGTGTCGGCCTTGACGGTATCGAGATAGTTTTTCGCAAGGCGCTTGGTTTCTGCCGCAAACGGCTGAAAGTTTTTACGCGGCATTTTCTGCGCAGCAGCCAAAATGAAGCTGTAATGCGGCAGGCAGATGTGTGTTTGCTCGCTGTACAGTGTGCGGAACTCCGGCTCACTCTGCCAGAGCTTGATAACCGTGGCGCTGAGGTGCTGCATGTTTTTCTCAACGTTTTCGCAGACAAAGCAGCTGTGCGCACGGCGATCTGCGGCGGCGAGAATTTTTTTCGGCGCGAGCTTGTCGTCCTCGGGCAGGATATCTTTGCCGGCTTCGTCTAAGAGACTTTCGAGAATAAGGGCGACGGACAGGCGGCTGCCGCGCTGTAAGATCTGCTCAAAATGTTGGTGGCAGAAGCCGAGACGGTTCGTTTCCACGCGCACGTCGGGCTCCATCATGGCCGCGCCGGTAATGTAGGTGGCCATGCGGTCCTCGAGCATGTCGCGCATGCGGCAGAACGGGCAGCCGTCCTTCGGCTCGAAAATTTCACTGATCGGTATAGAGCAAATGTCTTCACGCATTTTGGGTTCCTCTTTTCTTATAATTGTATACAGTGCATGTTTATCCGAAAAATGTCTTTTGTTTTAATTGCCGTGGCTTACGGTTTGTGCGGCCCCGCTTTTTTGTGGGACACGTCTAAAAAGTGCGCAGCTTTCCGGTGTCTTTCTGCTCGCTATTTTCATTTTACACGATTTTAGGTGAAAAAACAACCGTGTAAAGCCTGCCGCCTTGCTTTTTTTCACAAAATGTGCTTAAACGGAAAATTCCGCCGCCTAGGATTTCGCCTAAATCGTTCTAATTTGAGGTTAAAACGCTGCTTTTCGCAAAAACACCATATATAGGGACATTTTTTTGGGCAAACACAAGGCTTTTCACGCAAATTTTACACACGGTTTATAGTGAGTATTCTGTGAAAAAACGGTAAAAAGCGGCATTTTCGACGGAATAGTTTACATAATATTTTGCATTGTGAAAAGCTGTGGAAAGTAAAAAGAGCACCGAAAGCGGGTTTTTAACACTTTCCACAGAGTTTTCCACAGCTTAAACGGAAAACGCTGTGGAAAGCTCGCTGTGTGTATACTTCTGCCGTGCATATTACAGATTGTATAAATGTAAAGGCCGGCTCATATACAGCAAGATGTGAGAAGATATGCAGCCCAAATGAATAATTATGCCGAGCAAAATGAACACGCAAAAGCACCGTCAAAATGACGAAAAGAGCGCGGCGAAAAAACTGCCCAAAAACACGGCGGTTTTAGGCGCAAAAACCGCCTGCAAAAACCGCGCTAAATTGCGCGTTTCGGTTGCAATGGCAAATATAAGTATGCTATAATCTACTATATACTGCGATAGTATTGCGAATTTCGGCCGCAGACGTGTTCTGAAGCCGCGGAAAGGAATAGGTTTGTTCATATGGAAAACGAGAGAGAAAGAGATGTCATAGCAGGGCGCAATGCCGTTACGGAGGCGCTTAAAGCGGGCAGACCCATCGACAGCATCCTTGTGCGGCGCGGGGAGAAAAACGGTTCGGTATCGTCCATTCTCCGCATGGCAAAGCAGGCGGGCATCCCTGTAAAGGAAGTGGATTCCCGTAAGCTGGACAGCATGTGCGGCGGCGAAAACCACCAGGGTATCATCGCTATGGCGGCGGTGCACGCGTTCTCCGAGGTAGAGGATATTTTTGCGCTGGCGGAAAGCCGAAATGAGCCGCCGTTTATCCTTGTGTGCGACGAGATTGCGGACCCGCATAACCTCGGCGCGATCCTCAGAACGGCGGAATGTGCGGGCGCACACGGCGTTGTTATCCCGAAGCGCCGCAGCGTTGGCCTTACGGCGGCGGTCGGCAAGGCTTCTGCGGGCGCGGTGGAATACGTCCCCGTGGCGCGTGTGACGAATATTGCGGTATTTCTTGAGGAGATCAAAGCGCGCGGCGTTTGGGTATACGCCGCGGATATGGACGGCACGGATTGGTGCCAAACCGATTTCTCCGGCCCGGCAGCGCTTGTTGTCGGCTCCGAAGGCTTCGGCGTGTCCAGACTTGTGAAAGAAAAATCGGATTTTATCGTTTCTCTGCCGATGAAGGGCAGAATCAATTCGCTGAACGCTTCGGTGGCCTGCGGCGTGCTTTGCTATGAGATTGCGCGGCAGCGCGCGGGCATCAAGGCCAAGGGCTGAGGCGAAAAAGAAAGGACCCAAAACCATGAACGATGAGAACAAATTCTCGGTGGACGAGATATTGGAAGCGGAGCGCAAGGCGAAAGCCAACGGCGCGCCGGAAGAGCCGGAGAAAACAACGCCCGGGGTGACGGAAGAACCCGACGCTGTGACGGAGCCTGAAACGGAGCAGCCCGTAGAGGAAGCCTCGGCAGAGGTAGCACAGCCCGCGCCGGAAGCGGAACCGCGGCCGGTGGAGGTGCAAGAAGACTCCCCGTGGGATACCTACGAGGAGGAAGAAGAGCCCGGAAAGAAAAAGAAGAACAAAAAAGAGAAGAAAGAGAAAAAAGGTTTTTGGGCGCGCCGCCGTGAAAAGAAGCAGAAAGAGGTTTTTAACGAAGCCGAAGACATGTACTACGGCATCCAGTTAAAACCGATTGACGAATACACCCGCGGGTTTGATGCCACAGGTGAGATTTCCACGCAGGACGAGGGATACCGCAAGCTGTTTGACGAGAACACTGCGGAGCTTGACGACGAAGTGGCAAAGGATTTTGAGCGCCTGCAGAAAGAGCGTCGCCGTCGTGTGGCCGAGGCCGTAGAGACGGCCGGTGTGGATCTTTCCGCTGTGGAAGACGAGCTGGGCATTGTGGCCCCGGTGCCGGTCTCCGTTGCGATGAATGACCCGAACGCTGTGGTGCCGGAAAACAAAAAGACGAAGGACAAGGTGCAGAATTTCCAGACGGCGATGCTGCAGGACGCGCAGACGCACACGATGGAGATTAAGCTTGACCTTGAAAATGAGACGTTTGGTTTGCAGCAGGCAAAGGTGGTGCCGGAGGTAAGCGAGGATTCCGTGCGCCGCATTCTGGAATCTGTGCAGGCGGAAAACGCGGCAAAGCAGGCTGCACAGGTGCAAAATACCGAGCAGCAGGCTGCGGCAGCGCCGAAAACGGAAGAAAGTGACGCGCCCGAGATGGCGTTTAAGGATATTTCAAGCAATGGCCCGGAGCCGGAGGAAGAGCCGCAGGCGGAAGAAGGCATGGACATTGCTTCCGGCGAGCAGCTGCCCGAAGCACAAGCGCCGAAAGCGGAAAATGTGCAGGCTGCGGAAAGCGCCGAGAACGCCGGCGAAGAAGCGGCAGAGCCTGCGCAGCAGAAGATCTCCGTGCCGGTAACGGACGTGACGCAGTACAGAAAGCGCGACTTGCCGGTGCACATTATCAATGCGGATGTTTTGCAAAGTGCACTGCTGAGCGAAGCACGCGTGTATTCCGACGACGAGAACGTCAGTGCGGCCGGTGCGCACCGCTTTAAAATTCGCTTTGCGGAAAAGCCGGACGAAGCGCCCGAAAACACGGAAGCCGCCGAAAACAGCGACGAGCTCATCGACGATTACACCGGCCCGGCAGACGCAAAGAGCGTGGCGCACGACCTGCGCACGACGATGCGCGAGCTGACAATCCGCATGCTTGCAACGGGCGTGAGCACGGCAGTGCTCATTTTGGCGTCGCTCATTGCGGAATCCGGCTTCAATGCCAATAACACGGAGACCGCCGGTGCAGTGGGCTACACCATCTTATCGCTTGTGCTGCTGCTAGTGTCCATCGGCTTCTGCGCGAAAACGATTTTAAACGGTCTGAAGGCACTGTTTGAGTTCCGCGCGAATTCGGATTCTGCCGCTGCGGTAGCTTGTGTGGCGGTTTTTGTGCAGACGCTCTGCACGCTGTTTGCGCCGGCTGCGCTCAGCATGGGTAAAATCCACCTTTACGCCGGTATTGCGGCAGGTATTCTGTTCCTGAATACCGTCGGCAAGCTGACGATGCTGCGCCGCATCCACTCGAATTTCCGCTTTGTGTCTTCCCGCGAGCAGAAATATGCGGTGCGCGTATTTGACGATTACAACACGTCTTTAAAAATGGCGGGTTCCTCCGTCATTTCGCAGCCTGCCATCGCGTATCAGCAGAAAGCGGGCTTCTTAAAGCGCTTCTTACAAATTTCCTATGAGCCGGACCCGGCAGAGACCTCTTCGCAGGTTTTGGCGCCGGTGGGCCTCATCTCCTCGCTGCTTCTGTGCGTGGTGGCGCTTGTCATCACGAAAGATGCGTCCCTTGCCATTACGGCTTTGGCGGCTTCCTGCTGCGTGTGTGTAGCGGTGATGAACATGCTGGCCGTAAACCTGCCGGTGAGCCGACTTTCCCACCGTCTGCGCCGCCGCGGCGCGATGGTCTCCGGCTATGAAGGTATCAAGCGCATGAGCGCCGTAAATGCCGTTCTGGTTGATTCCACAGAGCTTTTCCCGCGCGGCACGGTCGTTTTGAACGGGGTGAAGCCGTTTAAGCAGGAGGGCCTTGAAGAAGCCGTTTTGGCTGCCGGCACGTTGGTGCAGCAGCTCGGCGGCCCGCTTTGCGGCGTGTTCGAGCAGGTGTTCAGCGAGCATGAGGGCGAGCTTCCGGAGGTCGAAAAGGCCGCATTTGAGGCCGGAAACGGCGTTGTGGGCACGGTGGACGGCAAAGAGGTGCTCATCGGCTCCCGTACGCTTTTGACTGCGCACGGTGTGGAAGCGCCGGAGCAAAATGTGGAGAGTCAGTACACGACGGGCAGCCGACAGATCTTGTACGTTGCAATGGGCGGCGAGCTTTACGCCATGTTCATCCTGACCTATAACGCAGACCGTAAGAAGAAAGCGGAGCTGCAGAACATGGAAATGAACGGCGTTTCGCTCATTCTGCGTTCGGCAGACCCGAACCTTACGCCGCAGTTCATTTCGCGCCTGTTCGGCATTGACGCCACGGCGGTGAATGTCATCGGCGCAGGCCAAGACGGCCCGGCAGACCACCTTGTGAACGACACTGCGGACCGCGTGGACGCCTATGCCGCCACAAAGGGTCGTGTGGAATCCATGATGAGCCTTGTTTCCACGTGCATTGATGAAAAGAAGAACATCAGCTTCATCGTCGCCATGCAGAACGCGGCGGTCGTCATCGGCTTTGTGCTTGTGGCGTTCCTCACGTTCGTTGCGGGCGTGGAGCAGATTTCCGCATTTGCGCTCGTTATCTACGAGTTGTTCTGGGTGCTCGCCACCGTGTTGGTACCGAAGTTCAGAAATAAAGTAAAATAAGGTTCGAAATTGAAAATCTCTCTCGGCGCAGCCGAGAGAGATTTTTTACGTTATTTTGCAATTTTAATGCGGATACTGCCGCTGAGTGTGCTGACTTTGCATGTGACTTCGCCGGTATCGAACGGAACATCCACTTTGCCGCTTCTGCTTTGAGCACGGAAAGCTTTGCCGGTGTTTAGCGTGCCGGTTACATTACCGCTGAAGCTTTCGTTGCGGAAATGTAGGTCACGCGACCGTCTTCCTCGGAAGCGGTCTTTTGTAGGTAGTCTTTTTGCTCTATTTCCTTTACGGTACGGGTCACACCGGGGCGCGGCCGGTTCAGCGTTTCACCGATGTCAGATCATAACTAACTTTGGTAATGATCAGAACGTAAAAAGAAAATGTCAAGGTTTCAAAGAAAAAATCGGCACGGTGTACCTGCCTTTGGCGTAAACTGGTTTAAGATACACCTGCGGGTGTGCCTTGGGAACGGAAAGGGGGGTGGTGGCATTCGTATCGTTTCGCCGCCCGTGCCGCTGACGTTTTGCTTTGAGACCGTGGGGCATTTGATGGATGCGGTGGAGCGTGCCGTGCACACGCTCCATGTTCTTTCTTCGGCGCTGGGGCGGATCGGCAGCCGGTTTTTCCTGTGCGTGACGGTGCGGTTTTCAGAGCGCATCGCGGCGCGCAGCCTGTTTACGGAGTATGGGGAGTACGTCGGCGCGGGTGCGCTAACGGCGGCTTATATAGCAGAGCGGGCGGAAACATTCATCCCGAACGCCGCTGCCCGCATGACCAGGTATTTTTAAAGGCTCGTCGGTTTTGCCGACGAGCCTTTAAAAGTTAAAGTCCCAACGCTGTTACGACTTTATTTACAGTGTCCTTATCCGCGCCGGTGGCGAAAAGAATCGTGGTGCCGTTGCGGTAGAGTACCGTTGTGAGGTCGTCGCCTTTATACGTGTAGCGGTTGTATTCGCTGGAATCGACCGCCTTGCCCTCGGAGGTCCTGACGCTTGAAAGCATCTGCGCGTAGTTCGTTTTGGCGCTGTCCGTGGAAGCGAATGTGAAAAAGCCTAAGGAGTAATCATCACCCGAAACGGTCAGCGCTTTTGTGATGACGCTGCTGTCAAACTGGTCGGAAACGTCCGTTACTTCGCAGTCGGCAGCTTCGCAGGCGGACTTGAATTGCGCATCTGTGATGACGGTGCGGCCCGCGCAGCCGGAAAACACGATGCACGCGAGCAGAACGGACACGGTGACGAAGAGAGGAATCTTCTTTAAAATATGCTGTTTCATGGTATTTATCCTTTCCGGTTGCCGGTTACCCGGCTTTTTTTACAGTGATTGATAAAAAGAAAGAGCAGAACGGTCAAAAAGAATCCGGTCGAAAAGCCGGCGGTGTCGATCCACACATCGGAAACAAGCGAACCGCGGCCGGAGAAAATTTGAATGGTCTCATCCGTAACAGCGCACAGCATGCCGATGAGCGGAAAGTCGAGAAGATTGCGCCCGTGCTGGAAATTTTTGCTGTTTTTATCGTGCTGCAGGCCGAGCAGAAGCGAAAATTCCACACCCAGAAGGCTGTATTCCGAAAAATGCGCCGCCTTGCGCAGTAAAAATTCACTGATTTCCGTGTGCAGAAGCTGCTCGAGCCACGTTTTTAAGGAGCCGCTCATGCCGCCGGAGACCGCGCGGCTCTGCATGGAGTTGCTCCAGATGAACGCAAGCGTGAGCGCAATGAGAATGCCGAGCACCCATCGCACGCGGGTATTGTGCATTGTTTGTTTCATGCGGAATCCTTTCGAGATATTTTCTCCATTTTACCACGCACGCGCCGGTTTCTCAATGCTGTCACAGAAATTTAATTTTTATATGACGCCAAAGCGCCCCTGACTGCTTGCGGCGGTGCGGGGGATATGCTATACTTATACCGATATTGTAAATTTGCGCAGGAGGTGACGGCGATGCGCGGAAAACTGAAAAAACTTTTTGCAGCGGTGCTCGCCGTGCTTTTGGCGCTTTCTTTTTCGGGGTGCAGCGAGCTGACGGGTCTTGATGCGCAAGCGCTGATGTCTCCGCCAAAGACGACGGCAGACAGAGAAGCGATATATGCCCTGATGGGCGGCGGCGTGGGTGACGTAACGCTCGTTTACCCGAAATACGGCGATTACCGCTCGGCGATTATCTCGCGCGATTTAGACGGGTGCGGCACTTCGGAGGTCGTGAGTTTCTGTGCAAACGGCGACGCGGGCGGCACGCGGCTGGAATTTTTTAAGAAAAACACGGACGGTGTTTGGAGCTCTATGGCGCGGTTTACCTCGGCGGCAACGCAGGTGGACAAGGTGTTTTTCGGTGACCTGACGGGCGACGGTATGGACGAGATCATCGTGGGCTGGGGAGATCCGCTCACGGCGACGGCAAGCGTTTCAGTTTATTATGTGGACGGAGACACGATCCGCGAATTCTCCATGACAACGGTCTCATACAGCGAAATTCTGCTGACAGATTTTGACAGCGACAATATAAAAGAGCTGTTCGTTTTGCAGGCGGCGCAGACGAGCGGAGAGGAGATTATGGCGCTTGGCGGGTTATACCGCTTTGACGGCGACCAGCCGTATGTCTCCAAAACCGTGCCGCTCGATGCGGCGGTGACGCGTTACACCTCCGTAAGCTTTTCGCAGGTAAATTCCTGGCGGCGCGCAGCGGTGTTGGACGGCGTGAAAGCGGACGGGCGCATGCTGACGCAGGTCATCGGGTATGACGAAGCGTCGGACAGACTCATTTCGCCGCTATCAAACGAAGAAAACGCGACGGATCGGCCAACGGCGGCCGCAGCGGTCTCGCGAGATGTGAATAAGGACGGCATTTTGGAGATTCCAACGGCGGAGTTGACGATAAACGGCAGCGAAACGACGGCGGATTCCACCGGGTATGTCATCACGTGGAACACGTATAGCTTACAGGACAACACGTTGACGCCGGTGTGCACGAGTATTTTGAATACAGCGGAAAACTACAACCTGTTTTTGCCGAGCAGCGAGGATAACTACGGCTGCCAAAATGACACCGTGACCCGCACAGCGACATTCTTTACGTATACACAGATCGGCTTTAACGGCAATTACCTCGGCCGGGAGGATAAGTTCTCCATTCGGGTATATACGGAGGAAGACTGGGCGGAAAAAGAACAGGATGACGAAGATATTCTGTTGAGCAGCTCCGCCGGGCGCGTGTATGTGCTGCGCATTTTGGACGATTCCATGGCGGAAAGCGACGAAAAAACGCTGCAAAGCGGATTTGAAGTGCTGGAATAAATATAGACTGAAAATGGGGGACAGAAAGGGGAAACGAACATGAAAAAGATATTGGTGGCAGAGGACGAGCAGAATATCCGCGAGTTTGTGGTCATCAATTTAAAGCGCGCGGGGTACGACTGCGTGGAAGCCGCAAGCGGTGAGGAAGCCTTGCGTGTGTACGAGCAGGCCGGCGGCGATTTTGACGTGGCCGTGCTGGACATCATGATGCCCGGCAGTCTGGACGGCCTTGCCGTATGTAAGGAATTAAGACAGAAAAACGCGACCATCGGCATCATCATGCTGACGGCGAAAACACAGGAAATGGACAAGGTGACGGGCCTGATGATGGGCGCGGACGATTATGTGACGAACACGTTCATCCCCGCAGAACTCGGGGCGCGCGTGGACGCCGTTTA
>JABLTS010101916.1_pt1 | contig 10514 bp, 9 predicted proteins | sample 7160081 | NCBI WGS metagenome assembly JABLTS01 (sample SAMN14651231, study PRJNA627086) | human gut metagenome | isolation source: feces | host: Homo sapiens
AATTCTTTTGTGAAAGGATGCTCAATCAATATGTCGATTCCTCGTTTTTCAAGAATTATGCGGATTCGCTCTTTTTTGCTTTTCCTTTGGTCTGTTCCTGAGCTGCTTTCTCACCGGCTTTGCAGTAAAGTTCATTATTCTGGTCATCAGCATCCTGCTTGGATATCTGCTGTTTTGTGACCGATTTTAACAGAAAAGAAAAAAGAGGGAATCACTGATTCCCTCTTAACTCATATCTGCATACATTCCTGTAAGGACAAAGATTAGAGTCTTCTCTTATCCTCAGTGACAGTAAAACTACGCACGTTCTACTTTACCTGATCTTAAACAAGAAGTACAAACATACATTTTCTTAGAAGCTCCGTTCACTTTCACTCTTACAGACTTAATGTTGGATTTCCACATTTTGTTTGATCTTCTATGTGAATGACTCACTTTGATACCGAAATGAGCACCTTTGTCACAAATAGCGCATCTTGCCATGATAGCACCTCCTCGCGAATATACTTAAGTCTGACAGACTTACAACGAGTCTATACTATCAGAAATCAAAACAAATTGCAAGGAAAACTTTTAAAAATCTTCACTTTTTTTATTTGATTGATCTAAGGCAACCCAAAGTGTGTTTAAAAACCGCTTTCTATACGATATGCATTACACTTCGTGGAAGATTTTTCCTGCACGAAAGTAACGTGGTAATCTCACGTTAACTGAATACCGAATACCTTTTAAATTCCTGCGCCATCTACATCTACAACAGAAGCCTCTGCCTGTGCTGCTTTATTCACCGCAGATTCTACTTCCGGGTCAACTTTGTCCTCTGCGTCCTCTCCCTTAATAATAGAAACAACTTTATTTACGGCATCTGGAACCATATCAAGTACTTTGGTAACGGCATCCTGATCTCTGATATTGACAAGCTTTGTCTGTCCGTTATGAATAACTAAAATAGCACTTGGGGACATTTTACCTCCGATTCCACCGCCTGCACTGCTTCCCTTTTCTTTATTAAAGGCACCTGCTCCCATTCCAAAGGAAATGTCAACAAGTGGCAGAATAATCGTATCTCCAATAACCTGTGGTTCTCCAACAACTGTCTTTGAAGATAATACGTGGTCCATTCCACTAAATAAAGAATTCACTGTTGTATCAAAGTTTTGTTTATCCATTGTACGCCCTCCTGTTTAACCTAAAACGATGTTTTTAATCATTGTTCTTACACTTTTCTCTTTTAATATAGAAACAGCCAGAACAAGCATATATCCCAGCCGGATTCTTCCTCTTCCCCTGCACTTGGCCTCGAACATCTTTCTTTCAAAATCCGGATATAAAGAAAAATGTTCTCCATACTTCGGATAAAAAACAGCCGCGATTCCTGTAATATATCCTGTATATTCCGGATTACCAGTTCCAAATGCAATGTTTCCTTCTAGCTTTCCCGGAAGAGCATGCTTTAGAAAGTGAATAAGAACGTCCTTTCCCAGCTCTAACCATTCCCGCCACGGCATTTTATCTAAATTAACCTTTGTTTCTTTTAAGCTTTTTATTTTGCTTTTTATTTTCTTTAAAGAAGACTCTTTCTTTGGTTTCTTTCCATCTTTTTGCTTTTTTTCTTTATTCTTTTTCTTATCTTTACTATTTTTATCATCTCCAGAGTCTTTCTCTTTTGTTTTTTCTCTGCCTTCTGACACATCTGAGGATTTCTCTTTAGGGGCTGCCTTTTCCGCTTTCTGTTTAGAAACAGAATCTATGCTTCGACTTTTTCCCTCTGCCAGTGTCTCTGCTGTTTTACGTTCTTCTTTTGCTTTTTCCTTTTGAGACTTCTTTTTTTGCCGTTCTTTCTGTTTTTCAAGAAATTCTGGCTGATTCCCGGCAATCTGATACCCCAGTATACGTATCCGGTAATCAAAGACCTTCTCTATGTAACTGGTCTTAAAATAAAAAAGCCAGAACAGCCAGGTAACTCTTACCATAAACTTTGGTTCCCTCTGTTCCTCCTTTTCGAGTTCAAAAGAATACTGAATCGGAGTTAGCAGAACAAGCAAAACAAGTCCGATAAATAACAGGAGCAGTATTCCAAGTATTTTTAATAGTAATAATAATACATACAGCACATTTCTCCTCCTGTTTTAAAACTTCTCCAGATAATCATTCATCTCATAGATACAATCACTATTATATCCCATCTGCACAAGTTTTAACACGATTTCATAAGCCTCTTTCATAGAACCTGCAAGTCCCAACAGCTTTAAATCATTGTTCTGATAAAACTTCTGTCTCATCTCTCGTGAAGAAAGAATATACATGATCACATCTTTCCCACAGGAAGTCGTAATACCATACCAAAGTCCTTTCTTCCATATAAAAGGATGGCGGACTCCCCGCAATATAGCCTTCGCATCGTGGGAAATCGTCTCCCCAATCATTATATGTTCTGATATTGTCAACAAAAGACCGCCTCCTGTCATGATTTATTTGCAACTTATATTATATCTTTATTCTATCCATTAATTTTTCAGATTTATTTGAAAGAATATAACTCTTTTAATATTGCTTTATTTTACATGCGTATGTGTAAATAAATGTTCATTGCAATATTCATAATTTCCATTACACTTTGAGCAGTAACGGAATTCTAAATTTGGGTCATCTAATTCTGTCTTACCACAGACTGCACACTTATGACGATATGGTTTATTTGAAGCCACAGATGATGCCTTCCGGTATGCTCTCTTTCTGTGAATCTCTTTTGGAGAAACCTTTTTATAATTCCTTGATGAGAAGTAAAACAGCAGAAAGTTCAGTAAACTTACTACAATAGCAATTCTTGCTCCAAGTCCTCCAACGACAAACTGCCAAACTAAAAGCGCCACATCAAACCACGCCATCCACTTTACTTTCAGCGGAAGAATACCATAAAGATATACCCGCATCTCCGGGAATATCGTGGCGTAGGCTAAAAACATGGATAAGTTCAAATAAAAAGTATCCATGAAAATCATTGTTGATGGATAAATAAAATATACAATAAATGATGCCACAATTGTCGCAAGAACTCCTATAAGGATATACATATTAAAGCGAAATGCTCCCCATACCTGTACTAAAGATTCTCCAATCGAATAGTAAAACATCAGTACAAAAATAATAAAAATGAGACTTGCATTCGGTGGCACAATAAGGAAACCAAGCAGTCTCCAAATCTGTCCATGAAGTATCATATACGGATTTAATGCGACATAATAGTAATAAGAACCCTTTGTCAAAATATTAAGTACCGCTCCTATCGCATACAGCATAACGATATACAGCGGCAGATTTCGTATCGCATATCTTCCAAATTTACGTTCCAGCTTATCTAGCCAATTCATGGCACTCCTCCTTTAACTTTCAATGTACTGACAAGAAACCTTCTGCAAAAACAAGTGCAGTAAAAATCCCAAGCGTACATTCTTAATAAAATATTTTTGTTTATAAATGAACAGCCGGAAATCCCGGCTGTCTCATACATATTCAATTATTTAAAATGTTTATTCTTGGCAATGATTGCTCCGGCAATCAGAGTCAGTAATAAAGAGATTCCTACAACAATCCAAAATCCATATGGATTATTCGCAAATGGAATTCCTGCTACGTTCATACCAAGCGCACTTGTAACAATCGTTGGTACAGTAAGCACAATGGTAATAACTGACAAAAACTTCATCGCAATATTTAAGTTATTCGATATAACAGAAGCAAAGGCATCCATTGTTCCACTTAAAATATCACTATAAATCTTCGCCATCTCAATCGCCTGCTTATTCTCGATGATAACATCTTCAAGTAACTCCTCGTCATCTTCATAACGTGGAATGGATGTATTACGCATCAGTTTCTCAAGAACAACCTCGTTGCCTCGCAGAGAAGTTGTAAAATATACAAGACTCTTCTCTAAATCAAGCATTTCAATCAATTCCTGATTTCTCTGAGAAATGTGAAGCTTCTTCTCCACTTCATCACTCTTCTTGTCAATAATCTTCAGATACTGCAGAAACATCGTCGCATTGCGGTATAACATCTGGTAGATGAAACGAGTTCTCTTATACGTATAAAAATCCCTCACTCTTCCATCCATAAATACGGTCAGTACCGGTGAGTCTACAAGACAGACGGTAAATATATACTTATCAGTAAAGATAATTCCAAACGGTATCGTATAGAAGTATTCTCTTCCCTTACGCTCTTCGATTGTTGGAATATCCAGGATAATTAATGTGTAATTTTCCTCCACCTGTATACGGGAACGTTCCTCCTCATCCAAGGGGCTTTTTAAATCGTCAACATCAATGTTAAACTGGTCTGCTGTGGTACTTAGTTCTTCTGCCGTAGGATTGGTAAGGGCTATCCAGCATCCTTCCTCTGCCACTGCAACTTTGCGAATCCCTGAATCGGTCGTTTTAAAAATTCTTATCATGAGACTTCCCTCTTTCAACAGTTTATCGTATCTCAGTCTGCATCTTCTCTATCTTGGCAAAACGAAAGAAAGAGTCCGTTTCGCGGACTCTTACATAACTGAAACCGTTTAAATTTATTATAAGAAATATCTAATACTTTGTCAAACGCATTTCTGTGATTTTTTTACTATTTTTTAACTGCTTTTCTTTTTCATTTATTCTTTTTTTGCAGGAACGAGCAGAATCGTTCCCGCTGGTACAGTAAGATTATACAAAATACGGTTTACCTTTGCTAATTCTTCAAAGGTCATTGAAACATTTTTCAGGATAATTTTTAATGTATCCCCTTCTTTTACTACATAAGGCCGGAAATCTACTTTCCCCTGTCCCCTGCAGTCTGGTACACAGATTTCCTCACCCGGCTGCAAATTATATATATCTACAAAAGGGTTTAGATCAAGAAGTGTTCTTACCCGGCAATGATGCCTTTGTGCAATGCTATACAGCGTATCTCCTGTCTTTACTGCATACACCGGGCCGGGGCATTTTTTGGTGTCACATATGTTTACATAAACTTTTTCACTCATAGATGCTCTTCCTTTTTCTTCCTCAATTATAAAATATGACAGTCAGAGAAAAAGGTACTTTATCGTGAAAAACTCCTCATACAAATACTCCCCTCTTCTTTTGCTTTTTGTAAACATTTTCCATTCATTATATCTTTTTTTCGAAATTTGTTGTATTTTACGTTCAACTCGTTTATAATGGTTTGGATATTGAGAAATTTATCTATATATAGTGATTCAGAGCCATAGTGTCTGTCTCATTGCCTTTCTGTCAAATAACGCAGAATGCTTTTTCATCAACAAAGTGACTGAACAAGACGATACGGTGGCATCGGCAAGCGAAGTGTATCGCGGACGGTGTTATAAATGTATTCTGAACATTAGATTACCTTATTTTAATACACAACATGAATACACATTTTACTAAAGGAGATGATTAATTAATCATGAAACACGCATTAGGTATTGATATTGGTTCTACTACCGTTAAGGTAACAGTTATCAATGAGAGCCATGATATCCTTTTTTCCGATTACAAACGACATTTTGCAAATATTAAAGGAACTTTACAGACCTTATTATCTGAGGCGAGAGAAAAGCTAGGCAATCTCACAATCCATCCAACCGTAACTGGTTCCGGTGGGATGGCAATCTCAGAATACTTACATATTCCATTCTGTCAGGAAGTAGTTTGTGTGGCGAATGCCTTACAGGATTATGAACCAAAAACAGACGTAGCAATCGAACTTGGCGGTGAAGACGCCAAGATTATTTATTTTAATAACGGAATTGAGCAGCGTATGAACGGTGTATGTGCCGGTGGTACTGGTTCTTTCATCGACCAGATGGCAAGTCTTTTACAGACAGATGCAACCGGTCTTAATGAATATGCCCGTGATTACGATACCCTCTATCCAATCGCCGCTCGTTGCGGTGTTTTCGCAAAGTCTGATATTCAGCCATTAATCAATGAGGGGGCAACAAAAGAAAATCTTGCTGCTTCTATCTTCCAGGCTGTAGTAAACCAGACAATCAGTGGTCTTGCCTGTGGTAAACCAATCAAGGGATATGTCGCTTTCCTTGGTGGTCCTCTTCACTTTATGCCAGAATTAAAGAATGCATTTATCCGTACTTTAAATCTGGACGAAGAACATATTATCGACCCTCCATACTCTCATCTTTTTGCAGCAAAAGGTGCCGCATTAAACGCAAAAGAAGAATGTTCCTTCACATTAGATGATCTCTTAAAAGAGTTTGAATCCGACATTCAGCTTGCTGTAGAAGTAGAACGTATGGAGCCTCTTTTTAAAGACGAAAAAGAATATGATGAATTTATCGAAGAGCACAACCAATTCAAGGTGAAAAAGGCAGACTTAGCTACCTACAGTGGCAAATGCTATCTCGGTATTGATGCCGGATCTACGACAACAAAGCTTGCTTTAGTTGGAGAAGATGGTTCCCTCTTATACCGTTTCTACGATAATAATAACGGAAGTCCGTTAAATACAACAATTCGTGCTATGAAAGAGTTAAAGGAGTTACTTCCTCCTGCTGCGAAGATTTCCGGTTCCTGTTCTACTGGTTACGGTGAAGCATTAATTAAGGCTGCACTGCAGCTTGACCACGGCGAAGTAGAGACAATGGCACATTACTATGCTGCCGCTTTCTTCGAGCCAGATGTAGACTGTATTTTAGATATCGGCGGACAAGATATGAAATGTATCAAGATTCGTAACCACGCTGTAGATAACGTACTTTTAAATGAGGCCTGTTCTTCTGGATGTGGTTCTTTCATCGAAACTTTCGCAAAATCTCTGAACTATTCTGTAGCTGATTTTGCAAAGGTTGCGCTGTTTGCCCCATCTCCAATCGACTTAGGTTCCCGCTGCACTGTATTTATGAACTCCAAAGTAAAACAGGCACAAAAAGAAGGCGCAAGCGTTGGTGATATTTCTGCTGGCCTTGCTTATTCCGTTATCCGTAATGCCTTATTAAAAGTTATTAAGTTAACCGACCCCAAACAGCTTGGTAAAAAAATCGTTGTTCAGGGTGGTACATTCTATAATGATGCGGTACTTCGAAGCTTTGAACGTATTTCCGGCTGTCACGCCGTTCGTCCAGATATTGCCGGTATCATGTGTGCTTTCGGTGCAGCCTTAATTGCAAGAGAGCGTGAGGAAGAAACTGGAGATACACAGATGCTCTCCATCGACGAGATTATCAACTTGGAATACAGCACTTCCATGAGCCGCTGTCAGGGATGTAACAACCACTGTATCCTTACCATTAATAAGTTTAACAACGACCGTCAGTTTATTTCTGGTAACCGTTGTGAACGTGGTCTTGGCCTTGAAAAGAATCATGAGCATGTACCAAACCTTTACGAATATAAATATAAACGAATTTTTGGATATAAAGCATTAAAACCAGACGAGGCAAAACGTGGTGTTATCGGTATTCCACGAGTACTGAATATGTATGAGAACTATCCATTCTGGTATACATTCTTTACAAACCTTTCTTTCCGGGTATTGCTTTCTCCAAAGTCTTCCCGAAAGATTTACGAGCTTGGTATTGAGTCCATTCCAAGTGAATCCGAATGCTATCCTGCAAAGATTGCACACGGACATGTAATGTGGCTTTTAAAGAAGGGTATCAACACCATTTTCTATCCTTGTGTTCCTTATGAGGAAGACCAGATGGAAGGTGCCAACAACCATTACAACTGCCCGATCGTAACATCTTATGCAGAAAATATTAAAAACAACATGGAAGAGCTCCGTGATCCGAATGTCCTTTTTATGAACCCATTCTTAGCACTCGATAATGCAGATGCCTTGAAGGTACGTCTTTATGACGAGTTATCTAAACATTTCGATGTGACAAAAGAAGAGATTGACCATGCCGTAGATGAAGCTTATAAAGAAGCTGCACAGGTAAGAAAAGATGTACAGGCAAAGGGCGAAGAAACACTTGCTTATCTCGCAGAAACTGGAAAGATGGGTATTGTTCTTTGTGGTCGCCCTTACCATATCGACCCAGAGATTAACCACGGTATTCCTGAACTGATTAACTCTTTTGGCATCGCCGTATTAAGTGAAGATTCCATCTGTCACTTAGGTCATGTTGAGCGTCCATTAATCGTTTCTGACCAGTGGATGTATCATTCCCGTCTGTACGCTGCCGCAAACTACGCAAAGAAGAACAAGCAGTTAGAAGTCATTCAGCTTAACTCCTTTGGCTGTGGTCTTGATGCGGTAACTACCGACCAGGTAAATGATATTATGACGAATTCCGGACGTATTTATACCGTCCTTAAGATTGATGAGGTAAATAACTTAGGTGCTGCCAGAATCCGTATCCGTTCTCTGATTGCTGCCGTAAAGATCAGAAACCGTAAGCACATTGAGCCACATCCGGTTCCGGCAAATATCGAAAAAGTAGAATTTACAAAAGAAATGAAAAAGGACTACACCATTCTGATTCCTCAGATGTCCCCAATTCATTTCGACCTGCTCACCCCTGCCTTCCGTCACTGTGGCTATAACGTAGAGATTTTGCCGGAAATGGGGAAACAGGCAGTAGATACTGGATTAAAATATGTAAATAACGATGCCTGCTATCCATCTCTTATCGTTGTTGGACAGATTATGACTGCCTTAACTTCCGGCAAATACGATCTGAACAAAACAGCCGTTATCCTCTCCCAGACTGGTGGTGGCTGTCGTGCGACAAACTATATCGGATTCATCCGCCGTGCATTAGCTAAGAACGGTTACGGTCAGATTCCAGTTATCAGTTTAAGCGTACAGGGAATTGAGAAGAATGAAGGTTTTAAATTCACTCCGGCACTTTTAGTTCGTGCTCTTCAGGGAGTTATTTACGGAGATTTATTTATGCGTGTTCTCTACCGCGTCCGCCCATACGAAAAAGTAAAAGGTTCTGCAAATCATTTACATGAAGTATGGAAAAAGCGTTGTATTAAATCTCTTGAGAAAGCACGATATGGAGAATTTAAGAAAAATATCCGCGGCATTATCCGCGACTTTGACAGATTACCAATCACAGATGAGAAGAAACCTCGTGTTGGTATCGTTGGAGAAATCCTCGTAAAATTCCTTCCAGACGCAAACAACCATCTGGTAGAACTTTTAGAGGAAGAGGGGGCAGAGGCAGTAATGCCAGATTTATTAGACTTTATGTTCTACTCCTTCTACAACAGTAACTTTAAAGCAGAATATCTCGGAAAATCTACAAAAGCTGCTAAGTTATGTAATATGGCAATCTCCGCACTCGAAGCTTACCGAGGCTTCCTTCGAAAAGAATTAGAAAGAAGCGATCGTTTCACTGCACCACCTCACATTGAGGAACTTGCCGAGTACGCAAAACCAATCGTATCCCTCGGTAACCAGACCGGTGAGGGATGGTTCTTAACTGGTGAAATGGTTGAACTTATCAAACAGGGTGCCCCAAACATTGTATGTACACAGCCATTTGCCTGCCTGCCAAACCACGTTGTAGGTAAGGGTGTTATCAAGGAACTGCGCCGTAAGTATCCGGAATCTAATATCGTCGCAATTGACTACGATCCAGGAGCAAGCGAAGTAAACCAGGTAAACCGAATTAAATTGATGCTGGCAACAGCGGAGAAGAAGTTGAAATCTGATTTGCCGCAGGCAAGATAGACGCCAAACAAACGCCCTCTGAGAATGAAAGAATCCTTATTTGTGACTTTAGTCGCGGCGTGTTGAATACTCGCTCTACTCGCTCGTATCCAACACTTGCTCCGAGGCCACAAATAAGGATTCTTTCATTCTCAGAGGGCTGTGCTTTGGATGTGGAAGAAAAAAATGGAATTCTGGAGGAAACTGGATGCTATTGGCTACTACCCGCAGCTTTAACATGTCTATAAGTTCTCCAGAAAGAAAAGTCCTTGTTACAATCGGGCTCCAGTCTAAAATTTCTTCAAATACATACCGGAGTAGATGCAGTGCATAACGATCATCTGCGTTCTTACTGATATAAGTTGCCGTGAATTTTGAACGGGAATTAATCGTATTTCCCAACAAGATTTGTTCATACTCCATTAAAACACCTGTTTCATTCATAAAAAACTCCTTAAAAATATAATATTTTTTCTGTTCCTATTTATTAGTATGAAAGAATATACAAATTCCTATTTTTCTGTGTAAAAAAACTTATACAGAAAAAATGTGAGATATCTCAATCAATCATACTATTAATAAAAAATGAGGTGAGATTATGTATAGAGCGAGAACACATGTAAATCAAAAGGCGTGTATATGCATGTATGAAGATACCATGCATATGCAATATCACGACATTATTGTATTTGATACGGAAACGAGCGGGGTAAAACCCTCAAAGGATTATATCGTACAATTGTCAGCAAGAAAATTTAAGAATGAAGGAGGAGAACTTATCTTAAAAGATAAAAGGAATATTTATATTAGACCTCCATTTTTCCTTGACAAGAAAAATATTGACATCC
>JABLTS010103306.1_pt1 | contig 10488 bp, 8 predicted proteins | sample 7160081 | NCBI WGS metagenome assembly JABLTS01 (sample SAMN14651231, study PRJNA627086) | human gut metagenome | isolation source: feces | host: Homo sapiens
AGGCCGCAGCGGCGGCAGCCGTGGTCCCCGCGGCTCCAGCGTGCCGGAGCGCACCTATGCACCCCGTGACGCGGAGAGTGCCGCCCCTGTGGCACCCAAGCGCACCGAGCGCGTGGATGATTTTGCTGATCTGAGCTTCGGCAAGATCGAGCTGTAATTTGGATCTTGAGAGCCCCTTTCCCGGCCGGGAAAGGGGCTCTTTTAGATGCTTGGGAAACTTGTCTAAATTTGCAGGAGATTTTTCTCCAGGTTGTCCATTGTAAAGAGTCAGACTAAAGCTTTATACTAGGAGCACGGAGCGCTTTGGAAATTTGAGCCCCAAAGCAGAAAAGAGAGGATATTATGCAAGAGAATAAGATTTCCCGCCGCAATTTCCTGCGCGTGGCCGGTGCATCGGCTACGGCTGCTGCCGTGAGCGGTCTGGCCCCCTCGGCTGCTGCCTGTGACATCAAAAACCTGTGGAGCATGGACCTGCAGATCCTTGCTACCAGCGATACCCACGGCAAGTTTGACCCCTGGGATTACGCCGCCAACAAGGAAGACGCTTCCGGCAGCGTGGCCCAGCAGGCCACTGCGATCCGGGAAGCCCGCACCAAGACCACGCTGGTGGTGGACGCGGGCGATACCATCCAGGCAAACTCGGCAGAACTGTTCCTCAATGACGAGATCCACCCGATGATCGCGGCCCAGAACGCCATCGGCTACGATGTCTATGTCACCGGCAACCATGAGTACAACTATGGCATGGCCACGCTGGAAAAAGTGCTCTCCCAGCAGAAAGCCAAGGTGCTGACGGGCAACGTCTACAGCCCGGAGGGCAAGCCTCTGGCCGACGGCTATACCATCATCCACAAGGGCGGCGTCAAGATCGGCGTCATCGGCATGGTCACCCCCAACATCACCCGCTGGGACGCCAAGAACCTTGAGGGCTGGACCGTCACCAACCCTGTGGACGAGAGCCGGAAGATCATCGACCAGATCAAGGGTCAGGTGGATGTCATCATTGGCGTTATGCACATGGACGTGGAGAACGAGTATGGTGTTTATGGCTCCGGTGTTACCGACCTGGCCAATGCCTGCCCAGAGTTCGATGTCATCGTGGCAGCCCACGGCCACAAGAGCATCCCCAACCAGATGATCAACAACGTGCTGGTGGTGGAGAACAAGAACGCGGGCGCTACCGTGTCTGAGATCCACCTCTACCTGCAGCGCGGCCTGGACGGCAAGTGGAAAGTGAAGAACCGCACCTCCGAGAACCTGCTGATCAAGGATTACGCGCCGGACCCCGAGCTTACCGCTCTGCTGGCCGAGTACGACGCCCGCGCCAAGGAAGACGCCGTGACGCCCATCGGTGAGCTGCGCGGCGGCGACCTGGCCCCGGCCAATGAGATCGACTGCCTGCCGCAGGCCATGATCCAGGATACCGCGCTGCTGGACTTCATCAACGAAGTGCAGATGTACTATACCGGTGCACAGGTCTCTGCAACGGCTCTGACCTCCATGACCTCCCAGATGAAAGAGGGCACCATCCGCAAGTGCGATATGGCCAGCATCTACACCTACCAGAACACCCTGTACAAGCTGCAGATGAACGGCCTGCAGCTGCGCAAGTTCATGGAGTGGTCGGCTGCGTTCTTCAAGACCTGGGAGCCGCAGGATGTCACCATCGCCTTTGATTCCTCCGTCCGCTACTACCTGTACGATGCCTTTGCAGGCGTCAAGTATGATCTGGACATCTCCAAGGAGCCGGGCAACCGCATCCGGAACCTGACCTGGATGAACGGCAAGGCCGTGCAGGATACCGATAGCTTTGTGGTGGCCGTGAACAACTACCGCGCTACCACCCAGCTGCTGGCCTATGCGGATATCTTCGCCGAGGGCGATGAGCTGCCCAAGCTGCTGGAGATCGACGTCCGTGGCGATGTGGGCGGTGTCCGCGAGCTGCTGGGCGAGTACATCCGCACCGTCAAGGGCGGCACCATCGAGCCCCATGTGGACAATAACTGGAAGATCGTGGGCAACAACTGGAAAGCTGCCGACCACGAAAAGGCTGTCCGCTTGCTGCGTGAGGGCAAGCTGGCACTCAATGAGAACGCCGACAGCCGCACCCTGCCCGGCAAGGCCATCACCACGGCAGACATTGCCGCGTTCTGATGCCTGGTTCCCCGGCAATTGACCCCTTAACATAAGCGAAAGGACGTGCAGCTATTCTGGCTGCGCGTCTTTTTTTGTGCAAAGATGGATAAAAATCTTAGCTGATATTCGCCATAATGTGGAAATTTTGGTGGTGGTGGGGTAAACTTGCGTAAAATCATATCTTTTTGAAACGAAATATTGTATAATAAAGTTAAATATGGATAAGTCCGATGCAAAACAGCAGGCTTGGCCGGAGAGGAGACCCCGATGCTGGAAAAACTGAAAAAGCTTCTGTTGTATGCCGGGGCAGAGCCAGAAGATTTTGCACGCTGTCAGATGGATGTGCAGATCGCCAACCGACGTCGGCTGACCGCGTTTCTGGGCACGGCTTGTGCCTTTTTTGTGGCGCTGACCCTTGGTTCCTGCATGGTGCCGCTGCTGTATGACCATATCCCGGTTTTTGCAGCGGCCCTCATTGTCAGCCTGGGACTGCTGGCCGTGGAGCAGATGTTCCCGCAAAAGCTGGGTCTGTTTTTAAACTGGGAGATCTACGCCTTTGGAGCCATGATCTATGGTCTGGGCATTTACCTGGGCACGGTGCAGACCCCGGATCAGCGCGCTGCCGCCTTTTTTGCGTTTCTGCTCTATGTGCCGATGTTGTTTATGATGCGGCCCATCCTGCACATTGCCAATGTGTTGCTGTTCGACGGCATTTTTCTGGTCTGCGTCACCCGCTTCAAGGACTGGCGGGTCATCCCCATGGATGTCTGCAACGCGTTGGTGTTCGGGGCCATCTCCTGCATTGTGTCCACCTTTGTCATGAGCATGATGTACGGCAACTTTATCACCAGCAGCAAGCTGACTACCGTGGCGGAAAGCGACCTCAACACCCGGCTGCACAACCGCAATGCCTACGAGAACCGCCTGCGGGATTACCCGCTCCGGTGCAGCAACAGCCTCACCTGTGTTTACATCGACGTCAACGGCCTCCATGAGCTGAACAACACCTACGGCCACGAGGCGGGAGACAAGATGCTCCGCACCGTGGCCTGCATCCTGCGGGAGATCTTTGGGGAAGAGGACAGCTACCGCATTGGCGGAGATGAGTTTGTGGCCTTTGCGCTGGACAGCACTGACACGGAGCTGAATGAAAACATGGAGCAGTTTGTCCGGCAGGTGGAGGAGGCAGGCTATTCCGTGGCCGTGGGCACTGCCTCCCACAGCGCAGGCGGCATTGACATTGACGCTCTCGTCAAAAAGGCGGAGCAGCGGATGTATCTGGACAAAAGCAGACATTACGAACAGCTGCGGCGCGGCACCGAAGAATGAGCACAGCGCAGGGAAAACTCCCACAGGCGCTGTGCTTTTTTGCGCCCTTATATTTCTTTTTCCGGTGGTTCGTGGTACAATATACTGTAATTGAAATTTTGGAGCGGGAGGGAACCTCATGCAGAATACGACCATTGCCGCCATTGCCACGGCACCGGGGGCGGGCGGCATCGCGGTGGTGCGGCTGTCCGGGCCGGAAAGCTATGCCGTGGCCGCGCGGGTGTTCCACCCGGCCAACCCGAACAAGAACGTGGAGGAGGCCAAAGGCTACACTGCCCTGTTTGGCTCCTTTGTGGAGGGGGACGACGCCTTTGACGAGGGCGTGGCCCTGTTTTTCCGGGAACCCCACAGCTACACCGGGGAGGACGTGGTGGAGCTTTCCTGCCACGGCGGCAGTGCGGTGGCCCGGCGGCTGGTGGAAGCCTGCATCGCGGCAGGGGCTGTCCCGGCAGCTCCCGGCGAGTATACCCGCCGCGCGTTCCTCAACGGCAAAATGAGCCTGACCCAGGCGGAAGCCGTCATGGACATGATTTCGGCAGACGGCAAACAGGGAGCGGCGCTGGCCAACGCGTCCCTCTCTGGTGCGCTGGCGAAAAAGATCGGCGCCGAAAAAGAGGCCCTGACCGGCCTGCAGGCCCATCTGGCTGCCTGGGTGGATTTCCCGGAAGAGGATGTCCCCGAGCTGGACGACGCCCACCTGCACACGGTGCTGGGGCAGGTACAGCAGGAGCTGAACGGCCTGATAAAAAACTATGACGCCGGGGCCGTGCTCCGGGAGGGCGTGGACTGTGCCATTGTGGGGCGGCCCAATGCGGGCAAATCCACGCTGCTCAACCTGCTGGCCGGGTTTGACCGGGCCATTGTCACCCCGGTGGCGGGCACTACCCGCGACGTGGTGGAGCAGGCCGTGCAGCTGGGGGATATCCGGCTCAACCTGTTTGACACCGCAGGCCTGCGCCAGACCGATGACGCCATTGAGGCCGAGGGCATCCGCCGCAGCTGGAAGAAGCTGGACGAGGCCGGGCTGATCCTGGCCGTCTTTGATGGCTCGGAACCTCTGACCCGGGAAGACCTGGCCCTGGCCCAGCGCTGTGCGGGCCGCCCGGCCATTGCCCTCGTCAACAAGGAGGACAAGCCGACCCAGTTTGACGCGGAAATCATCGCGGGCGATTTTGCCATGGTGATTCCGGTCTGCTGCCAGGAAGAGGGGAGCCGGAAAGTCATCGCGGCGGCAGTGGCCCGTCTGCTGGGCACCAACCAGATCGACCCGCACGCCGCCAGCCTTTCCGGCCAGCGGCAGTTGGCCGCCGCCACCCGTGCCCGGGACGCCGTGGCCGGGGCGCTGGACGCCGTGGAGGGAGGTTTCGGGCTGGATGCCGTTTCCGTCTGTGTGGACGACGCGCTGGATGCCCTCTGTGAGCTGACCGGTGAAAACGCATCGGAAGCGGTCATCAACGAAGTATTTGAACGTTTTTGTGTGGGAAAGTAAAACCTCTCAGCCGTTTTCAGCGGCAGCTCCCCTGACAGGGGAGCCTTTGGCAAAGAGGGGAAGTTTATTGGTTTTAAGGGAAAGTTTCAAATGAACCATTTAGGAGATTATGACGTCATCGTCATTGGTGCGGGCCATGCCGGCATTGAGGCAGCCCACGCCGCCGCCACGCTGGGGGCAAAGACGGCAGTCTTTACCATGAGTCTGGATGCCATCGGCAATATGCCCTGCAACCCCAGCATCGGAGGAACTGCAAAAGGTACGTTGGTGCGTGAATTGGACGCTCTTGGCGGTGTGATGGGCCTGGCAGCGGATGCTACTTATCTGCAGAGCCGGATGCTGAACAAGGGCAAGGGCCCTGCCGTCCACGCCCTGCGCGTCCAGACCGACCGCAAGCGATACCACGAATATATGAAGCACGCGCTGGAGCTGACGCCCGGCCTTGCCATCCATCAGGCGGAAGTCGTTTCCATCGAGGTGGAGCAGGGGAGAGTCAAGGGCGTGGTGACCCAGCTCAACGGAGAATATGGGGCCAAGTGTGTTGTCATTGCCACGGGCACCAACCTGGGCGGAAAAATTTTTGTCGGGGATGCGTGGTATGCGTCCGGCCCGGACGGAATGCATGCGGCCAACGCCCTGACGGAGAGCCTGAAAGCGGCGGGCCTTCCCCTGCGGCGGTTCAAGACCGGCACCCCGGCCCGTGTCCACCGGCGGAGCATTGATTTCTCCCAGCTGGAGTGCCAGCCCGGCGACCCGGACAGCGAGCTGCAGCCGTTCAGCTTCCTGACAGACACGCCCATGCACAATAAAGTGGAGTGCTGGATCGCCTACACCAACCCCACCACCCACAAGATCATTCTGGATAACATCCAGCGCAGCCCCCTTTACGGCGGTATGATCGAGGGCGTCGGCCCTCGGTACTGTCCCTCCATTGAGGATAAGGTGGTGCGATTTGCGGGCAAGGAGCGCCACCCCATCTTTGTGGAGCCCTGCGGGGAGAACACCGAGGAAATGTATTTGCAGGGCGCTTCCAGCAGCCTGCCGGAAGATGTGCAGAACGCGTTTTACCGCAGCATCAAGGGCTTTGAGCACATTGAGATCATGCGCCCGGCCTACGCCATCGAGTACGACTGTGTAGACCCCACCAGCCTGGAAGCCACACTGGAAAGCAAGCATGTCCGGGGCCTGTACGGGGCCGGGCAGGTCAACGGCACCGCCGGCTACGAGGAAGCAGCCGCGCAGGGTTTGCTGGCAGGCCTGAACGCCGCCCGTAACGCCCTGGGGAAAGAACAGCTCATCCTGCCCCGGCACACCAGCTACCTCGGCACGCTGGTGGATGATCTGGTCACCAAGGGCGTCATGGACCCCTACCGGATGATGACCAGCCGGAGCGAGTACCGCCTGACCCTGCGGCAGGACAACGCTGACCAGCGGCTGACTCCCATCGGACGGGAATACGGCCTGGTGCAGGATGACCGCTGGGCAAAGTACCAGCACACCCAGAACATTCTGGAAGCCGAGCGCCGCCGCCTGCATGAGACGCACCTCCGCACGGCAGAGCTCCGGGCCGCTATGGAGGAAGCCGGGCTTACCCCGGCCGCCGAGGGCGGCATTGCCGAAGAGCTGCTCCGCCGCCCGGAAATTTCGTACCCGCTGGTGGCAAAGCTCATCGGCTGGGGAGAGGGGATCACCCCCATGCTGGCCGAGCGGCTGGAAACGGAGATCAAATACGCGGGTTATATCGCGCGGCAGGACCGGATGATCCGGGACGTGGCGCGGCACGAGAAGACACTCATCCCGGAGGATTTCTGCTACGAGAATCTGACGGGCCTGACGCTGGAAGCCCGCGAAAAGCTTTCCCGCATCCGCCCCAAGAATCTGGGGCAGGCGGGGCGCATCCCGGGCGTGTCGCCCTCGGATGTGGCACAACTGAGCATTGCACTGGCGGCGCGCCCTCTCAGTCGCTGATGCGCCAGCTCCCCAGAGGGGGAACCAAGACTTGCTGAAAAGAGGGAGGAACCATGGAACAACTGGTACTGTATGAGGGCCGCCCCGCGGACTGCACCGGACGGCTGGAAAAAGAAGTCCGCACCTATGATTTTCTGGACAAGCTGGGCATCCGCTACTGGCGCACCGACCATGCATGGATGAAAGCCGATACCATGGAGGATTGCCATGTCATTGATGCCTGCCTGAACGCGGCGGTCTGCAAAAACTTATTCCTCTGCAACCGCCAGAAGACGAACTTCTATCTGCTGATGATGCCGGGAAACAAGCCGTTCAAGACGAAAGAGCTCTCCCATCAGCTGGGCATCGCGCGGCTGAGCTTTGCGTCCCCGGAGGATATGGAGCAGTATCTGGACTGCACGCCGGGCTCTTCCTCCATCATGGGCCTGATGAACGACCCGGAGAACCATGTGCAGCTGCTGCTGGACAAGGATGTGAAAGCAGGGGAGTTCATCGGGTGCCACCCCTGCATCAATACGTCCTCGCTGAAACTGTACACGAAAGATATTTTTGAAAAGTTTCTGCCTGCGGTACATCACGAGCCGATTTTTGTGGAATTGACGGGAGAATAAAGTTATGATCGACAAAGCGAGACTGGAACAGAAATGTTCCATGTGGAACATCGCCCTGACGGGCACCCAGCTGGACCAGCTGGACGCCTTTGCGCGGATCCTGGTGGACTACAACCAGAAAGTCAACCTGACTGCCATCACCGACCCGGAGGGCATTGAGGATAAGCATTTCCTGGACAGCCTGCTCTTTGCCTCCCAGCCGGAAGTGGCAGGGAAGATGGTGGATGTGGGTGCCGGTGCCGGTTTCCCCGGCATTGTGACAAAAATCTACAAGCCGGAGCTGGAGCTTACCCTGATGGAGCCCACGGGCAAGCGGGTGGAGTTTTTGAAGTATGCCTGCGCCCAGCTGGGTCTCACGGGCGTGGAGTTTGCCAAGGAGCGCGCGGAGGAAGCCGCCCGCAAGGTGTGGCGGGAGCAGTTTGATCTGGCCTCTGCCCGTGCCGTGGCAGCCCTGCCGATGCTGGCGGAGTACTGCCTGCCGCTGGTAAAAGTGGGCGGCAGCTTTTTGGCCATGAAAGGCGCTTCCGGAGAGGAAGAGCTGGCGGCCGCCCGGGGAGCCATCAAAAAGCTGGGCGGCGAGTACAAAGAGACCCGCACCCTGCACCTGCCGGGGGGCGATACCCGCACGCTCATCCTCTGCAAAAAGATTTCGCAAACTCCGACAGCCTACCCCAGAAACGGCGGAAAGATCGCAAAAAGTCCGCTGAAATAACGCAGAACTGAACAAAATATGCAACGCCCTGCCGAACGAAACTTCTGGCAGGGCGTTGTTTTTTCTGTTACACTGAGTGCAGAACGCCTGTGTTTTCCACGTTTTCCCGGGAAAGGGTGGAAAACAAACCTGCAATCACTGCGAAAGGGGAAGAATTATGTTTGAACGGAAAAAATCAGCGGGAAAAATCCACGCACTGCCCATCGACGCCATCCGGCCCTCGCCATTTCAGGCCCGCACCAGCTTTGATGAGCAGGAGCTGGCCGGGCTTGCCCAGAGCATCCGGGAAAACGGCCTGCTCCAGCCCATCTCGGTACGGAAAACAGCCGATGGCAGCTATGAGCTGGTGGCGGGGGAGCGGCGGCTCCGTGCCTGCAAGCTGGCAAAGATGCAGACCATCCCGGCCATCCTCTGCAATTACAGCGACGAGCGGACCGCTGCCCTTGGCCTTTTGGAAAATCTGCAGCGGGAAAACCTGAACCCCTTTGAGCAGGCGCAGGGCCTGCGGGACGTGATGGTGCTGTGGGACTGCACCCAGGCCGAAGCGGCCAAGCGGCTGGGCATGGCACAGCCCACCCTCGCCAACAAGCTGCGGCTGCTGCAATTGACGGCGGACCAGCGGCAGTTTGTGCTGGACAACGGCCTGACGGAACGCCACGCCCGGGCAGTGCTCCGCCTGCCCGAGAACCGCCGGAGTGAGGCGCTTATCATGATCGCCAAGCGGAAAATGAACGCCCGCGCCACCGACCTTTACATTGACCAGCTCCTCAACGAGACACCGGGGAAGCACCGCATCTCCATGGTGAAAGACGTGCGGATCTTCGTCAACACCATCGACCACGCCATCCGTTTGATGACAGATAACGGGGTTCCGGCTACCTCTCACCGGGAAGAACGGGACGGATATATTGAGTATACGGTGCGCATTCCGACTGCGGCAGCACAGAAATAAGGAGAATTTACACGTTTTTTCTGCTTTTTTCAGCCGAAAGCGGTTCAAAAAGCGGCGCTGATGTGCTATACTAAGCTGTATAGGGGGCCTGCTGCGGGGAAAACGGCGGGTTCCGGCCTCGTAATGTTCCATGTGGAACAAATCTTTTTCCCGGGAGGAATCAAAAGCGCGTGGCAAAAATCGTTGCAGTTGCAAACCAGAAAGGCGGCGTCGGCAAGACAACGACGGCCGTCAACCTTTCGTCCTGCGTGGCAGCACTGGGCAAAAAAGTGCTGATCGTCGATCTGGACCCACAGGGCAATACCACCACGGGCTACGGCATCCCCAAACGGAGTGTCGAGCTGGGTACTTATGAAATGCTCATCGGGGAGGCGGAGCCCAAAGACGTCATCCGCAAAACCGAGTTCCGCACCGATGTCATCGGTTCCAACACCCGTCTGGCGGGCGCTGGCCTGGAAATGATCGACCTGCCCGGCCGAGAGAGCCGCCTGCGCAAGGCGCTGGCGAAAGTGCAGCAGGATTACGACTTTATCTTCATTGACTGCCCGCCCAGCCTCGACCTGCTTACGCTCAACGGCCTGTGTGCCTGCGACAGCGTGCTGATCCCCATCCAGTGCGAGTATTATGCGCTGGAGGGCCTGTCGGAGCTCATCAGCACCCTGAAAACCATCCGCAAAAAGTATAACCCGTATCTGGATATCGAGGGCGTGGTCTTCACCATGTTCTCGGAGCGGCTCAACCTGACCATGCAGGTGGTGGACCAGGTCAAAAAATACTTTGGCCACAAAGTTTACAAGACCACCATCCCGCGCACCGTCCGTATCTCGGAAGCGCCCAGCTATGGCCAGCCCATCAATTTCTATGAGCCGAAAGGCAGGGGCAGCGAGGCTTATATGGATCTCGCCATTGAGTTCGTCAAGAACAACCGCCCGCATGACGCGGCACCCAAGCGCCGCCGCAAGGCGGCCGAGGAGCAGGAGCCGCCCAAAAACGCGCTGGAAGAAGTATAAACACAGGGGGAAGAGAGATTCATGGCAAAAGGAAGAGGAGGCCTTGGCCGGGGGCTGGAAAGTCTGTTTGAGGACGCCGCCCCCAGCTTTGAGGCTGACACCCGGATCGAAACGCTGCCCCTGCGGGAGATCGAGCCCGACCCGGACCAGCCGCGCAAGACCTTTGATCATGACACACTGGGAGAGCTTGCCGCCAGCATCGCGGAGCACGGGCTGCTGCAGCCCATCGCGGTGCGTCCCCACGGGGTGTGGCGGTATCTCATCGTGGCCGGTGAGCGCCG